>MDSV01069059.1_pt1 | contig 22181 bp, 14 predicted proteins | sample 810851 | NCBI WGS metagenome assembly MDSV01 (sample SAMN05326640, study PRJNA326480) | marine metagenome | isolation source: seawater | place: Atlantic Ocean: North East | collected 2012 | reverse complement strand
TCATCATACGCGCCATCTTTGCCACACGCCGCCCCACGTCGCCGCGCCACACGCGCTGGATGTCCGTCGCCGCCGCCTCCTCCGCCGCCGCCGCCGCCGCCTCCTCCGCCTCCGCCGCCTCCGCCACCACAACCTATGCATGGATCAACAGGAGGAACACCGGTTGGGACTGGATTAGTAGGAGGTATTGGATTTGGTGGGTTATTTGGTGGTGGACCGGGAGGGTTTGGGTTTGGATTTGGGTCAGGATTAGGATTGGGACCAATTGTGGGACCGCAGGAATTTGATGGACATGTCCACCCATTTATACATCCACAGTCATCAAAAGTTGGAGTGGCTGGGAAAAATGAACCTTCACAATCAGAGCAATAATTCGCTAAGACAGACGGACAAGGTTCACATGTTGTTGTGGTTGTTGTTGTTGTGGTAGTTGTGGTTGTTGAGCACTCTGGATCATTTGGATCGCAGGTTGTAGTTGGAGGCAGCGTTGTAGGAGGTGGTACACATGGCACCTCTGGTGGCTCCTCTGTAGTTGGAGGTGGTACTGGTGGTAGAGTTGTTGTTGGTTCTGGCTCTGGAGGCAGTGGTGGCTCTGGGTCCGGGTCTGGATTTGGGTCTGGGTCCGGGTCTGGTGGAAAGTTTGGATCAAGAGTTGTACTAGTGACAGGTTCGAGAGTGGTTGTTGTAGGACAATTCACGAGAGATAATGAAATACTTTGTGTGCTACTAACTATTGATGAAATCTCTGACACTGCTATTGCTTCAATAGTAATTGAATCTTCATCTTCTATAAGTAAGGCAATAGTTCGACCAGAGTACCACTGAGAACCGGCTATGGAAATGTTTCGAATATATTCGCCGTCACCATTTTTAATATCAATCTTATAAGAATAGGGAGGTCTTCCAAGACTGTCTATAGACGGTGATAGCAATGATAAAGTAATAACAGGTAAGCAAACGTGATCAACGATTACGTCCGGTGCGTCAATATCATATTTTTGTATAACAACCGTATTAGACCACTCTCCAAATCGTGAAGAGAATCCATTGCATCTGACTCTGGCGTATACTGTAGCTTTATTAGAAATTGTTGGCATATAACTTGGATTACTAGCTACTAAATAATTTTGATCAATTAATATGTTTCTAAAAGAACTATCAAGAGATAGCTGAACATGATAAGAGTGTACTTCGAGTCTATTCCAATTCAAGGCATATGTCCTAGTGGTCTCTGTACCTGATCGTAAATTGCCTTCTAGTGCTGGAACAGGCACGTTAGAAGCTGGAGGAGCGTCTGGATCATCGGGGAGTACAATGTCACATGCTCTAGTCACAGTAATACAGTCACCGACTGTTAGTATATATGATAATGTTTTAATTACACCTGTACTATGTATTGTATTGTATATATTAAGTGGGTATGTACCGGGAATAGTAGCGTCACCTATAAAGTATATAACTCCATCTTCTAACAAGAATACCTCGTCATCGTCTATAGAGGTTGAGTATAGTCCACAATTAACGATTGTATTTAGTCTTGCTACAGGGATTTTTGCTTCTATGGGTTCGTTTTCTTCTTCTTCAATTGGAATATTAAAGTCTGGATCAAAATAGCTTGAATTTGTTAGAAATACTTCAACTTTGTCAGAATATGTAAGTGATGCTTCTCCAGCTGCGAATACAATGCGAACCTCTGATTCTCCTGACACTGGTATGTATATGTTAAAGTCTTTAGTTTCTATTAATCTTGTTGCGTCTGTCTCTATTAATATACCATTGATGTATGCACTAATTATATGATATGAGGTATTGTCTGCGTAAACTGCTTGCTCTATACCTCTCATATTGAAGGAGAGCATTCCTTCTCCAGATGTCTTTATGGATATAGACTGATTACCATATATGTAAAAGTTGTTGATTTCGTAGGGTTGATCTTCAACCCCGTAACCATCAGCTACAAAGTCTAGCAAAGAGTATTCTTTAATATATGATTCAGCCATCGGTCTTTTCTTTCTTTTTAGCTCTGTGTATTGCGAGTTTTACTATTTTAGTACCAGCGTATCTAATAAAAGGTAATTTTCTTTTTGTTGCTTCTTCTTGTAGCCAGTCTACGATTAACGAAATATTATTTTCACACCAAGAAATTCCTCTATCATCCATAGCTTTTGCTCTTTTGTTACAACTACAGTTTGGTGAAGCTGTAATACCAACTAGGCTAAGTAATTTTTTTAGTTCTGTTCCAGCACCTTTAGGTTCAGGTGGGTTACGTATAGCTTCAGCTATCTTATCTTGAAGTTTAGGATATTTAGGGTGAGTTGTATTAACTATTATTTTATCCCCTTCTGTATCTACTATACACGCTTTAGCTTCTTCTATATCGTATCCACGCTCAACACATCTTTCTATCAGATGATGAAGTTCGCATTTAACATGTGTCTTTTTATTATATTTCATATTATTACGGTAATGGATTATTACCACCTCCTGAGTTACTATTGGGGTATGGTGTAGAATATTCTACTGTTACAGTAAAACGATTAGCAGCTGTTGTGGTGCCATCGACCATTGGGTTACTACCAGTAGGAGTTCCTCTATTATATCTATACTCCCAATAGGTAGTTCTGTTGCTTTGTAAAACTTGGGGAGTATCAGTGTATATAAAAACATTATCTCTTATTGTATCACTAAAAACATTTCTACTCCCTACAAATACGCTACAGTCAGATACAGTAGGATGTTCGACCATTTGAATGACTCTGTCAGGCGAATCATACACTTTGTAGGATACAGAGGGGGGAGGTAATGTAGGGTTATCATTTGGCTCAGAACTAGTATTACACTGAACAATAAAATCTGTTACATTTCGATCCCACTGTGTTAAAGTGTCGGTAAGGTCTACTCGATCATAGAATGGTCCATCTAATTCAACTTTTTTAACAGCTGTCCATCCAGCAGCAGAATCTTGTACCGTAAAAATCTCTTCGGGATATTGACATATTCCCCAAGGGTTAGATACCCCGTTCGCTGCACCTTCAAAGCTTGGGTCCGGTACGGAACCGTTTGGACAAGTAACATTATTATATGTTCTTGGAGGATTAACTCCGGTATCATTGTTATTATTGATAGTTCCTAGTTTTAGCCCAACGTTTCCTAAAAGACTAACAGTTTCCTCGCAACATGTAAGACACATAGGTGTTCCAGTTAGCCAATCTGACTTGTATGGACCTACATCTTGCCTGTCGAAAATGTCTCGATTTATTGCAGTATAGTAAAATCCTTTGCTGTCATCACTATATCTTTCCTGTCCTATGTCACCCATTATATCCCAGTTTTCATAAGAAGCTCTCAGTGGAGTTCCGGGCTTCACTTTGCGAATTCTCATTGATGATTGACACAGAACATAATCATCTGTGACGTTTTGCCATCGTTCACCATCACATTGGTATATTACCAAGGTTTGTCGATAACCAGATAGTTCCGTATTAATCCCTCCCATGAAACCAGCACTTTGCGTGAACTGCCACACCTGTGCATCAGGAGGTAGCTGTCTTGATGCTAACCAAACACTATTATTAATAGTAGTATTGTTAACTCTTTGTCCTGAAAAGGAATATCTAAAATCATCATCGGATATGTAACTATATGCGGGTATAATCCAAGGAGCTGGAGAGCTGCCGCAAGGACCGCATACCTCTCTAGCTATCTGGCTACCTGACTCAATCGTTACACTATCTCCATTTGCATCTAAATATACGAATTCGTATTTAACCTCTACGTCGCCACTGTCAGATTGAAAACATAGATTAAAGCATTCTGGGCAGGCGGTACCGAGACCCTGATTAGGTGCTGTTGCAGACTCTTGAGCTATTATATCGAACTCAGCAATAATACTACCGGGAAGTTTGTTAGTAGCTTCTTGCAAAAGTTCACAATCAGCATCGTCCTTCATGGTAACAGTAACTTTAGTAGCTGGAGGATCGTTTGGTGCGTAGTCGTCACCGTTAATAATCCATGATTTCAAACTTAAATTCGCGGGTGCAGGCCCATTGCCGCATGGTGACGGTGGGTCTGGTATAAATGGAGGAATAGGTGAGTCTGGAGGTCCGGGTGAAGGATCGCTACCGGGAGAACATCCAACGCAGTTTGGCGGTGGTAAAATTGGACCGGGAGGAAGACCGGGAGGAATTGGATTACTAGGAGGTTGTGGGTTTGGTGGATTATTCCCCGGTGGACCGGGAGGATTTGGACCGGGACCGGGACCGGGACCGGGATCGCCGGGACCACCGCCGGGACCGCCGGGGCCGGGGCCAATTGTAGGTCCACACGACTCCTCTGGGCATGACCACCCATCTATACATCCACAATCATCAAAGCTTGGGGTTGCTGGATAATATGATCCTTCACAGTCAGAACAGTACCGAGAAAAAACAGGTGGACAAGGTTCACACGTAGTAGTAGTTGTTGGAGGAAGCGTAGTGCTTGTAGGAACACAATTAGGATCGTTTGGGTCACAGGTTGTGGTTGGAGGAAGCGTAGTAGGAGGCGTTTCACATGGCACCTCTGGTGGCTCCTCTGTGGTTGGAGGTTCTGGCTCAGGAGGTAGCGTAGTTGGTGCTGGCTCTGGAGGCATGGGTGGTTCTGGATTTGGGTCCGGGTCTGGATTTGGGTCTGGGTCTGGAAGTGGGGGAAATGGATCAAGAGTTGTAGTAGTAGCGTCGGGATCGACAGTCGTTGTAGGACAATCATTTAAAGCTACCACCGTACTGTATGTACTGCTAACTAATGATGGAATCTCTGCTACTGATATAGCTTCAACAGTAACCACTTCTACATCATCTTCAAGAAATACAGAAATAGTGCGACCAGAATACCATTCGTAACCGGCTATGGAAATATAGCGGACGTATTCTCCCGTAGCGTCGTTCTTAATTTTTATGTTATAAGCATATGGAGGTCTTCCACGGCTATCTACAGACGGTGATAGCAACGATAGACTTAACTGAGGTCCACAAATATTTTCTACTAATAATGCTGGCGATTGAATTGAGTACTCTGCTAAGTATACTACATTAGACCATTCTCCGAATCTTCCAGAGAATCCGTTGCATCTCACTCTAGCATAAAATGCTCCTAGGTCAGAGAGTGTAGGTGTATACCTTGGGTCACTTGCTATTAAATAATTTTGATCGAGTATTATATCTGTAAAGGAGCTATTTGCAGACAATTGAACTTGATAAGAATGTACTTCAAGCCTGTTCCAATTCAGTTGATATGTCCTTGTGTCTTCTGTCCCTGAAAGTAGGTTGCCGGTTAGAACTGGCACCGGAATGCTTGATACTGGTTCTGCATCTGGATCATTTGGCAGGTTTACATCACAGGCTCTAGAAACAGTTACACAATCACCGACCGTCAATATATATGATAGTGTTTTAACTGCTCCAGTACTGTGTAATGTATTATATATGTTTAATGGATAAGTACCTGTAATAGTGGGATCACCAATAAAATAAATTATCCCATCTTCTATTATGAATGATTCACCATCATCTAAAGCGGTAGTGTATAATCCACACTGAACAATAGTGTCTAATCTTGCTACTGGTATTTTGGAGTCTAGAGTCTCTGTCTCATCTTCGTTGTCATCATTCTGGAAACTATAATCTGGATCAAAATAAGTTGAGTTTGTTAAGAATACCTCAATTTTCTCAGAGTATGTAACCGTTTCCTGAGAGCCTGAGAACACGATACGGACCTCTGATTCTCCAGATACAGGTACGTATATATTGAAGTCTTTAGTATTGATTAATCTTGTGCTGTCAGTTTCTATAAGTTTTCCATTTATATAGGCACTGATTATATGATACGACGTGTTCTCTGCATAAACAGCCTGAACCATGCCTCTCATATTGAAAGAAAGCATTCCTTCACCAGAGGTAGTGATGTATACAGACTGATTACCAAGGATAGAAAATTGGTCAGACTCATAAGGTGCCTCTTCCGTGCCTTCACCACGGTTCACGAATTCTAACCAAGAATATTCTTTGATGTAAGTTGCCATCTTATGTCCATTCGCTTCTCATTTGACCTATGTATTCACCTATAGTATCACCCTGCCAATTAGAAGGTATTGACGGTATTCCTGAAGCTATTAATGAGTTCGGGGTTGAGCTAGCCATCCATTGCTCAGTAGCATAATTGCGTATTGCAAAATCGCTTGCTTGATATCCGGGGTTTGCTTCTACTATCTTATCGGTAAAGAATGCGGTATCATATCCAAATCGTGGTCTAGCAACAGATTGGTCCCAGTCTTCAGCAACTGGTTCCCAGCCTTCACCTCTTATGTAATTATAGTAAAAGTTGACTTCTTTGAAGTCACCAACATATGCCTGATTGCCAACTACATTTGTTCTGACGGCAAGCTCTTCAGGTTTAGCCCAGTCTGGGTCTGGTGATTGTGGAACAGTATAATCAAATAATGCTCTATAGAAATTAATACTTGATGTAACTGTTACTCTTCCTAAGTCAGAAAGTAATTCGTCTGTTAGATCACCTATTGTGCCATCACTAAATATTGCATATATTCTGTTCTTTAATCGAACATGTCCTGCTTTCCTAAGTGGGTCTCCTCTTAATGCTAAGTATCTAAAAGCATTGCCTGCGGGTAAGTTTGTAGCCACTTTATAATTAGTATCGTCATTAGTTCGTGATACATACTCTGTCATTATGGCTTCTTGAATAAAAGCCTCAACGTTGTAGCGTGAAGTGATTGTTCTTAGTCGCTCTTCATTTAACGTCGGGTCAGTATACTGTATCTGAGCACTAAGCCTCATTAAGCTCGGTGCGGTAGTCATATTGTTAGGTAAAATACGTAATTTAGATTGTGTTCTTAGATATGTAAGGTATATCGGAGTACGAACGCCCTCAATGCCTGCTAACGTTACAGGATTAGGGCCAAAACCATAGTTTCTACAGTATGATGCAGGTACCCACTGTCCGGGTTCATAGTATTGTGAATCTTTAGCAGCATTGAAGCCATATGAGAAATGCGAAACTAGATGGTGTGCTTCAGGTGCTGAAACTGTATATTCATCATCTTTACGCTGTAGTTCAAAATGTTGTAGTGCTGACTCACCATTGATAGAGGCTATTCTGTCTCTTTTGTAATGATCTCTTTTGTTGGCTTGTGGCGACACCGTAGAAGAAACAAGTCCATTGTTTTTCGTACCAAACTGCTGATCTCCTGAGTGACCGTTAGGATTAGACAAGTACAAGTAATATTTTAATCTGTCATTCTCGTACTCTTCTACCAGCACTACAGCTCTGTTTACATAACCTGTTTTTGAACCCTGATCAGATAAGGATTGGTTATTAAAGTCAATGACTAATGATGAGCCACTAGCAGCTGTGTCAAAAGTAACTACTGCTGGTCTGTCGTTAGCACTTGTTGCAGCATCAGTGTTACTACGGAAAACAAACTCTTGACGCTGATATTGACCTATCGTATAATTGTCTCCAATTCCAGCATTTCTTTGCGACTTAATTGGACTATTGCTTATACGACCATAAACTGGTAGTATATAATCATCTACCTCTACGAGTGGACTGTTGTAGTTTGCATTTAATGGTAAGATACGTTCAGCTCCTGCCTGAGAACCAAACTCAATTCTGTATGATGGAATAGGTGATCCCCTTAGCCCATCTCCTACTACTAATACTCTAAACTGCTGTGATGTTGGAGGATTATTAGGAGGGTTTTCTCCCGGCGTCCCCGGTATCTTTGGGTCGTTTGGGTCTGTTGGTGGGCTTGGATCAGTGGGGTCAGGTCTTGGTTGAGTTGGATTATCTGGATCATTTGGTGCTGGATCGTCATCGGGTTCTGGTTGTGGACTGTCTGGATCATCTTCTGGAGTTTGAGGTGGTACAGGTTCGCAATCTATAGGTTCAATGATAACACCGCCGCCACCACCGCCACCATCGACCTCACAAGTTTCAGATTCAAATACCACACGAGGGAATATCGTTGAGTATACATTAGCACATCCATCTGGATTAAGTGCCACTGTTTGAATTCTATTAGTGTAACAGTCAGAGTACTGTATGAGTGCGACTTGATAATACGGGCAGTAATCGGGTTCGTACCGTATTCTAAAATATGAACATCCCGGTAGTATAACTACATCTTCATCTTCTTGCACATCGCAAGCGTTTCCACTTGGCGGAATAGAGACAAGGCTCTCTTCTGGAGGGAGCGTCGTTGTAGTCGTTTGATCGATAGGTACGGCAGTAGTCATCCAGCTACTTAGTAGTGGACTACCGCTAGGTTCTTCGCATCTATCTGGCATCCCGTAGTATGGCATACCTATTCCCTTTCAAAAAAATATTAAAACAGAGTTTCTTCTGCTCCGCTGCTATCAGCGGGTCTCGAACAGCCACACGCACTCTCTTCGTTGCTTACCCAGACAGGACGGTATTCGTCTTGTCCGCCTACAACGATACGATTTGCGACAACGTAGTCTCCTTCTTCTAGCCTGAGATATATATCTCTATTAGAAATCCACACTGATTCACCCGCGAGTGTAGTGAGTATTCCACTAGTTGGTAGGAGTCTATTTGATGGATTATCAACATCTACTGCCATAATACCATCAACTGTTTGAGAATTAATTCTTTCTTGAATGGAATTTAATTCGTTTTGAATATTTGATACGCCGCTGCCGCTTGTGATACTCGTCCCGTCTGCAAAACGGACAGCACCACGAACCCTGACATCTCCATCCACCTTCATGAATGCTCGCCTAGGGTTTGTTGTTGTGTAATTCTCTTCATTATTCATATCGTAGTAAGCTGAATGATCAAGAGTAATTAGGTCACAAGTAAATCCTCCAGAACCGGCAAAAGTTATGGTGAATGGGTCTTCTCCATACCTGCTACCTGAACCATTGACGGTAATATTTCCATCTTTGAGGACTGTAGAAGTCGTGTCATCGTTGCTTAAGAATGACAAAGTTCCACTAGTTGGTAAATATATATTATGATCTGTTATTGAGCCTTTAAGAAGAACATCATTATCATGACCAATTAATAGTGTATTTGGGGATATTCCACTACCAATATTATTACCAATTAATATATTATTATCTGATGTAGGACTAGAATTATTACCTATGACAATATTATTATTGACATTACCTACAATATTATAATTTTCTACGCCAATCGCTATATTGCCACTTCCATCATGTATCCCTGATCCAGCGGAAAAACCTAAAGCTGTATTCAAGACACCTTGTGGCTCTGCACCCTCTGTGAGTGCGTATAACGCCTGATTACCTAAAGCAGTGTTCCCAGAGGCACTAGTTAATGCAAGCCTGTCAGAGGGCGTTCCTGAGCCTCCAAAGACGTTATTATTGCCGTCTACAAATAATGGGTCTGTATAGGTTGTAACAAGGCTGAGTGGTATCACATTACCGCTCGTGTCAACGTAGACTAGCTCTGAAGCTTGGTTTAGCTTATTATCAACGTGACGAGAATACAGTCGGGTAAAACCTGTCTGTGTAGCAGCAACAGAATTAGAAGCATGATCACGGAAACTTAGTATACCTTCGTCGGTGTTATCGCCAAGCTGTACATTTCCGTTATTAAAGATCGTGTTACCACCAGCCGTGTCATATGTTGTGTGTATTACTCTGCCTGAATCTAGGTAAGTTGCTATAGTAGCTACTCCACTAGGCTTGTTATATGCAAACTCAGCTGCATTAGCTAGACAGTTTTCTTCTCCGCATAGTTCTACTGAAGCCGTTACGTTTCCAGCATTCTCTGCTGTAACTCTAAGTGCGGCATCTCCAGTGCTACGGGCGTTAATAATTGTTTCTGGATATCTTTGTTCTGCTTCATCTCCGAAGTTGTGTACTCCAAATACTCCACCCGTTGCATCATCTTGCATAATGGAGACAGTGTTAATATCTTTGCTTAGAGATGATCCATCATAAGTAGATATAAACATTCCGGGTACAGCACCACTTGGTTGTGATTTAAACTCTACACCACGTTTATTTCCGATTGCGTGTTGAAAGTTAAGAGATACTGGTACTCTGTAATCCTCACTTTGGAAAGAAATTCTCCTAGAGGAAACAGCGTCATCATCACTGATGTTTGGTGAATCATTTATGACGAAACAATATCTAGATCGATGAGATGTGGCAATACCGCCTTGCACGGTATAGGCAAATTGATTGGTTGATGCGACGTATTCTCCATTAGCAAAGATAATTGGATCATAATCTTTATTTGGTAGAGACATCCCTTTGCTTCTACCATCTTCCTGCTGATTAAAAAACATAGCATCGCCGGGACCAACGAATTGCTTAGACATTACGTGAGCACAGTTGTCAGCACCAGATACATGGATATTGACGTTGGACAGCCAAGCTGCTTTATCTCTAAGTGTTTTGTTTCCACTAATATTGTAATAAGGTAAGAGATCAGTTTCTACGGCACCACTTGGGGCAAGCGTAAACTTATAATCTCTAACGATGGAATCAGTAACATTATAAAACCCACTAGCTGGAACAATCAGTCCTGCGTCCATGAGGTTTTCTTCTCCTAAATATCCACAAGGAGTTAATTCGCCTTCGCATACTCCACTGGTTGCTAAATATAGTGTTTTGCATTCATATAAACATGATGTAATTGTATTAAGATCATTTATAGTAGCTGTACCAGTTACATATAGGTCATGTGAGTGTATTTCTCTCCAACGTTTATCATTGTCACCTAATGCATACGCTACATCTGTAAGTGGGTCAATATCGCCAGCATGGGCAGATACACCACTTGTTATAATTGCTAGTGCGTCATTGTCATATCTTGTTGTGGCATTGTCAGCAAACTCGATACCTCTGATGTAACCTGTATCGAATGCATAGTTAGAATCACCTAGATTGAATGCTAGGTTTTGAGAGGGTGATATAGCACCACTAACCTGTAAAGCACCAAAGCTATGTAGATCATTTACGTCTACATTAATACCAAACTGCCTAGTAGCAAAGTCACCATGAACTAGGGGTGTTAATCCTACACCTTCTGGGTTATCGCAGACGTATTGCTCTGTGACGGGGTGAGCAGCTATGAATAATTTATTACTAGTATTACGATCTAAGTAATATCCAGCACCATGACCAATAGCTACATTAAGACTACCTAATTTATTATAATATAATGAATAATCACCAATGCCTACATTACCAGTACCACTAGTGTTGCCAGCTAGAGCAGCATACCCTACTGCTACGTTGTGATCTCCATAGACATTACAGCTTAGAGTAAAAGCACCTACTCCTGTATTGAAATTACCTATGTAGTTCTGCTTAAGAGAAGAATAGCCGATAGCAGTTGACCCCTCTGTGGAGTAACCTTCTTGATCAAGCTTATCTAAAGCTTTATCTCCAGCTATTGTATTATTTACTGCCGGTGTTGAGAAGTTGGCAGATACAATTGTTTCTGTAGCTAGTATATTGCCAACAGAGTCTACAACGTCCAACATATTCTGTCGCACGTCTCTTGGTGAAATCTCACCTGTGGCATTATCTACTAAGTCGCGGTTGATGTTATTTACCAGCGTGGACTTATCTAACTTCATCGGTCGTCCTCCGTGGTAATATTTAGTCTAGACTGATTTCAAGTGATTTAGAATCAAACTTGATATTGTCTCCGGTATACACGTATCGCGGATTTGATAGCTCTGAGTACATCAAGACATTGCCTTCGCCCTGAACTGATGAGTCAATAAGTGCTATACCTGAAACCCAACCCCAATCTGACAATGCTGTACCAAAGATCAATTGATCATTATTTTTGATAAAACCATTACCATCGTAGATTTCGTACTGAGTGGTGTTTTCTGCTGCACCTGAGACTGATAGTTCTGCTGGACTGAAGAACTGGACCCCATCATACTTGCTAAATGAATATTCGATAGCAGTTGGTGGATTGCCAGTGTCGGCAGCGATTGCTGCTGCTTCGTCAAGATAAAGTGGGTAAAAGTTACCACTGTGACTTGGAACATTGCCATTGTCTACTACGTATGCGGTAGTATTGTCCACTCCAACGCTTCCCCAAGTTGTGACACCGTTTGTGAGCGGGTTGCCTAAATTAAGACGGCTGTAACCAGTAGTAGTTGATACTCCGCCATTATCAAAGTCGGCGGGTACTTCTGGAAGTGTAGCTCCTGTGTCAGAGTCTTTTCCGACTGCTGTGGTTAGTGCTACAGAGACATTTCCGGGCTTACTCATCGTGTCTGCCCTGAAAAGGTGATTTAGTAATTGTGATTCAAGATAATCAGAAAGTGCTGCCATTTTATATTCTCCAATAATCCCGTGTTTTGGGTATATTTTGATTGTTGTACGGGGTGCTTCTGTATTATTATACACTTTTCTATAAATTTAAGCCCATATACGCAGAAAACCACCCCCCACAAGCGTGAGAGGTGGCTTTTGCATGTTTTCAGCTTTAGCTGATAGACAGATTAGAATGAGCCTAAGATCACTCGTCGGTTGTCTAGAACGCCAAAACCTAGTTCAGCCCATCCGTAGAAACCGGCTCGCTGCTGACGATGAAGAGTTGGGTCTTCATAAACGCGGAGCTGTTCTCGAACTGGCATTACGAAGCTGTCATTTGTGGACTGATCAAGACCAACGACTAGCTCAAGGTCACTTCCCTGAAGTGAACCACTAAGGTCATTAGTGAAGAAGTCCTGATACTCTTGACCTTCGCCTAATTCGTCGAGGTCGTGGAGGTTAACGCCGAAGATGCGTGTGATTGCATTTCCGTTTTCTGGTGAAACGTAGATTTCACGACGTGTTACGTCGTCAACTTCGGTTTCGCCCCAGTTGCGGATATCTTCGAGAGCTTCTGGTGAAACGTAAAGGTCTGTGAGCTTGCCACGACCTACAGAAGCTGAGTTACCACCTGAGTTACGTCGCATGACAACCTGCATGAGGCTAACAAGTCGCTTGGTGAAAAGACCAGCGGTTGCGTCAGCATCATAGACTAGGATGTTACGATCAACACCAGCGGCTAGGATTGTGTGCCAACCATCATCATTCATCTTCTTTGTGAAGCCAGCTTCCATGACCTGCATGGCACGAGCTACGACGTCCCAACGAGCGTCTCTTGCGAAACGAAGTAGGTAGTCAACTGAAGAAGCGATTGAGTAAGTTGGGATCATTACGTAGTCACCTTCAACGGCACGTTCTGGAATTCGACCGTGACCGGGGTTGGTGTAAGCTACGTGTTCACCTTCTAGACCGGGGCTTACGAGATCAAGTGGGAATTCTGGAGTTGCTCCAGCTTCCATGTTGATTACTTCATAAATACCGTCTAGGATATTTCCAACGAGAACACCCTTACGAAGTGGTGTCTCAAGAGCACTAGCGAATTCACGCTGTGCTGGTAAAGCGATTTGTGCGTCAGCGTCACCACTCTTCTTGAGTAGGTTGAGCATTTCGTCGCTTGGACGTGATTCTAAAGACATAGTTAAATTCTCCTGTTAATGTTAGACTTATGGAAGGTTTACTTCAACCTTGCAGTATCCGTCAGCGTCCTTAGTAGAAAGGAACTTACCAACTACAACTGTTCCGGTTGTGGCGATATCACCATTTGCACCAAGGAAAGCGTCGTCACCAGCAACGGGAGTTCCGTCAACGGTGTCTGTTACGACCCAACCCTTACGTAGAACTGTAACCTTGCTACCAACTTGAACTTCGTCTTTGTAGAAGTTAAGGTGTGTGCGTGTTAAGTCCTTGTTAACAACATCATTTAGTAGGATACCTACTGGTGTGCCTGTTGTGGCAGCAGCGTACTCAACTAGAGCAACGCCCTGATCCATAGCAGCACCACTGCCAGCTGTGGCAGCGTGAGAAACTACTCCACCGCGAGTTGCAGTTCCAGCATTGTAGAAGAAACTGATGTCGGTTTGTAGCTCGTAGCGATCTGATTTAAGAGCCATGTTAAATTCTCCTTAAAGAGAGTAAAAAGTGTTTACTTACTTAAAACGTTATTGGTTAACCATTCTGAAACTGCTGCACGGGCGACTTCGATTTCGCTCTGATCTTCAGAAGCGTCAACAAGAGTTGCTTCCGTTGAAGATAAATCTTCGAACAATTCTTCTGACACTTCATCGGCATCGGCGGCTGCTTCAGCTACGTCTGTGTCATCGGATGATTCAGAAACTTCTTCTTCATCAGCCTTTGCTTCGACAGTTTCTTCTTTTGCTTCTACCTTTGCGGCAACTGCTGCAACGATAGCTGCGAAAGTTTCGTCATCGATGGAAAGTGCGAGAATAGCGTCAGCTTGCTCACCTTCGATTCCGGCTTCTGCAAGAGATGCCTTCTTCTTTTCCATCATCTTTGCCTTTTTCTCTTCTTCTTCCTTAGCTTTGTAGCCAGCAAGTTCAAGCTCAAGAGCTTCGATCTTTGCAACTAGGTCAACTTTGTCAGCTTCTAGAGTGGCAATTGTTTCGTCAGCAGAAGATTTCTTGTCTTCTTCTACCTTCTTTTTCTTTTCTTCGTCGTGATCTTTGCTGCAATCAGCTTCAGTTTCGACTGCTTCTTCAGCAACTTCTTCTGTAGCTTCTTCAGCAACAACTTCTTCAGCTACTTCTTCAGCAACAACTTCTTCGGCAGCTTCTTCAGCTACTTCTTCAGCTACTACTTCTTCAGCAACTTCTTCTGCTGTTTCTTCTGCGACGACTTCTTCAGTTACTTCTTCTACCTCTGGAGCAGCTTCTTCAACTACTTCAGGAGCAACGTCTTCAACCACTTCTTCAACTTCAGCAACTGGTGCTGGAGCTTCTTCTGTGATGATTTCTGTTACTTCGGCTTCTGTTGTAACTTCTTCAGAAGCAGCAGCCATTTCGACTTCTACTTCTTCATTTTTAATTTCGTCAGCCATAATGTAATCTCCTGTTGGAAACGTTAAACTGTGTGATTCGTGATTATCTGTTACGGAGTCAGATGAAGCATCAATGATATAACTTCGTGGGTTGGCTGGCTTGTTAACAAGCCCTTTACCTGAAAATGATATATCTCTTAAAGCTCTTCCAATCTTGTAACCGTCATACTCACCTGTTCCACCGTATGCACGTAAGTGCTTAGTCAAGAAAGCAGATTCTTCATTACGTGCAACAACTTTGTGTCCTCCGTCAGGATTGATAACGGCGTAATCAAACCCAGCGAATAGGCACTCCATTGAGACAAACCACTTTCCTTGTTCGATTTCGGCAATGATGGTACTCATCCGTTCGCGGTTTTGTGGATCACTCCAACTATTATAAAGAACTGCTTCTGTTACAATATCAAACCGTTCGGGTGTTTCATCACCTTCTATTTTTTCGCCATTTCCATCTACAACGTAACTTCCTGTGATATGACCAATGATGTCGTTCTCATTGTGCATAAAGTTAAATTGCTTGTCCTCTGGCGTGTGTCGTGCTGAAAAAGTAGCTTCTGGTGGGAAAACGTCGTCGTTTTTATTCCATCCAGTGGATACTAGAACAGACTTAATGTAATATAAATCAACTTGTTGAGGGTTAGCATTGGCGGCTAAAACCTTCTCTAAGACGGGTGAATCAGTGGCGTGATCTACTACAGATGCTTGTGTGCAATATGCAACTGAAGCGGTCGCCTTGACTGCTTCTCCAACACCGTCTAAAATTTCTTGTTTATATACCTTCATTGTTACCTCTCATAAATTTATACACGAAAAGAGTTTGGACAGTACATTTAGTCGATTTTTTGCTCGATAAACGTTCCGATGACTCCACGACGATAGTTGTCGATAGTCATTATTTCTGGTGAGATTCCCTTTTCCGCAAGAGTCTGAGTAAACTCTGCTGGTGTCTTTTTCCCCGTTGCTAATATGCTTCCCACTGCTTCTACCGTCACTTTTTGGAGTGTTGGTAAGTTGGTAAATACGTCTAATTTTAACTGTTCTAATTGACCAGCTTCTGTCTTATTTAACTGTCGCAAGTTCTTCTTGCCGTTAGAATTGAGGTATGCAGTCTTAACGATTTCAGATGCTTCTTCAAACGCTGCTTCAGACCATAGCAATAATTCAGCTATTCCGGGCTTTGTTCGAGGCTTTACGTTACGCTGCTTACGAGGTCCAGAATCTTTCTGGTTCTTTGGGCGACCATTATCATTTGGTTGCTTTGCTTCGTCTCCACCGTTTGGTGGTGTTTTGGGTGCTGGGGCTGGTGGCATTTGACGAGTCTTAGGAACACTGGACTTCATACCTAAGTCTTCTGTTACTACCTTACCCTGTTGTAGAGCAATCTTTTCAAGCTCTTGCTCATGGTTAGCATTATGATAAGGATCAGCCTTTTGAGGACGTGTTTCGTTATCTCGCTCTTTTTCTTCTCTTGATACTCTGATCTTCTCAATCTGTGGTATTTCTCCAAATCGCTCAAGAAGTGTCTCGTATGAGATAATATCTCTGTCAGCTAGCTGAACAAGTAGATTCTTCTGTGCGTCGTCGTTTGAGAAAGACATGGTGTCAAAATGGATGTGTGGCTTGTTCCTGAATCCCATAGCTTGACGTACAATCTCAAGTTCATGCTCCCAGAACTTAATAAGCATGTCACGACCGTACTGTAGTCGTTCTACTAGGGTTTTTAGAGATACGAAGTTATTAGTGAATCCACCACCATTACCTTGAACACCTGTAAGTGTGGGTGGAACCCCAAGACCAGCATATATACTGTTTAGAACTGCTGTGTATTTCTCAGAGCCTAAGAACTTGTAGATATCGCTGCTAGACTCTTGGAATGATAATTCTGGACCCCAAACGAGTTCCATTGTACCACCACCAACGTTACTAGCAAGAATATCACGTAATTTATTAATAGCTGCTTTATTAGGTAATATTTTATGATCTAAACTACCTAATGTCCATAATCTAATATTTGAGATAGCTCCATCTAATGCTGCCATATCAGCTAATCTCATTTTCTCTAACATTATAATATCGTCAAGAATAGCGTAAACCATAGGATTGGACCACATCTTCCAGTCATCCTTTTTATAGTGGAATACGCGAGTACGCTCTGGATCGAGAGGTATCTGTCGCTTTCCACTGTTTACAGCCTGCTTGACTGCGGGTGGGAGTGATTCAAGAACGTCCGTAGGGAGTTCACCCTTTTCGAACTTATCGAAGAATTTGTTTGTACTTAATTCGTATTTGGGCTTTCCAAGAAATAGACCAAGCTCTCCATCCTTTAGCGTTACCGTGAGAGGATTAAAGAATGTATAACGCCAAGGAATTTGGTTTTCCTTCATGTTAGGTACATCTACTCGAATGTCCTGAGCCAAAGATTTTAAGTACTTCTCGATGTCGGGAGTGATATCTGCATAGCTTCTGTGTACAACAACGTTACCAGCCTTGTAAAGATTGTTGAGGAATCTTTCAGATCGCTCCTTACCATTGACGCTCTTGAACCACTGTTGATAGAATCGTTCGATGCTTTTGTTGGGATGTACGATCTCGATACCCTGACTGCCAAAATCACCCATGAGGTCAATGATATTACGGATAATACCAACCTTGTCATATGCACTTAAGCACTGACCGATAATTCTTCGGGAATCGCTTGCAGGACGCTCATCTGGCCTAAAAGCATAATAGTCGCTTTTTCCAAATTCAGGTCTAACTGATACATTAGGTTCTACATTGATGTATGTTCTGTCGTGACGGGCAGTTGATTTCTGGACACCCTGATAAGCGTCTACAGAATCTCCAAACTTTGACATAGCTTCTGCTTTGCCAGCGTCATCACCGTCGTTCCATGTTATAAAACCATCATTCATGTGTATACCTATATCAATTGGATTGTAATTGGAATGCTATTCTATTATACACAGATAACGTATATTTGACCACATTAAGTCTATTAATACACGTCTTTCATTTGGTTTTGGAACCAAGCTGGGCCAGAGTACATGTCTTCATTCTCTTCGCCCCGTGGTTTGAACCCTCCGGTCGCAAAACCCCCGTAGAATTGAATTTCGGCGGGCGTAGGGGTTCTCTGGAGGATACGTGCAGCCATATTAGCCATTAGTAGTGCTGAATATCTGTCTTTTCTCATTTTAGACTTCTTTCCAGTACCAACTACAACTTCTGGCACATCCCACTTGTCTCGACCATTATTGGTCTGAGTCATTTGGATCATAGCTAATTCGTCCTTAAGTTCCTCAATATCCATAATACAGTCTTCTAGCGTATCGTGGGTTCTGCCCTTAGAGCTATCTTCCTCAAAAGATAGACCCAAAGAGATTGCGTCGAAATGAGGGAATATAAGCACTCTATCTTCAAAGTCCTTACGTAGACCGTGATTAGCCTCAGAGTACCAGTCATATTTAGAGAACTGACATAATTCTAAGATATGCAGTCCATTCTCGCCATCCGTGTCTTTTTCTTTGTCTGGATCGATAGTAGGCCATAATGGGAATTCCCCTTCACCAATCTTGTCTTTGTCATGCAAAGTCTCAGATACAGCTATACCACCACCACCAGCGTCGATAGAGATATGAATACATGGGAATAGCTTCATCAAATCTCGTATTTTACGTCCACAATAGGAGTAGAAGTCAGATTCGTTAGTTAGTCCCCTTTTAAGCTTATCTCTATGCTTTGATCTTGTAGTAGTCCAACAATGTACAATCTTACGATGTGTTGGATTTACCTCTAATACTACAATACTAAAATTATCCACTTCAGAAGCAGGGTCAACACCAAATATATATTTCTTATTTTTATCACCCATTAATTGTGCTTCAAACATAATGTCATTGCCAGCTACGTCTTTCACCGGTTTCTGATCGCTAGTCACGCATGACTCAATAAGAGATCGTTTAAAGAACCCCTGTGAATCTCTCGTGAAACAAGCACCAAATTCCATCTGATAGATACCAGCGTGAACTGTCGCCCTAGATCGTGCTACTTGGTCAGCATCCATAAAACCCGGAGGTAATAGTTCATATGGGATTCTAATAATGGAATACTGAGTCCAATCGAAGTTTTCCACATCTGCGTCATCACCTAAAATCTCACGTAATCTAGTGGGATTACCTTGACTCTTGATGAAGCCCTTCCATTTCTTCCAGTATTCAGCAAAATGATTAAAGTCATAATATGCCGTACCAGCGATAACGATCTGGTTATCTAGCTTTCCTTCATTCTTAGAGTGTTCAGTCATCTCTATGGGCATTCCAAGCTCTTTAGCTTTCTTAGCAGCCGCTAGACGTTTAACATTACTAATAGGGTCTGAACTAACAGCCGCGAAACCAGCAACAACGTTTTCGAAAATATCTCTAGGGATAGACGCGAATTCGTCAGCGATAATATCGTTAGCACGTTGACCTCTAATTTTCTGTCCATCACCAAGAGGTAAACAAGTGACAGTACTATCGTTTAACCGTAAAACACAACGGTCTGTATCTCTCCTAGGTCCACTGTCAGCGTTGCATATATCTCTTAATAATGGAGAGTTTCTCCATATCGTTTCCATGTATTCGAAGATAACCTTAGACTGTCGGAAAGCAGCACCAACTACAACCACTTTTCGTCTAGGTAACAATAACGCCCTCAATACCGCATATAGCGATAGCGAGAAGGATTTACCGAAACCTCGACTAGCGATAAGCATTGGGAACTTACGACGCCAAATTTCCTGTAGCATCAAAGCCTGCGATGGCAAAATTTGAATATTTAATAAATGATGACAAATAAATGATAAATACTCTGGTCTAGTTAATAGATATGTAAGACGTAGATTAAAATCATCTTGATTACCCTGCAATAAAGACATAGGGTTAAAGAAATCATGATCTACATCATCTAGACCTAACCATGCTTCGTCGATTACTTTTAGATTATCTTTTTTCTTAGCCATATTACCACTTCTTCACAATTCTATCTGCGAAACCGTAATATACAGCTTCTTCTGCATTGATGTACCAATCTCCAGACTTAAGCTTCCTAAATAGGTATGTCTTAATCTTCTCCATATCTGGTGATCTACCGTATTTCTCTACAAAGAATTTACCTCTTTTACATCTCTCAGCATATATATCTAACATAATATCACATATATACTTTTCATACTTAATCCAGTTCTGTACGTCTAAGTATCCACCGCCTGCTCCAGAAGAGCCAAAATGCGACATGAAGTATGTATTAGGTGTGATAAATCTCTTATTAGCAGCCTGTAGAATAATACTACTCATAGACTCAGCTTGTCCGTAAGCTATAATGTTTACTTTTGATCTAGACATTTTAATGGCATCAAATATAGCCATACCGTCTGACCACTCTCCACCAACACTCTGCATATGAACAGTTATATCGTCACTCCCCTGAAGGTCTAAAGCTCGTAGACTTTTTAGGAAATTTACTGACATTCTGTATTCAACACCGGGATTCTCTTCACCATTCGAACCGTCGTAGTAATTGTGTAGAAAAATCTCTCTTGTTTCGGCATGTGCAGAATAGTTGTGAAAGTCATGTAAATGTTGTTTATCAGTCATCATTACGATCCTTTCCGTATTCTTCGTTAATCCGTTTTAAAATACTGCTAACCATAAGAAATCCATGATATTTATCTCCGCAAAATATCACATGTATATCATGATAAAGCTGCAACTCAACGAGACATTTCAACATATATTTACCTGTGATCTTCACAGCAGCTTGACTCTTAATCGGTACTCTAGAGTCATCAGGGAACTTCATTAGTTCCTGCTGCGTAAACTCTAAAATAAGAAAGTTATGCTTAAACTCCTTCATTCTTTCGATTTCTCGATAGAATCGATCTTTACCTTGTCCAAGGTTGAGGGCGAGTTCTTCGACACAACCTTTTCGCTCAATACAGCAAAACTCTTCTAATCCCTTAATTGCGTAATCTCCGGTATCTAGCTTTTCTACAGACATACCGGTACAAGCACCGAAAGGCTTAAAATAATAGCCTTCCTGCTCTCGTGAATCTTTTATAATTTCATATTCATTTACTTTTTTTGGCATGGTTGATCTCCATAAATAATGGTTCGTAATGTATTTCTAAACCAGTAATGGATTTATGGCAATATCGACACAAAGTTATTCCATTTTCCACATCATATCTTAACGATGCAGCTCTCGCCCATGTTTTAATATGGTGTACATGCAAGCTTTTCTTTGATCCGCAATCTGGCATCTGACAAGTTCTCTTATCTCGTTTTAGAACTAATTTTCTAAACTCGGTGTAAGCCTCGTCATTATAATTGCGTCTCATTGAACCGCCTGAATTTTGGTGATTTTAATCCGTCTGCGTATTTTCCTACAAAGAATTCGTGTCCAAACATCGCTATGTTGATCCAGTATTAATTGAATCAATTCTGCTAAAGCCCTATGTGTGGCGTCGTCTGGAGACTTAGCTTCTAGAAATATCGTACAAAACGGCAATGAGTATTGACGAAGTGAAAATCGTCGTAAATCACTGTTGTTACTAAAATCGGCTAAATCAATGTTTAATCTATATCCGTGTTCCATTTGTTCCTCAGTTATCTAACATTAGTTTAACGAGTCCGCGTAAATCGTGCTTAGGAGTCCAGCCAAGTTGATCTCTGGCTTTAGTACAATCGCCCCTTAAATATTCGACCTCAGATGGTCGATAAAATTCTGGATCGATATATACTAGATTGTCCCAAGGCGTAATAACGCCAGCTTCGCAAAAAGCTAGACTTAAAAAGTCCCTAATGGAATATGTCTTTCCTGTGCATATAACATAATCATCTGGATAGTCCCGTTGAAGCATCATCCACATCGCTTCGACGTAATCTCCTGCGTATCCCCAATCCCTACAGGCTTCTAAATTTCCTAGCCCAAGCATTGGTGTTGTCCTGCCGCATTTAATACAAGTTATTGTCCTTGCTTCCGCATCTATCTTTAAATTGTCTTCTGAAGTTTCGCATTCCTTCATCCAAGCCTGAAAACCCTTGACCCACTTGACAATCTTCTGTGTTACAAAGTTGCCACCTCGTCTTGGACCTTCATGATTGAATAAAATCCCACATGATCCATGTAGGTTGTATGCGTCCCTAAACATTCGTACTGCGTGATGACCAGCTACCTTAGAAATTGCATAAGGTGAG
>MDSV01014607.1_pt1 | contig 22181 bp, 13 predicted proteins | sample 810851 | NCBI WGS metagenome assembly MDSV01 (sample SAMN05326640, study PRJNA326480) | marine metagenome | isolation source: seawater | place: Atlantic Ocean: North East | collected 2012 | reverse complement strand
GGAATTATCGACAGTAATCTTTTCATGCTATCAGCGTTGAAAGGCTGCAACAATAAGCTCTTCGCCACAGTCCATGGTGGATCTAATCCATTCTAAACTGAGGAACGAGGCGGAATCCTCTAAAGGACAAGAAATTCCAGCCTCAGGTCAGGGGCGTCTCTGTAAAAATGGAAATCCTTCCATCTTTCGTCCTGCAGGATGACTCCAGATCCTTATACTCCTTGGCTCTGTTATACATCGTGAAATACACAAATGGATCGCGAAGCGCGCTTCGCTTGAGCCGCGCATAGGGGTCTCCCGGTTGAGACATCATGAGAGAGAGGTGAACCTTGTGCTTTTTCTCATAAAGGTAGGCGATTCCCTTCAAGAGCTTCGCGACGTCACCCACTTCTCCTATGAAATGAATCGGCCACAAGATCCGTTCCGTGATCTTCATTGAGGCCACCAACTTGAAAAGCCCTCTCGGATTCTCAAGAGTCAGATCAAAATAATCTCCCCAGTTGATAGCCAGAGCAGCAGCACGAATTTCACCATTCTTCCCTGGCAGCATATAGATCCTGCTCGTACTGCTGTAGGATCGCACTCTCTCAAACATCTCCCTGAAAGAATCGTAGGTGGCATACTGCTGGAGGAGGAACCTATCCCTTCCCTCAAGAATCTTCTCATGAAACTTCCTTATTCGGTTATCATCCTCGGATATATCCACCAGTCTCTCACTCCATCTCCTGCTCCGAAAGAGCCGGTTGATCTTGATGTAGGAATTTACCGGGAATTGATCGTATCCTTTATTGAATAAGCGGGAGAGTGCCTCCATCGATCGCTGCATCCCCCGATTATCCTTCCCGAAGTTAGCGTATCCGACATTCACCCCGTTAATCTTGGTTAGCTCATCGAATATGGAAAAGATTGTCGCGAACATTCCACATTGGCGGTACAGCGTCTTTCCGTTTGTGCTGAAAGTGCTTACCCGGAGAAGATTGTAGTAATAGGAAGGGAGCAACGCCCCGGAAGGATGGTCCATGTAATCGAAACTGTTTACATGAGCATATCCGGCTAACCTGTAATTTTTCCTTCCCGCCTGATCCCTCTCCTGTAGTGGGTGCAGACAGAGAACTACCAAAGCCCTTCCGTTGATTGAAGCAAGTGAACCGGGAAGGTTTCTGAAGTAGACCCTGAAGGTCAGAAGTCCTTGCCCCGTCTGCTCATTAAAGTGCTTCTCAGGAACCGATATCACCTCCCGGCATTGCTCCTCGAAAAAGTCACGGGAAGTTTTGAGGCCAACATCTGCGAGGATCTCATCAATCCTTTCAAGACTCCGCACGGGAACGACTAGTAACTCAAGGTCCTCTTTGAAGCGGTCAATCACCTTTATCTCGATATTATCGCAACGCAGAGATTCTTCTGGATGAAAATCCATCCGACCTCTCTCCAGAGGACGGAAATAGCGAAATGTGCGGATCTTCCCCATGGCGACTTACAACCAGATTCTTTTAGTGCCTTATTTTCCCGAAATCCTCAATCACAACGAACAGATCTTAGTCGCAGCCGCTTAGTTGGTTAGCAACCACAAGCTCATCGTGATTCCGATAGGCAGGGGCGGCAGAGCCCTGGAAGGTTCACTTGATCTTCGACCTTCAGCATGCAGCATTTGGGCAACCCATGAGAGCCTTTTGGATTGTCTTCTCGCCCATTGTGCTTGCCGCTGTGATGGGACAAGCGGCACCTCCCAGCAGAGCGGTCGAGAAAAACCCCGCTCTCAACCCTCTTTCGCCGGAGGAGGCTATGAAGCACATTGAGCTTCCTGCAGGCTATCGGCTCGAACTTGTTCTCTCAGAGCCTCAGATCCGTGAGCCAGTCGCCATAGCGTGGGACGGAAACGGGCGGATGTTCGTAGCCGAAATGCGCGGATACATGCAGGATATTAATGGAACCGGAGCTCAGGATCCTGTTGGTAGAATTTCCCTGCACGAAGACACCGATGGCGACGGCAGGATGGACCGGCACTCGGTCTACCTCGACGGACTGGTGGAACCCAGAACCATCCTCCCCGTTGATGATGGACTACTTGTTGGGGAGCCCCCGGACCTCTGGTATTGCAGGGATCTAGACGGGGATGGGATTGCAGATACCAGAAAAAAGGTCTTTGACCGATTCTCCATGCGCTCCAGTAATGTCGAGCACAAGGCTAATGGCCTGCTATGGGGAATCGACAACTGGATTCATGTTTCCCAGCATGGTCGACGTTACCAGCTGACCAATCGTGAACTACAAAGCGAAGGGGTCGTTGTGGTCGGGCAATGGGGCCTGACTCGTAACGATGAGGGGCGACTCCTCTTCTCAACCAACGGAACTCCCGCAATCGCGCTGTTCGTACCTCCCCGCTATCATCAACCGGATCCCCGGAGGCAAATACGGCGCGGACCGATGGCAGCGGCTATCCGTGGAATGGGGGACTATCAAAGCGTCTGGCCCTCAATGGTTACTCCTGACCTGCAAAGCGGACCCGGCATGGCTCGATCCGAGGACGGCACCTTGAAAACGTTCACGTCCGCCTGCGGGCAGCTCGTATTCCGCGGGGACCGCCTCGGCGATGGAATCAACGGCGACTATCTCGTCTGTGAACCAGTAGGCCGCCTTATTCGTCGCTCGGCAGTGCGCTACGCCGATTCAGGTCATATCGAGCTGACCAACAGGTATGAAAAAAGATCCGGCGAGTTTATTTCCTCCACGGATGGAAATTTTCGCCCTGTCAATCTCTCGACCGGGCCCGACGGCTGCCTCTATATCGTGGATATGTACCACGGAATCATTCAAGAGAGAGTCTACATTACAGACTATCTGCGTGGAGAAATTCTGAAGGCAGGATACGAAAAAAATGTCGGCCGGGGACGAATATACCGGGTGATTCGAGAAGGACTTTCCCCGGGGCCCCCACCTGAACTTCTGAGTGCTACTCCTGCCAGACTCGTGGAAAGTCTGGCTCATCCCAACGGCTGGTGGCGCGACACCGCCCAGAGCCTTCTTGTGACCAGACGAGAGGTCTCAGCTACCTCCGCGCTGCGGAAGATGGTAACCGATCACGAGGATGCCCTTGGGCGGCTCCATGCCCTCTGGACCCTCGATGGTCTCGAGCAACTCGACAAGGAAACTAACTTTATCGCTCTGGCTGATCGCGACCCCCGCGTTCGCACCGCAGCCGTTCGCGCTATCGAACGGCTCCTCCGGGCCGAGGATTCATCTGCATGTTATCAAAGATTGAAAACGCTGTCAGACGATCCCGATTACTCAGTTCTTGCACAGGTGATCCTCACCGTCGGTAAGACCAATCACGAGGAAGGGAAAGACCTTATCGCCAGGTGCATCTCAAGAGACCCGATGAACGAGCGAATTCTCAATGCCGTGGCGGCGGCCTCGCCACGCCGATTTCTTGTAGACTTTCTCTCCCTTCTCTTCGATCACCCTGCCTTTCATGGTGATCACATCGAGGAAAAGGCCGTAGCCCAACTGGAACAGTGGCAACGCTATTGCGTTACCGGAACAATTTCTGGAGGGGACCCCCTCAGTGTCAAAAAGCTTCTGGATCTCATCGCACAGGCAGAGGCGCCCAGAGCACTATCCATACTACAGACAATCGCCAGCACGATCGTGTCCCCCGGACGGAAACCGGCACGGGCCAAGATGATCAAATTCGCGGCCAAGCCTGTGAGCCTGACCTCCTTGGAACAGCGGAACGAACCGGCAATCCATGAGCAGCTTCAGGCAATTTCCTTCATGTTTTCCTGGCCGGGCCTGAGAACTTTTGGGCGGGAATTCGCCCATCAGCCCACGCCCCTGAGCGAGGAATACCAACTTCTATTTGACCGGGGGCAAGCGATCTATCGAGAGCTCTGCACCACCTGCCATGGCCCCGACGGGCGGGGGCTGATAAGCCCGGACGGCAAGAACCTGCTGGCTCCTCCACTCCCCGAGTCGCCTCGCCTGGAGGAAAACCGGGAGGCCGCCATTCAGATCATGCTACACGGCCTGGCAGGCGAACTCGACGGCAAGACCTACGAGGGCTTGATGGCCCCTTTTGGCGCAACTAACGACGATGAATGGGTGGCTTCCATCCTGACCTTCGTACGCCACGAGTGGGGAAATTCTGGCAGCGTGGTCCTGCCATCACATGTCGCTGCGACCCGGGAAAAATTTCAAAACCGCACCCGGCCATGGAACCAGAAGGAACTCACCTGGAAGCTACCAAAAGATAAGTAGGAAAATCCCTGAGCGACTGAAGTCTCCTTGGGCCTTTCCCCGGTTCAACCAAAACCCCTCCCGAGCATGAAGCCAATCCAGCTACTGATCTTTTCTATCACTACGGCGACCTCCCTTGCAGCAGAGAGCGTCTGGAAACCTGATAACACGCCTAAGTCTATTCCCCCCGGAATGTTTCAGCTCGACCCATCCCTCGAGGTAACGGTCTGGGCCACCACCCCTCAGCTCTACAACCCAACCAATATGGATATCGATCACGAGGGTCGAATCTGGGTTACCGAAGGAGTCAACTATCGGGGAAACAAGGGACAGCGACCGGCCGGAGACCGGGTCGTCGTACTGCAGGATACAAACGGAGACGGAAAGTGTGACCATTCTCACACCTTCGTTCAGGAGCCCGGCTTTATCGCACCACTCGGAATAGCGGTCTTCGACAACATCATCTATGTCTCTCAACCCCCGGACCTTCTCGCCTACACTGATGTCAACCGGGACCTGAAGTTTGATCCAGAGGTAGACAAGAGAGAGGTAATCCTCACAGGCTTTAATGCCATCAACCACGACCACGGCCTCCATTCTCTGGTAGCTGGTCCGGGCGGAAAATTCTATTTTAACAATGGCAACTGCGGAGCAGTCTTCACCGACAACTCTGGCAAATCCTTCTACCTCGGAGGTACCTATGGCAGTCGGGGACCAAATTGGCCGGCGGACCATCTCTCCACGACCGGAAAAACCTCCGACGATGGTCATGTATGGATCTCTGGTTTTGCCGTTCGAATGAATCCTGACGGGTCCGGAGCCGAAATCGTCAGTCATGGACTCCGCAACTCCTACGAGCAAATCCTCACTTCGTTCGGAGACATGTTCCAGAATGACAACGACGACCCCCGAGGATGCCGCACCTCATTCGCACTTGAATACGGCTGCGCGGGCTATTTTACGCGAAGCGGAAAGCAGCGAAACAAGGCAGTCCGTCGGCCCGGGCAGCCCTACGACCGGGTGCACTGGCGGCAGGATGACCCAGGCACAATGGATGCCGGAGACGTCTATGGTGGAGGGGCTCCCACAGGGATCACCTTTTATGAAAATGGGGCCTTGGGAAAGAAATGGAATGGCTCTCTCCTGAGCTGTGATACCGCTCTCAACACTATTCTGGGATACCGTCCGAAACCCACCGCAGGCACCTTTGAGCTTAATCGGTTCGACTTTCTCACGGCCAATCCTCGAAAACAATATGATGGGGCGGACTTCGTGGGTGGAGGACCCAAAAACAATAATATCGAGAAAGTTGCCCCCAGCTTTTTCCGGCCGAGTGACGTAACTATAGGCCCGGACGGGGCGATATATTTCTGTGACTGGTTTGATCCACGTGTGGGAGGGTCCGGGCACATGGACAGCTCTTTCTCAGGCACGATCTACCGAATAGCTCCACACGGATTCAAACCCGTGATTCCTGCAGTGGACACCACGACCCTCACTGGCCAGATCGCGGCCCTGCGAAGCCCTGCAGTCAATGTTCGCTACCTTGGTTTTCGCGGGCTCCGTGCCGCTGGAGGAAAGGCTCTCCCTGCAGTAACGGCGCTCCTTGCCGACCAGAACCCATGGATTGCAGCACGTGCTGTCTGGCTTCTTCCTTACCTAGGTGAAGAGGGATTACAAAAGTGCCTCTCCCTCCTGGAGAACAAGGATTCACAGCAGCGTGTGGTCGCCTATCGGGCATTGCGCCGGGCGGGGCATTCCATGCTTCCTCATGCCAGGCGTCTAGCCACCGACCCCTCTCCGCAGGTCCGCCGGGAAATCGCACTTTCCCTGAGAGATGTTCCTGCCGCTGAGACTGCTGAAATTTTTGTTGAGCTTGCCCGGCGGTGTGACACCGAAGACAAGAATTCGCTGGAAGCAATCGGCCTTGGTGCTGCGAACAAGGAGAGTGCGATCTGGAAAACCCTGAGGCAGCGACTACAACCAGGCCCACCCTCTGAATGGCCCGAGTCCTTTGCTCGCCTGACGTGGCGGCTATGGGGTTCTGCCTCTATCGACGCGCTCAGGAGCCGAGTGCTTGACCGCTCCCTGAGCCTCGAGAAGAGAAAGTTCGCGGTAGAGTCCATCGCCTTTATTGATGATGAGAAGGCCGCGAGGGTCATGCTCGAACTCGCGTCTCCCGGGTCACCCCTCGCAGGCGAGGCCACTGCATGGCTCATGCGGAACGTCGCGGGTGAGTGGTCCAAATACAACCTTCGTGAAGCACTCAAGGAGCAGAATATTTATGATCCGGAATCCCTCGTAATATCCGCCTCTCCAGTTCCGCCTCCATCTACCCCGATACCTGACGTGAACAAGATCCTCAACCTCCCCGGAGATCCTGCCCGCGGGAAACTGGTTACCGCGAAATGTATCTTGTGTCACAAGATCGAAGGCCTCGGAACAGACTACGGACCAAACCTCCGGGGTTGGGCACGGAATCAGACAAAAGATGTAATCATTCGTGCCATCGCTGACCCATCAGCCGAGATCGCGCTCGGCTACGGAGGAACGGAGGTAATCCTGAAGAACGGGGGACGAATACATGGCATCGCATTCAACAACAGCGACCTTGGTCGCGATGATTCTCCTCCCGTTGTCATCCAGTCTGCGGGTGGCCAGACTCAGCTGATCCCCAGAGAGCGGATCGAAAAGCGACAGGGATTTAAACGCTCTCTGATGTATGACCCGGGAACTCTGGGCCTGACTAATCAGGATATTGCCGATCTTGCCGCCTGGCTTCGGACCTATCAGTAGACTTGGCTCGAAATGTTGCGGTTGGGTCTCACGAGCGAGGAGCCTTGCCCTTTTTCATACCCTTGAACCTAAATATACCCCTTCCGGTGAAGATTTTTTGGAGCTTTCAGGACTTTGATAAGTCATAAAGCACTTGCTTTCAAATATATACATTAAGTTTGACGGTTTGCAAACGACCTTAACATGCGATTGAGGTTTGGAATTTCACACGTATGATGTCGGCGGATGGTCAACCCCATCTGTTCTAGAACAATGAAAGTACATCACCTCATCGCCTTTCTGGCGGTTATGCTGCTGGGCGTCGCCTATGGTGCGGACGTCAAATACGAGGCCACCTTCACGGGTGTCACTTGAGCCGGATGTAAGCGGAGCGTCAGTTCGTCGCTCAAAAGCCTCGCAGGCGTTAAGACTGTCGAGATCAAAGCCGGTAAGGCACCCAAGACCCAGACCATCGTAGTGATGGCTGAGAAGGGTGGCATCAGCAAGAAAGACGTAGTTAAGGCCCTCGGAAAGACGGCTAAGAGATTCGTCTGCAAGGACTGGAAAGAAGCCAAGGGCTCCTAACCAGAAAGCTTTAACCAAAAGCTTTATTGAACGCCCCGCGCTCTGACGAGCCGGGGCGTTTTCCGTTGGGCCCTCTATCCAACGATATCACCAATGGATCCGAATCCTGGAGAAAACAGCCGCTGATACATCCGCACCGCATAGCCATCCGTCATCCCTGCCAGGAAATCACAAACCAGTCTTGCCCGTTCCCAAGCGGTTTCCACTCTCTCAATTTCCTCGACCTGCTCAGGCGGCAGCAATTGAAAAAACTGACCGTCAACGGGCTGCTGATCTACGTAACGAAGGTGAAAGAGTTCCCATAGCCTTCGCAACATCATGCTACCCTTGTGCTCGAGCTGCTTGAGCTGAGTTGAGAGAAATACGACTTCAAAGGCGAGCCGTTTAAAAATTTCACTTTCTTCCTGTATCGCCTGATCGACCACAATACGAAAGCGGTAACGGTTACTTTCCCCACTCAGAAAATTCTCAGTTTCCTGAACCTTAGCCGCTTTCACATACAAGCCAATCCGGTGACCGACGAAGGAGTCTATTCGGCCCCGGCTGATCGCCCGAATTAAATCGCCCAAGGGGCTGTCCGGTCCCGACTCCAATCCCCTTTTTTCCGCCCACCGACGAATTGACTCCTCATTGAGGAAGCCTGCGCGAACGCTATCGGCCAGATCGTTCAGCGAATAGGCGGTATCATCAGCCCAATCCATGACCTGGCATTCCACCGACTTGAAGCTATCCCGCACCTTTCCGGCCTCCAGCTCTCCCGGAAATGCCTGCCCTCCCAATGTCCACTCAGTGTATTCCGACTGCTCATCGTAAATAAAGTGATTCGCGGGCTCTTTGCCTTCTACCTCCTTCAGCTCTCCCCACCCTGACTTATATTTGAGAATTCCATCCACGAAGGCTCGGGAGGGGTCCATCCCGGTTCGCCGCTGCGAAAAAATACGTTCTGTAAGAAGCCTGAGAGTCTGAGCGTTTCCCTCGAATCCTCCGTAAGGTGCCATGAAGTGGTTGAGAGACCTCTCCCCTGCATGCCCGAACGGCGGATGCCCGAGGTCATGGGAGAGACATACAGCCTCAACCAAATCCGCATCAATCGTGTTTTCCGGCGAAAAGTCGTCAGTAGAAGCGAGCAGCCATCCGCAAATAGAACGACCTATCTGGGCGACCTCAAGAGAGTGAGTCAGCCGTGTTCGATAGAAATCATACTCCCCACTCCAGAAAACCTGAGTCTTATTCTGCAGGCGCCGAAAAGCAGTGGTATGAAGTACTCGGTCACGATCGACTTGGAATGGGCTCCGGAAATCGCCCTCTGGGGGGAGAGCACCCGACAACCTCTCGAAATCGAATTCCTGATAGAAGCGGTTTCGCACGACCAATACGTGCCCTCTCTGGACACTCATGGGAACCACGAACTTTTCAAATTCTACCCACCGGGCATCTGCCGCTCCTTAGCAAACAGCTGATTTCGGCCTGAATTCCCGGCTGAGAGAATTAGAGGTTCTCTATGAGCCTTGAATTCCCCACACTTTAACTGTGACTCCAGTTGTCTATCTCGCCCTTGTTCTGGCCTTAGGGATTCTCGCTCAATGGCTCGCGTGGCGCCTGAAAATACCCTCCATTCTCATTCTACTCGCCTTCGGATTTGGACTTTCCATAACCACCGGGGCACAGATAGATGCCTACCTCGGAGGAGAAACAGATACTCTCCTCGCCGTCGTAAGCCTTTTTGTTGCCGTCATCCTTTTTGAAGGAGGACTTACCCTGAAATTCTCCGAGCTCAAGCAAGCCGGAGTTCCCATCCTCCGCCTCTGCACGCTGGGAGTTGCCATTGCCTTTATTCTCGGCAGCGTCGGGGCAGCTATGATCTTCCAGTGGAACTGGCGGGTCGCAGCTCTGCTTGGAGCGATTCTGGTTGTCACCGGACCGACCGTAGTCGGACCGCTCCTTCGGGTCATCAAACCTTCCCGAAAGATTTCCTCCATCGTGAAATGGGAAGGGATCGTAGTTGATCCCATAGGAGCAATCCTTGCCGTCCTTGTTTTTCAGGCTGCCGTCGCGGGCGGACTTCAATCTGCCGGGAGCGCGGTGTTCATCGCACTGATAAAAACAGTGCTGGTTGGCATCGTTCTTGCCCTGCTTATCGCCAAGATCATTGAGTTCCTTCTGAAGCGGCACTACATCCCGGAATTTCTCGAAAGTGTATTCCTACTCGCGGTAGTCGCTGCAGCCTTTGCCGCTTCTAATTCCTTCCAAGAAGAATCCGGCCTTCTCACTGTTACTGTCTTGGGAATTGCTCTCGCCAACCAGAAGTCTGTCTCCGTTCGTAAAATTCTGGAGTTTAATGAAAATCTTCGAGTCCTCATCATCTCGGTTTTGTTCATCGTCCTCGCTGGCCGTATTGATCCCGCCGACCTTTCCTCGGTCGCCGTCCCCAGTCTGATATTTCTCGCAATCCTGATCATAGTCGTTCGACCGGCTTCCGTGTATCTCTCGTGCCTCGCTTCTGGGAAACTGGATTTCCGTGAGCGTTCCTTTCTCGCGGCGCTCGCTCCAAGGGGAATCGTTGCCGCTGCGGTCACCTCTGTCTTTGCGATTGAATTCGGCCATGCTGCCCACGACGGAACTCTCGCTCCGGAAATCGCAGAACAGGCAAACCAGATGGTCCCAACCGTTTTCATGATCATCATTGGGACTGTATTCTTCTACGGTCTCAGCGCGAGGCGTCTCGCTCTTTCACTAGGTGTAGCCCCTCCAGCAGCTGATGGAGTCCTCTTCGCCGGGGCTGACCCATGGATACGCGAAATCGCATCCTCTCTTCACGAAGATGGGCACCCTGTCATGCTTCTCGACACACGCTACGGCAATATAGCCGCTGCCAGAATGGCAGGCCTTCACGCAACTCGTGCGAACATTCTGTCCGAGCACGTGGAAGAAAATCTGGAGTTCCCGGGTATAAACCATCTCGTCGCAGGAACCTCCAATGATGAGGTAAACTCTCTGGCCACCCATGAGTATGCTCATATCTTCGGCAAGTCCAACGTTTGGCAAATCCCTACTTCTGATAAGGATCAACATCCCTCTACCTCTGTCGCAGCTCATCGCCGGGGTAGAATCTGCTTCAGCGGAGAGCCTACATTCCAGAAACTTGAGCACCTCTCCTCAAGTGGTGGCCGCATCGTGAAAACGCTGCTTACAGAGGTATTCAGCCTCCAGAATTTTTTCGAGAACCATGGAGACGATGCAGTCATCATGTTCCTGCATGATAACGATCGCGGCCTCCGCCCCGCGGAAGCTGGCCTTGAGGACGTCCCCCCAGGAACAACCATCTACGCAATGGTCAGCGCTTCCTGATCGGAGCGGACGTCGATCCAGCCCACCACCAGAGCTTAGGGTCCAGTTCTTTCTGAGCGTCTGCCACCAGCTCCGCAGCTCTTACTCCCTCTTCCAGAATTGCAAATACGGTCGCACCCGAGCCACTCATCATGGCACCTTTCACCCCGTGACGGTCAAGCAGCCACATCTTCAATTCCGCGAGGAAGGGGAATCTCGCAAACGCTGGACGTTCCAGGTCATTAACCATCCGTAAGTCATCTACTCGCTGGGGATCGTAGAAGACACCGGCGAGATTGGTAGATTCTGACCACCTCCGGTAAGCGTCTACGGTACTGACGGAGAAGGCTGGCTTGAGAAGGACAACCTCCTGCGCGAGCAGGGAGGTCTCCTCCAAGACCTCACCCCTACCCCGGCACCAGCATGGCGAATCTCGGAGGAAAAAAGGCACATCCGACCCGAGGAGCGCAGCCATCTCCTCCAGCTCAGCATCACTGAAATCTACCTTCTCAACATCGTTCAGAGCGCGAAGAACTGCTGCCGCATCACTGCTGCCACCACCGAGACCCGCTCCCGAAGGAATACGCTTCTCGAGCTTGATATGATAAGGGCATCTACGCCCCGCACTCTTTTCAAACAGGCGCAGAGCTCTCGTCACGAGATTCTCTTCAACTGGTCCGACTTCCGCACTACCTGTCTCAAGCTTAAAAGACTCTGAAGGATGGATCTCAAGACGATCACAAAGCCCTACCACGGGAACCATCAGGGTCTCGAGTTCGTGAAATCCATCTTCTCTTTTGCCGAGAATCTGCAGAGAAAAGTTGAGCTTCGCTGGGGCAAAAACGGTCATACCGGCAGCACATTGTTCATCCTGCGGCCGAGAAGCGCCAGCATTCGTCCCGTATTTCCCTTCTCTACCCGGTAGGAATAATACCTGTCAACGTGAGCGCCCGTGCATTCTCCACTAGAGACTATCTGCCCGGACGGAATTCCCGCTCCCAACAATTGCTCCTTCAGCAGAGAAGGGAGATCTACCTCATACCGCGGAGGCCTTATACAGGGAGAGATCGCCACCTCCAGATTACGGGGGTCGGATTCATATGCCGCACACATTTTCTCGATAGCTCTCACAACGACAGCCTGTTGCGTGCCTTTTCTGCCAGAGTGAACCAGGCCAAGAGCTCCGGTGTGGCAATCACAGATATACACTGCCGCACAATCGGCCACATAAATACCAAGAAGAACTCCTTCCCCTCCACATGTCACCAGCCCATCCGCTCCTTCCACGATTTGCCCCTCCACCCCTTCTGCCGGAATCTGCGTGACCAAATCTCCGTGAACCTGTTCTGCTCTCCAGAGATCATGCCAGCTAAAACCAAGAGTCTTTACTGCCGCCTCGTGTGCTGGCTGAAGCTTTTCAAGGGTATCCCACTTATCCCGCGATACCCTGATCTCCGGGATTCTGGGCACGAAGCAGGCCTCGACTCCGGCTCGAGCACGCACCCTGTCCAGAAAAGAAAGAGCCCCCGTCATGGATGGAACCATAACGGGGGCTTCTTGATCATGCCAAGTTTCCCTGGCATGGATGATAGAAAATTAATTCCCTAGCGGGTTACCACACGCCGCGCGTGATCAAGGGTCTCAGCCTCTTCTTCGTCCATTTCAGACATGATATCGGCGAGATTAGTAGCGATTTCCTTGCGCATGTGAGCAACAAGCTCAGTGCCCTTGTGAGTAATGCGGACCATGATCTTGCGACGGTCCTCAGCGGCATGCACTCGCTCGACATAACCGAGCTTTTCAAGCCGGTCGACAAGCCCAGTAGCGGCAGCTGTAGAATGGCCCATTTTCTTGGCGATGTCGGACATCGTCAGGTAGTCCTCGCTCGACAGGTAGGCGAGCAGAAAAAACTGGGGGAAAGAGATGTTACCGCGGTTAAGCTCGTTGGAGAGGTTGAGGATGCAGGAGCGCTGTGTGAAGAGGACAAAGTCCGCAAGACGATCAGCGTCCGCTTGGACTGCACCTCTTGATTGGTTGGCTGTGCTTGATTTCATGACTATTCGACTGTGATGATTTTGGGTAGGTTTGGGTGCCCAGCAGCTTCGGGAGAAGTGTATTCCAATTTTTATAAACTTTTCAAGGATCTAATTAAAAAAAAGTAGGTAATCGGGCTCTCTGGGGCAATAAAGCTCTCTTAAAGGCCTGAATTTGCGGTATTTTTTTAAAACGCGCTACTCCGCGATATTCTCCATCTTGGAGCTAGGCTCCGATCTCCCATTCGGGGGGCCCTTTCCGTCCGTTCTCCGGATCACAACTAAATCGCCCCTCGAAGGCTTTCCCTCTTGGATATCCGCCGCATAAAAGCGCCCTAGCTTCTCTCCGGTTAAGATGAGAGAGCTTGTTGTTCCCTCCGGACTAACCGATGCGATCAGTTCGCTACCGAAAGCACCAGCTTGGAGGAATCTTTTGACCAAGACGAATTTTTCGTCCGGATGCACAGAGACGATTTCACCAATCGTCCTCATCGGAGGAGCTCTTACCTCCTCCGGGCTCTTCGCCTCATCAGCCGACTGCGACTCTGCCCCACCTGAATGTTTACTTTTTCCAGATAGACCACAACTGGTGATTGATCCCATGAGGATCATTATCACGAAAAGCAATGGGGATAACTGGGAATAAAACCGCACACCTCTTCTTAGTCTGGACAATCGATATGACACGAAAATTCAGTGATATCACCTTTCTCACCATTGACGAATCTCCTTCGCTATGGTTTCCCTCTCTCCGCACTCACCTAGTAAGTGAAAGAACGGATCGGTGGCTGAGTGGTCGAAAGCGCTCCCCTGCTAAGGGAGTATACCTCAAAAGGGTATCGAGGGTTCGAATCCCTCCCGATCCGCCAGTCCAATCCCGCCGGGCAACGAACTGGATGTGGCTTTCCTGACAAGGTTACTCGTCACGCTGTTCTCACTTCTTGGGTATTTGTCCGCCGCCAGCGATATACTCGAGAATTCGTATAAATGAGTGGCCCCGATTTTTCATATTTGGGTGCACCCGCTGTTGTTCCTTCCAGAGTGCCCCAACCAGTGGCCTCTGGGTGGGCTTCATCTCTTCAATTCGCCGGTCAACGTAGTCCTGATGCACGGCAACCTTATAGGCGGCAGGAAGCTCATGGGTATTCAACCTGACAAGCAACTGCTCCAAGGTCTCTTCCTCATTCTCTCTCTCAACTGCCTCCCTACCCCAGATTGGAGCATCGGCCAGCACGCTGGCATTGATCCGCAGCAACTCTCTCTTTAAGCGCTCCGTCACTTCGGGTTCTCTGGTCGCGATATCCGTTACCTGGCGAGGATCACCCTCCAGATCATACAGCTCAAATTTTCTGAAGACTCCCGCCTTCTCCTTAATAGCTCCGCTCCACGACTCCTGAAATCCATTCAGATGCACGAATTGCCTCCGCAAGGCCTCGGTAGATTGGGTTTTGAAGCTGCTGTTGAAGATGAGAGAAAATAGCTCCCGTCTCTCCATCTTGCGCTTCATCTCCTTCTCCACGAGGGGATGAAGCCGCTTCACCAACCTCTCGATCGTCTCTCGGTCCTTTTTGCTCCTGTACTCCTCCGCACGGTAGCCCATCAAAGTGTATTTACCCTTTCTCAGGGATGCGCTCGGCTGTCCTGTAGGCCAGCTCCAGAAGAGAGGCTGACTCCGTTCAAACTTGCCAGAACTCGTCAGCAAGGGAGTCAGATCAGCCCCGTCCAAATGAACGCCGCGAGGCCGTGCCACCTGCAGAAGTCCACACAGGGTCGGCAGAAGATCAACGGATCCGGCTGGCTGATCTTCCACTCGCTGACCGTCAAAACCGTCTGGCCAGAAGAAAATGCCGGGAGTGAGGAGTCCCCCCTGAAACTGCGACCCCTTGTTGCCCCGAAGACCTCCATTCCGATCTTCCCGGTAGCTGCCGTGGTCAGAAGTATAGACAATCAGGGTATTGTTCAGCTCCCCGAGCTCCTCAAGTTTGGCGACCAGACGAGCGATAGCCTGGTCCGTATTCTCGATGGTCGCAGAATAGATGGCAGCTGGATCGTCAAGGGCCCCATAGCGCGCCACAATCTCATCCGGAGCCGCAATTGGATCGTGGGGTTCCTGGAACCAGATATTGAGGAAAAACGGGGCCTCTTTATTTCGTTCTTTCTCAAGCCACGTGATCGCCTCGTCGGCGAGAATCTGACAGGCATACCCCTCCATCTCTCCTACTCTCTTACCATTGCGGTAAAAGTTCGACGGGTTTCGATGGCTCGGACTGGCGTTATTATCAGTGGCTAACCAGTAGTCAAAACCGTGGTCGTTCAGACTGGGCTTATCTCTCCCCCGAAAAGGCGCACCGACGTGCCACTTACCGAGGTGCACAGTCTGGTAGCCATTGGATTTGAGCAACTCGGCGATCGTCACCTCTCTCTCCAGGAGGTGCATGTCATGCTCGTGATCCTGAATCACGTGATACACTCCGGTGCGCAAATGCTGCCGTCCCGTGAGGAAGGTGGCCCTTGAGGGCGAGCACACCGGGGCTCCTGCATGAAAGTTACGAAAGCGGACTCCACGCGCCGCCAGTTTGTCCAAGGCAGGCGTATGCACAGGCCCCCCATAACACCCAATATCCTTGGAGCCGAGGTCGTCAGCCAGCAGCAGGACCACATTCGGGCGCTTTTTGGATGCAGAGGACTCCAATACCTTTCTCACCGCCGGGCTCTCGCGGAGATAGCGTCGGTGACCGAGGGTCAAATTCACGTTGTAAGGGGCATGGTATTTCTCGAAATGCCCGGGCCTGTTGAAATGACCAATCAGATTTACCGGGCGTTTTCCCTTGTTATCCAAAAGCGACGGGTCGGCACCCGCTCGCAGCAGCATAATGCAGATCTCCAGTCGCCCCATATGAGCAGCGCGGTGTAAGGCCGTGTCCCCATTCTTGGTTCGAATATTCGGATCTGCTCCACGCCTCAGTAGCTCCTTCACCATCAAGGTCCTTCCATAATGCGCAGCGATAATGAGCGGTGGCCGTTCCTTGTCAAAATGCTCATGAGGCATGTTCAAATCTGCTCCTGCATCCATCAGGATCCTCGCCTCCGCTGGATGATTATTGATCAGGGCAGAGTTCAGAACGGTGGTGAGATGATAATCAGGCTCCTTCTGGTAACGCTCTACCGCTTCGTCCTCGGACTCTACGAAGAAGATGAACTCATTACTCAAGTAGCTTCCCGGATTCTGCACCTGCAGCATTCGAAGGCCCTTTTCCGGGAGGCTCTCTAACCGGATCTCCACGAGATCCTTTCCCGCTTCCTCAATCGTTCCTCGCACTTTTTTCCCATCTACCAGGAGACTCGCCCCGTCTTTCAGAAAAAGAGCGCTGATAGTCATGGAGCGCTGCTTCTCATTGATTCGCGGGAAGAGCTGTGCGCCTCGCTGCTTGTGCAAGACTCCGGCGGTCCAAAGCGCTGGTGGAGGTGAGATCACGTCCTCTCCATGGTATCCGGTGAATGTTCCCGTAAATGATTCAGCCGCAGCGAGCTCAAACAGCTCCTTCCGGCTCAGGACCGGTCCTCCCCCCACCGTATGATAAGCTCCTTCAGTAAAGTAGAACTTCACACGTAGAGTGCCCTCAGAACCGTGAAAGCATCCATTCACTCCCAGCACAACACTTCCCTCTTGTGCGCTCCGTTCGAGGGCGGAGACGATGTCCTGAGTAAGCACATTCCCTGAAGTTTCCGCGCTCAAAGTCACCTGTCTGGCGAAAGCCCCGGAAAAACCCATGCTGGACTCCTTGAACATATCGATCACCGGCCAAAGCCTCCCGTGCTCACCCATATTAAGCATCCTTTTCCAGACTTCCTCCTCGGGAAATCCATCCTCCGCCACCTCCTGAACTCCACCCAGGTCGATTACACTGTTGCGCCCCTGCGCCTGAGTGATGAACCGATCAAGAGCCCCCCGGAAGCTGGGAACGTTCATCGACTCCTGATCCGTCGCAAGATACGGCAGGGTGTGGCAACTGCCACAGACACTGGTATTCAGATTCTTCCGGTCTCGGGCTCCCGTGACGTGAAACCGCTCAAATCCCGTCAGGGCCTTTTCGGAAAGCCGGTCACTGTAAGCCCGTCCTCTGGTCGGCATATGGGAAAGGTTGAGAAGGAACACCGCCATGGCGTCCCTCTCTCTGGCGGTCAGATACCCCGGTTTTTCCTCGTCGTTCGTCACCTCGCTACCATGTGCGAACATCGTCGTAGCCATCGAGCCATCAATCACGTGGCGGACTGCGCTTTCCGGCTTGTTAATATCTGCGTTCGGAGGGAGATGCTTTCGCGAGGCCGCGTTTCGTCCGCCGTAGGGATCACCGGGAACTCCGTCCCAGTGATATGGAGCGGTCCCTCGAAGACCGCGCAAGGTTTGTGAAAGGCGAGGCTCGATCTGATCCGCACCCACAAGATGCGGCGTATCAAGAACCCAGAGAAGGTGGTCGGTATGACCGTCCGCATGACAACTCGCGCAGGAGAACGTTCCATTCGAAGAGGCCCGCGCCGTGTTAAAGGCCATCCGCCCCTCCTTGTAAACGGGTGGTGTTGGATCATGGAGCTCGATGGTCTGCTCTACCTGTAGCGCCGAGTTCCCCGCAATCGCCACTTTTGACACACTGTTTGAGACCGCGTTCATCACCCATGCCCTAACCGGCTTGCCACTGACGTCTTCTTCCAGCGCGACGCCCCTGGGAACCGAGCCCACCTTGGCTTTGGCTACGACTCCGCCTGTTTTGACAGAAAGAGCAAGGAGCACATCACTGCCGGCACTGGTCAGAAAGAGAACATCTCCGTCACGGCTCGCTTTTACAGCGAATGGCGTCGCCACCGCTTCTTTACGATTCGGCTGTCGAGGGGGCAGAGGATTGAGCTGGAAAAAATCGATCTCGCCTGCAGCCGACACTTTGCTTACCCGATTCAGATAGGGCCTGTTACCCAGCTCCTTTAACCCGTGCTTCTCGGTTCCAGCCTTTCCGTTAATGTGGTTTCGTGCGTCGGTGTTAGCGACGTAGATATTCCCGGAAGCGTCAACTGTCAGGCCGAACAAGGACGTCCCCAGTGTGTCCACTGTAGACACCAGCTTATCTGTCTGCGTGTCGAAGATGAAGAGGTCCTTATCTGGAATTTTTGGCTGTTTTACCACATCCACTGTAAACCCCACCGAATCGAAGGAGCTGGCCAGCTTCCTTGCATCGAAAGTAACCAGCTTCCCATCCAGATCCTCAGGCTTTCCGCCAGAGAGCTGGGTCTGGTTATTGGACTCAAAGGGGATGACGTAGAGCCTTCCACCACGGACTTCTATCGCCCGCGGTTCTTGGGCCGGAATCTGAAGGTGGCTGACGACCTCACGGGAAGCCACATCTATAACCGCAATTCGATTGGTCGACGAGAGCGCTACATAGGCTTTGGCGTTATTCGCGAAAGCGATTCCCACTGGCTCATCAAACCGGGTCGATTTCCTGTTCAGGTCGATATCCTGGATGGTCGCAACGATCGAAAGATAGGTTGGACTGTCCGAATTATTGTCGATGACGCTCACCGAATCTGAAAGGTGATTACTCACCCAGATTTCATTTCCGTCGGGCCTCACCTTTACCGAAACCGGATCAATTCCCGTCGGAATCCGAGCGACGACCTGCGCGCTCGAAGCATCAACGACATCGAGGGTATCTGCAGGCGTGTTCACCACGAATACCTGCCCCGCATATACGGCAATAGGATCAGAATGAGGGCTGAGAAGGGTCGGATGTCCTGGAGTCGGAGCAGGCTTACTCGCCCCGGTAAGGCCTCCCACCAGTAAAGCCGCGACCATACAGAACGAGCTCACCTCCTTCTTCACCGGAGAAAAGATCCTAAGCCCTGCACGCTTCATCTTCTTCTTCATGACCAAGTAGCGAGCTCTAGTTTGCTTCAGGAGATGCACTCCCTGCAGCTGCGCCACCAGCCCCTCGCTGATCGCCTGCATTGACGCCCGACCACGCCTGACCAGTCGCCTCCTGCCAGACGTTCGGCGGTAGATCAATCGAAACGAAGGATTGAGCTGCCGCTTGTGGATCCTGGCGATGGAATTGTCGGAACGCCCGCATCAGGGCACCTTCCCGGACGCGAGGCTCGGAAATTTCATTGGCCCACTCAACCGCCAGAGAGCCATCTGAGTGCGCAAAGGCGGCAGTAAAGCCATTCAGCGCCATGTTCCTCTCATGAGAGGTATCCATGGCCATGATCGACTCGATTGCCCCCTCAGGGTTCTGGGACGCCCAGGCCGCATACGCCGCACTCCACGCGCTCGAACGCAGGGGTCCGTCCGGAAGCTCCGCAGCCCATTCCAGAGTGTCCGCCATCCCGCCGTCACGTGCGATTTCACGGGTAAGGGTATCCATGGGCCGCCAGTCAAAATTATTCAGATCTGTAGTCTCAAAGATAAAATCCGTTGCAACCATCACATCGTTATCGACCAGCCCTTCAAGAAGGCGCCTCTCCACCCGGGACGCCACCTCGGGCTCGAGCCCTGAGAACACTTCGATGGCCGCCTGTGGATCAACGCTCGCCAAGCCCGGGATCATGTTGCCCAGAAAACCCTCGAAATAATGGTCTGGGATTTCATCAAGATGGGCAATGGCGGTGGCAGGATCATTCGCTCCCCAGGAATAGTCGAAGAGCTGCCATAACTTACCGTCCACCCCAGCCTGGGCCATTGCCCCTCTCATCATGAAAGCCTGCTCCCGATTGAAGGTCGAGGACTGCATCTCCTCCAGAATCCGGTCAAATGCTCTTCGGCGATCGACGGCCTTAGAGCCCTTAACCGCCTGCGCTATCAGAGAAGTGATTTCCTTTTTTCCCAGTGGACCTCTCTGATTCAGAGCCGTGGAGGCGTCCCGTGCAATGAGACTCTGAGCGGCCTGTCGTTTACTCGACCGGACCAGCCCGGTCGTGCTTTTCGCCTGACCCGCCAATGGCACCACGCCCGCGGGCTTTGTAGGTTTCACCCCGGGAAGAGGAACATACACACGTGCCTCGCTATCTGCTACTTCTCTGGAACTATTTGTCCGCTCTATGGAGTTCGGAATCCTTACCGTTCGGAAATCCTTGTCCTGACCGTTGTCCGCCAGCTGCACTCCCAGTATGAGCGCACCAGTCGTGACGACAGCCCATAGCAGATGGGCGGTCACAGCTTTCCTGGGAAGCCATGGCAACTTCATCGCCGCCTCCTGTCCCTTGAACTCATGATCGATTCCTGCACATCAGCCGACAGACCTGATCCACTGAGCCATTCCGTCAAACCTTGACCACCTTTTCGCCTCCACGAGCGAGCTACCTCGACCATGACTTCCTGACGCTGTTCCGGAGCAGCAATAGACTCTGCCCAGCTCATGGCAGCCGTGGGATCTTCCCAGACCACATGAGTGCTATATCCTGCTACTGCCGCATCCCGCATCGGTGATGCTGGCATGTCCTGAAGATACTCTCCCGCCGCGGTCGGATCCCTGCGCGCCCACGAATTCAAGCTTCCTCTCATGCCTACTTGGCGATTTTCGCCCTCGGGCAGATTACTAGCCCAAGTCAAGGCGGCTTCGGGATCTCGTCCGGCCCAGTTCGCTCCCACTTCCCAAAAGACTCTCTCCATTCCAGGCTCACTCACAAATCCCTCAGCCCACTGGGCAGTGCCGGCAGGATCTCGCCCCGCAAAGTGATCTGCCACCCGACCGAGGGCCTCATTACGCATTCTTCCCTCCGGAAGCCCGTCTGCCCAGGTGGACGCTTCCAGTGGATTCTCCGCAGCCCGGAGCACCTCTCCAGTGACGATATGCATGTGCCCCGGGTGGGCCTGGCCACTGGAGACCATTCTCTCAACAAATTCAGCTGCCTGCCTTGGATCCGTATCAGCCAGTCCTTCGACAATCCCCGAGACGAGGTGATGGCGCAACCCATTGATCTCAAGTTTCCGGTCCTTGAGAAGGGGGTCAAAACGGGAATCATTTTCCATATCGAGCCCCTCGATCCACGCCATTGCGTCTCCTGGATTGACCCCCGCCCACCCTGCGAGAGCTGGCTTCATGTCATCCTCTTCCGTGTCGATCCCGAACATGATCGCGTCCACTCCGGCCACCGCGCCCCACGCGTAGTGAAATTCCTGAAATTCAGCACTCCGGTGATCCTGCCCCTCGATCTCCCCCCTGATCAGCAGAGCATTTTCAGCCGTCAAACCCTGTAGTAATTTGGAGAATGCCAAACGCTTCGCTACCGGATCAGAGGAGCCCCGGAAGGTCTCCCCCAGATTTGTGATCTCACTCTCACTGAGAACTACTTTTTGCGACAGGATACTCGAAATACCCTCCTTCGCTCCTGCCCCAAGACCCGCGCCAGCCATCTCACCTCTCTTAACCCGGGAACCCTCTCTCTCATCTTCCAACCCCGATTTGGAACCCGCTCGCTCTCCGGTCCGGGGAATAGAGAATTGCCCCTTCTCTGAGGATGAGGGCAAAAGAAAATAGCCAACCAAAAACGCTCCCAGCGCAGTTGCCCCCCAGATGAGGTGTATTCGAGAAACTTGTTTCATGATCTGGAGCCGGCACCCCATCTTTTATTGACGTCTCTGTTCCCACTATCCGCTATTTTGCTCCCAATTTGGACCTTTTTTTTCCTGTTCTCGTCGCACGAAAGTGCCAAAACCGCCACCGTCACCTCAGTCTCTCGATTTTGGCGCCCATTCGGAACCGGCAATCGCGTCAGAATATCCCTGACGCTCTTGATCCCAGCCTGTCTCGATCCAAAATCCCGAGCGATTCCTAGAGCTCACCAACCAATGTGTGGTTGACCGCAGACCTCTGCGAGCAAGAGTCCTGTTGGGGCTCTCGTGGATCTCAAAGCTACTTAAGAGGCGAAAAGCCGAGGGCGCGGAGAAAGATCACATCCGACTGTGTCGACAGGACATCCCCGTTGACCGCCTCCTGCTTTGAAGAAAGATCCCGGTGAAGCCCCTTCCACGCGGCCTCTGCCTGTTCAAGATCCTTGTGGTAGAGCAGGCTGAAAAAAGATGTCCCTGAGGAGGGTTTATCAAACGGGGCCCACGATCCAATCTCCCTCATTCCATGCTTGGAAAACAGGGGCCTCAGTTGTCCTTCGAACCAATCACCCGGCACTGCCGTCTCTCCCGGAGCTCCCGCATAACTACGCAATTCATAGATGCCTCCCGGT
>MDSV01141329.1_pt1 | contig 22186 bp, 35 predicted proteins | sample 810851 | NCBI WGS metagenome assembly MDSV01 (sample SAMN05326640, study PRJNA326480) | marine metagenome | isolation source: seawater | place: Atlantic Ocean: North East | collected 2012 | reverse complement strand
GGCATGGCCTCAGCCGCGATGCGACTGACAACGTAGAAAGTGCCTTCCTTTGTTTCCAAAGTGGCTTCCTCCCCATTGCTGTCAGTAACATTCACGTTACCGAAGACACGCTTTCGCACGTCGAACTCCTGCTCATCGCAGGTCACACTGCCGACATTTTCAGTGTCGGCTACTACCCTCACGGATAGACCCGATGATTCTAGAACCATCAGGGTGTCCCACTCGCCGTCCTTCTCCCGAAGGAGTTGAACCGCGTGCGGCGTACAGTTTACGATTGTACTCATCTAATAGGTGCGCCCCGCAGGACGACTTTTGGTTTATCCTAGTTTCTCAACTCGATTTTCGCTAGACCGAAGCCTATTTCACGAGCCTGTGAAACCGTTACCGTTCTTTCCTCGCCAGTTATTGCACTACGCTCAACTGGGTCGCCGGGGTGGAAGGTGTAGACGACTAAGTCGCCATCGTTATCGCCAACAATCATAACAGTGAAACTGCTAGTTTCGTAGTTGTCTCCGTCAACAACAGCGCTCAGGAAGCCTGTTTGTTTTGGGTCAACTAGTCGCACTTCGCAATCGTTGTCTAAATCATCAAGTGATATCATTCCTATTTCTCCCGGTAGTTCGGTTATGAAACCGACTGCCCCGCCGCCAATAGCAGGATGGGAGTATTCTTCCCATTTTGCGTTCAACAGAGCCTCTTCTAGAGCCTCCTTGGTGTCGAACTGGGGATATATGCTCCCCAATCCACTGTTCGGTAGTCTCATGGAGAGAGTACCGTCCCAGTGGGCAGTCAGTTTATTTTTGGTTTTAATTATTATTTTCTTAATATCCATTCTAGTAGAGGATTATTCTTCCTCATTTTTTGAAAGTAGTGACGCTAATGCAGACAATGCCCAAGATGGGGCATTTTCTGCGGTTGCACTTTCCAAAGTCGCCGGTGTCGGCGGTTCATTATATTCCTCAACGTAAATTATAGTATTGTATCTATTACGGTGATTACTAACGCATATTTCGTACTTGCCAATTTTGATATCAGCAAACTTGTCGTCGGTAGGAAGTTGGTCTTTGTAATGTGCTTCTAGAAAGTCCAACAAGCGGTCTTCGGATTTACCTCCAGCCTCTTTTGCTTGCTCTTCTTTCTTCTTCCAATACACTACATCATTACATTCCTTGTTGATTGATTCTTGAATCTCTTCATCCATCTAATTGCCCCTCAACTACCGCATTGGCAGTTCAGAGGTCTTGGGCTATATTCTGTTTTGCTTCCAGAGTTTTCTCGATTAACTCGACTCTTCTAGTAAAAAAAATAAGGCACCACAGCCGGATTGTTGTCCAGCCATGATGCCTTGTTTTTAATTCATCTTCCCTCACCTACCACGAGCGTCTTCTTCCGGTTGCTAACTTTCCGATTTCGCTCTCCTACGATATACTCACGTTTCCGCTATCCACGGCAGGGACCCAATCGTATGTGGGTGGTCCCAAGTGAGTGCTAATAGATACTGCATCCTCTTTCGATTCGAGACTCGCAAAGTCTCTCCTCTAGCCCGTCATCGGGTGTCCAGCCGGGAGCGGTGTAGAGCACCGTCGTAGCCGAACATCTTTGCCCCTCTTGGCGAAAATACAGTGATAGCAATTTTTCTTTCTATTCTATCTGTTAAGGTGAAGTAGGCAGGAATCGAACCCACCTAACATCACCTTGCGGTATGTCTGCCTTTGGCGGCCATCTTCGATTTGTTACCTAGGCAACTCGTCGTCGTTGGTTATCGCTTTCCAGCATAGTCCATGGTATGCTCACCGATTGAAACCATGCGTCCGTGGTTTCATCGATGTACCATATTTACCTCTAGTAATTCCATCTATTTATCTAATGCAAGATTATTATCATCAAGCAAGTACCTCTGAGATTACCTCGTCTATCACCACCTTCGCCTTGAAGCGTTCAGGGTAGTTAATTGATAAGCGTAGTATGCTATAATATTCAGAGTTCTGTACCACCGTTCAAGACGGGTTGGCATACAATTACTGTGCGTGGTTCAACTCTGCATTTCTGCAACGTTCATGCCCCCTTGCGGGTATTTGCCACTCAAGCACTTGCTTGACTAAATCATGCTAGGCACGATAGAGTTTTTTTTGTTAAAATATCTAGTATCTATCTGATATTTTGGAATTAATCCCATAGAATATTCTTACCCGCCGAAGCGAATAAGCCCGATTCAGGTCGAGACCCGAAACTCCGCCGAAGCAGATTTCTATGGGGTGTGTGACTACTACTTGTAGCCACACGGCATCTATTAAAATGCCGCTATCTGATGGGGATATTCCTTTCTCCCCCTCATTGTTAATACGTCAGAAACCATACCGGTATCTGACATTCTCTAACTAATTAGCAGTTTTCGCCTCAATTGGCCGGTTTCACTGCTGAACCTTTTTCATTGACGATTACGGTCGTCTTCCTCTTTTTTTTGCCGACCAAACATCTAAGCAGAACGAGCCTGAAGACCACGGATTACGTCATCGACGCCTCCGTAGTGCATAATTGGACCCAATATCGCACGAAGGTCTTCTTGCACCTTGTGGTCATTTGGGTCCATATTGTCTCCAAGTCTGACGCTAGTAATACTACCGTCTATCTCGCTCATTATTATTTCTATTGCGTTTGGTTCTAAATCTGCGTTTGGCATATTTATCTCTCTAATAAGCCATCTAGGAGGGTGTCCCCCTAGAGGCGTTACATCCGCTTTAAGCGGTCAGAAATACGCTAGGTTTGAATTTAGTCCTATGCGTATCTAGTCTAACAATGTGAAGTGCTTACGAAAGAACACTTTGTTACAACCACGCCTTTCAGTACTTACTTGGTACTGCACAGAATGTGTCATTACTCTCTGTATTGTTGCGATTGTTGTTGGTTCATCGTTTCTCTTCCATTGTTGTCCAATTTTAATTTCATTTCGGTTCATCTCTTCCCCTCATTATTAGTACGTCGGAAAGGATACCGGTATCCTTCAATTATCCAGTAGAGGGACTTCTACCCAGTATCCGCTGATGTCCACGTCAACAGGGCCTTCTAGGTCACCTAGAGACCACCATGATTCCGTTAGGTTGGTACTCTTGAAACGTGCCTTCTTGACCTTTCTAAATTGAGAACGAGTTCTTAGGAAATGGGAGAGCCTTTGCTTGGTGATACCGTTCTTGTATCTCTCGTTATACCAACTCTCTATCTGACTAGTAGATAGTACTTCTACGTTACTCTTCTCATAGGCATAGAAGCATCTCTCTATATTACCTACTATTCTACCATACTTCCTACCTATCTTATTGCTTAGGGGGTTTGGTTTCTTAGGGTGCTCGACGTAGTAATGCTTCTTCAGCATCTTTTCCTCGTCGAATTGCTCTCCGCAGTACTTGCATTCATATTTGTGTTCGTTCATAATTTACCTTCCTTCTTCAGTTGTCCTACTTGCCTTTCCTCTCGGATTCTTTTGAGAGTCTCCCATAATGCCTCCTTACCGAGTTTCTCCGATTTCAACCACTCTATCTCTGCCGCTCTTACACGGATGTTTCGAAACAGCATCTTCCTCTTTTCAGTCAGGGCCATCGGTCTTTCGGACAGGTGTTCACTACTTAACGAGTTCTATGGTCACTTAACATAGTTGCAGTGACCACAATGGTCACACTCAAGTAGATGTTAATGTCAGAAGCGTGTATGAAGTCCTTCGAGGTAGACATGACAATAGTCATTCACGCGATGAATGAAGAAAGCGCAGACAACAAATTAGACAAGTTTCTAGAGGTATTTGAACTGAAAAAGTACGAAACCATAGAATTGAAAGATTGTACCGAACTCATAGACCCTGATGGGGAAGACTATGATTTCGACGACCTAGACGAGGAAGAAGAAGAAAGCGACTTAGACCTCAAGAGAGAGGCCCCTAAACCAAAGGAAAAGGCCAAGGAAGTAGAAGAAGTCGTCAAGGATGAGGACTGGGAAGACGAATGGGAAGACTTAGATTGGGACGATTTGGACGAGGAAGAGACCCAAAAGGAGGAACCCCTTCCGGAGGACGAGGAATCACCCGAAGTAGAGGAGGAAAAGGAAGAAGATGAGCCGGAAACTACCGATATTGACACCGGAGATGATGATTCCTCCGACGATACCGATGAAACTCCCCCTGTTGAATCAGATGCGGAAGAAACTGCCGATGACTCAGACGAGGAACCCGATGAGCCGGAAGAAACTGCCGATGACTCAGACGAGGAACCCTATGAGTCAGAAGACGACTCAGGTGACTGGTACGACGACGACGACGTCCTTTGGGCCGACGAAGACTGAGGAGAGTATCTAGATGACTTGGGTAGGACTCCCCAAGCACGAGAAACTGTCTATGACAGCGACGAAGAGGGAACTAAAGAACGCAAAACTGGACATGGAGGAACTTCCACTGATTAAGTGGTCCGACAAGGCACTAGAGATGCTTAGAAACAAGGGAATAGAGATAAACGCCGGCGACGTAGTTAAGATAACTAGGGAGTCAAAGACCGGTGGCTCCGTAGAATACTACCGGAAAGTGATAATCTGAACGAGATAAACTGCTATACAGATGCCTCAGTTGGCTCTAACATAAGGAAAAATAGTCCTTTAGCAGGAATTAGTTTCGTTCTATTGGACGTAAAGGCCGATAGGGTTCTCATGTCGAAGGGCATGACCATCCCGATAAAGAAGAGAAACAACGTCTATGCTGAACTAGCCGCCATTTCCCTTGCCCTGAAGGAGTGCCTGCCGCTAGTTGACGAAGACACCACTTTCCGAATATGCTCCGATTGCGAACCTGCGTTAGACATAGCCGCCGGCTCTAGACCGGTGAGGACAACGAAGATGAAATCAATTACCGAGGAAGTCGACGCCCTACTAGACCAATACCCCTGCGATATACACTTTCAATGGATAAAATCCCACTCCAACCACCCAATGAACGACTTTGCTGACATGATTGCTTATCATCACGCTCAAGGGTAGGCTTATTTGCAGGGTAAGCATCGTTGTGGACTGATAAGATGGAGCCTGTTTCGTTCAACTGGTTTTTCCGACCGGAAGATATTGACGAGGAAGGCAATCTTCTATTGAACATTTCAACCGGTAGGATACGGCACAAATGGTTTCCTACGAACAAGGCTTCCGCTATTAGGTTCATCAAGAATCACCCTGATGCTGCCGGTCTGAGAGCAGCGCACAGTAACTATCTCCTAGCAAGAATCACAATGTTCGCGGAGGACGTATCGGAAAAGTACCCCAATGTAGTACCCGAAGGAGTGGGTAAAGCCACAATAGTTCTGAAAACACCCCTCAAAGCAACTTTACCGAAGAAGTCGTTTGGCTCAGAGGAAGAGGAATACTACATAATGGGTAGAAGCGACCTAATCTACCACTCGAAGAAAGAGTTCTCCGGATTGCAGATGGGACTTATGTCTGACGACGAAATCACTAAGTTATCAGTGATGGAAGTCACCGTCGACAATAGCAGGACAGATGACGGAATTGCAGTAGTCAATGGCGTATCAGACCTCAGAATGGGTAGCACATCAAGCGAAGAGGTTTGCACCACATGCAACCTAGCATCACAAACGGAATATGGTTCGGGTAATTCCGCTATGCAGCAGTGTCAAGGGCATTTTGGGAGGATAGATTTACCGATTTCAGTTCCCAAAGTCATCTACATGGGCAACAAGAAAGGCAAGGGAGACCCCAATAAGCCAATAATGAAAATACTAAACCGAGTTTGTCATCATTGTAGCAGGATAAGGACTCCTCAGAACGTCATAGACGCTATCAGACCACGAATAGAGCAGGAGTTCCTCATAGGCGGTAGAAATGACTTTTCCTTCAGGAGGATAAGTAATATCGTTAAAGACAAGGTAGTAGACGGACCATGCCCTCACTGTGGTAAGACATCGACTAAGTTGGAGTTCTATAACGGTGGTAACAAAGGAGGCGTATTCAGCCTCGAGTCACCCTCCACCGAGTATAGCGAGGGAGTAGAACTGAACTCACTCCGATACGACACTGTTAGAGCGATATTTGAGAAGATACCTGATGACGAGTGCGCCTTCTATGGTATGGATTCTGAGAACTCTAGGCCGGAGAACCTGTTCACCAAGACCCTGTTAGTCGCTCCGAACACGGCTAGACCGATGACATTCGGGTTCTCAGGTGTGCCTGACGACAATGACCTGACGAAACTATACTCGACAGTCGTCTACGCCTCTAACAAATACCGAGAGTTGCTGCAATCGGGCGGGTCTGCGAACCGCCTAAACAGATTAGCGTTTCAGATTTACCTTGCAGTTAGCAGGGTATTCGACAACCAATTGGACTACATAGGCTCAGGTGGGAGTAGTTTACGGTTCGGCTACAATGGTTCGGTGAAAAAGACCTCCATGAAGGGCATTTTGAATCGTTTAGAGGGGAAAAAGGGCCGTTTCAGGAACAATTTGCAGTCAAAGTACGTCGAAAGCGTCGCATATTCTGTAATCAGCCCTGACTCCAACCTAGCAATCGACGAAGTCGGAGTCCCATTAAGCGTCTGCAAGGAGGTCTCCTATCCGATTGAGGTCACAAAAGACAACATGAAGGAGTGCTTGCAGTTGATTCAAAACGGAATCGATGGAGAGTATCCGGCTGCAACGGCACTATATCCTGACGGTCATCCGCATGAAAGCACCATGAACCCTTTCGTGATAGCCCCTAACTCGGAGTACGAGTTCTTCGCTGACCGCGTAGACGAAGGGATGTATCTAGAAAGGAACCTAATCAAAGGCGATATTGGTCTGTTCAACCGTGCTCCTTCGCTTCACAGGCAATCGATAATGGCCTTTAGGATAGTGCCAGTACTGACTAAATCACTCAGAATGAACCCAACAGTGTGTATTCCATTCAACGCTGACTACGATGGCGACGCGATGAAACTGCATTTCGTTAGGTCGGAGAAAGCAAGGAAAGAAGCAGAAGAACTAATGCTACTGACTAAGAACATAATTCACGCGAGATACGGCAAATTGACGGTCGCTACCGACCAAGACCAAACTAGCGGGCTATACTTACTCACGCATACCGATAAGAGAAGGATAGGCGAGTGGAACGGTAGCCTAGGATTTACCGATGAAGGCATTCCCTACCTCTCTAAGCAGGCGGTTGCCTCATGCTACTCCACCGTTTTCAGCGAGATAAGGTCGGGTAAGCAGAAGGGTGAGAAGAGGCATGCACTGAGTCTACCCGAATCGGACTACACATCCCCTGATGGTAAGCCATGTTACACCGGTAGAGCCGTGTTCAATCACCTATTTACTATACTAGATGCTGAATATGTATCTGCTACATTCATAGGTAATAGTCCTAGAGTAGATGATATAGGTAATATAGAGTATAAAGATGGTAAGAAGCAGAAGGAAAGGGTAGTAATCATAGATGGTAAACTACTCCAAGGAACGCTGGAAAAGGATGCCTTCGGAGAAGGAGGTGCTTCTATCGCCCCTAGTTTCATCTACCACGAGGGCTATGAGAAAGGATTGGAGAAACTGAGCGAGTATATCGAACTGGTAACTAGGCTAGGATTCTCAGCACACAGGGTAATAGGCTATACAATGGGGGTAGCAGACGTATCGACTACAAGAGAAGTAGAGGAAATCGTCGAGGAGAAGTATGACGAAGCAGCACACGCCATTCTAGAGGTAGAAACCGCCTTCGTAGAAGGTAGGCTGATGGAATACGTCAGGCTCAATGACCCCGAAAAGTTGGCTGTTGCCGACGCAGACAAAATCTCCTACTTGGAAGAAAAGATTCTTTCGATTGTAGACGATTACGAAAACGACATTCTCAAGCCGATAGAGGACGCACAAGGTAGTGGCAACCCAATGCAGGTCGCCGTTCGCTCTAGAGCAAGAGGAAAAGACGAGAACGTCAGGCAAATGGCCGGTAGTTATGGTCAGGTTAGAGTTGGGGCTAACAGGATAACCTACGGTATAACCCCAAGGAGAGCACTCCCTCACTATCCGATGACTATGAATGGGGAGCAATTGCCCCTACTTCACCCTAGACATACAGGATTCGTGAAAAGCGGGTATTCGAAAGGTATGCAGCCGGACGAGTATTGGTTTACCTCTACTGCCGGAATAAGGTCCACGATAGAGTCCGGACAAGGAAATATCGCCAAATCCGGATATTTGGAGAGGAAGATGATTAAGGCCCTAGAGTCTTGTGTGGTAAACAAGCGTAGGCAGGTAGTTAATACTCGAACAGGAAGGGTGATTTCCCCATTAGTCGGTGATGACGGCCTTGCTCCATACCATATTAGAGGGCAAAATGATGTCAATACTGACGGTTATTCTATCACTTTACAACCGATTCTTTTCGATTTTACCTGCAAACATGGTAACTACTTAGCAGAAGCCGAGGACTTCCCTCTTGGCAACTGTATAGAATGCACCAAGTCTTCGGACTTGAAGACATACGAATCGGCCTTCTCGAAAGACAGCAACGTATCAGAAGTGACCAAGGCCGCTCTCAGAAGGGTCCTAATGACTAGAGAACTCACCAAACCGACTGTCAAGAGAATGGTGAAGAGGCTGGAAGAGTTCTATGATGATTCCCTTTGCAGGTTCGGAGAGGCAATCGGCGCTACGGCTGGAGCCTGTATTGGAGAGCCAGCAACTCAAACTGCCCTGAGAACTTTCCACTTCGCAGGTAAACTATCATCGCAGGGAGACATTGACCGATTGAAGGAGATACTTGAATCACCAACGAACGTGCCTGACTACTCACCGGAGACTCGCATACGCCTATACATTGACGATACGAAAGAAAAGGCCAAGCGGATTCAATCACTTCTGACCGAAGTCACAGGGTCTCAAATTATCAAACTGATTAGATACGACTTAAACTCATCATCCATAATAGTGAACTTCGATAAAGAAGCGCTGGAAACATACAACCTAAGTCCGAACATTGTCTACGACCAAATAGACAGCGTTCTTTCTAGAAGCAATTTAGTCACTCATGAGATAGTCAACAAAGACAAGTCGTTAGAGCAACCACTACTAATCAGGTTCTCAAGCAACAACCCGAAAGTGTTAGCCTATGCAAAGAGCATCATTATGTCGTCAGCCTACAATGGCGTAAAGGGTGTAGTAGATATTGAATATATAGCCCCTGAAAAAGACGACTATCAAAGGCACTGTCTTAGAATACTAAGTTCTTCTAATGACTTGTTAAAGAAAGTCACCAAAAAACTAGATGTTCATATAGACTTAGATTTAATCGAAACAAATAATCACCAATGGGTGTATAACAACTATGGTTTAGAAGCGGCGCTTCAAAACATCTACAAAGAATTGGATGTTCAAATGAATGAGAACGGAATAGGTGAATACGATATGAGGTATATCAGAACCATAGTTGATATGATGGGTGAAAGCGGCGAACTAAACGGACTGGGGCCGAGCAATCTCAGTGTGGCTAACAACCCTAGCATCCTAGCCGCTGCTTCGCTCGAAAGAGTCAAGCAAGTGCTCCCAATGGGCGCTATTATGTCCAATTACGACCGTTTGAATGGAATTACCGAGTCAATTGTCGTAGGTTCGACGCCTAAGGTCGGAGATTATGCGCCAGAATGAACATCTTACGATACCAATAATGGTTAAGGGCTTTGTAAAATATCTCATTTACAGTATCTTCATCTAATTGGCGGTACGCCCAAGTCAGGGTCCTTTCGACACGTTGCAAAGACCTATCTTCTTCGGTACAAATCACCCATTCTCCATCTTTGTGTATTTTGTTCTCCAAGTCTAATGTGAGTTGCTTGTAGTATCTGTCTTTATTCCATTGATAAGAACAAACCTTGCATTCATCGACCACCCTAGTACGCAAGTTACCAGTTTCTTTTGATTGCTTTACTTTATTATAGGCCATGCAAGAGTAGCACAGTTTGAAGAACTCATCCAAAGAAGTCACTCACCTTGAAAGACTTCTTTTCAGGGCGCAAATCATTCAAACTCATACCGATACCATACATAATGTGGTCTAATTTACCGATAATGTGCTTTTCGATAATCTTCTCGACATCTATTTCATACTCCGAAATCTGCTCGACATCGTGGAAACCGATGTAGCCGCCCGATGGAATCCATGTAGGACCGTCTTTCACAAACGTAGTATAGAATGAGTCGTCTTTGTCTAACGTACCGTACTCGTCATTTGCGAGAACTATGTTGTGAAACGCTGCTCCACGAGCAGTACCACTCAGGTTAGCATAGCATTTGTAGTCCTCAGATTCCGAGTTACTACGGGCAGATTGGTTAGTAGCCCCCTTAGCATAGTGGCCTACTTCGAGTAAAGACGGGTTTAACCACTGCCCCAATCGCGCTCTTGCTAGCAGATTCTCAACCGGATATTCCTCGCTTCTGACCTCATCTATGTACTCTAGAAGGGATGCTTTCACTTCGGAAGGGGAGTTATCATCCCAAATCTCCTTCAAGGCTAGAAGTTGTATTCCCCTGCCCGCAGGAGAGGTATTCGCGTGCTTGGCCTCAAGTCCTTGAATCTTCATTCTATCATCGACATCTATGTTTGCGATAGAGTGTCCGGTCTCAGGCTGCCATACGATTCTCCCACCATATCGATTCCTACGAGGTAGATAGAACCTATCCATCAGAACTTCTGCCTCTACGACGAGCGCTTCCGTTTGGAACTCTTCTTGACAGATGTTGGTTAGTTCCACACCTAGTTCCTGTGCTTTCTGAGCAGCCTCTTCTGAGGTCAAGTCATCTCCCATGCCTACGAAGATGGAGTCAGTGTGTCCATAGAGAACCTTGTAGCCAGCATCCTCAGATGCCTTCATGATTCTCTTCAAAGCAGTTCTACCACCATAGGTAATCGTCTTGGCTAGGTCCATATCGGACCAAGCGAAGCCTTGGAAGGCCATCAGGCCATAGAAAGTCGCTCTAAGGCGCTTCACGGACTTCTGTGCCGTATCCCACTTCTTGTATTCAGAACTCGTTTTACCGTGCTTAGAAGCCGCTTCTCGCATCAAAGCCTTGTAGTGGTCTCTCAGGCCATCTAACTCTTTGACGCAGGTGGGAAGGATTCCCTGTGGAGTCCTACGGAACCTACATCCATCACCGATGATATCGTCGTCGGATTCCTCTCCTGCCTTTACCTTGGTTTCCCAAGATGTATTGTAGGTAACCATCACGCTAGGGTACAGCCCAGCGAAGTCGAGAACGACCACATTCTTGTGCAAACCGACAGTTCCTAACTCATCAGGGTCTAGAACGATAGCCCCCTGTAACTTGTCGTCATCATCGTTGTCATCCTGCCAACCAGTCTTCTGAATGAAGTTAGCCTTTCGCATAAAGTATGTTCGCGCCAGACCGGAACCATAGTATGTAGAACGCCATTGACAGCCAATCAGGTTTTGGAAAGCCATCTGCCCGTTGATTAGATTATACTTATCCTCTATCTCTACCATTAGTCTAACATCTACGAAGTTATAGTATACATAGTCAGATAGGAATAGATGGTAGTCCTTATCATAGAAGTCGGGTCTAAAGTCCGTTTTACCGCGACCAAACAGTTTCTGACCCACAATGTCTAGTTTGTTAGACGGTAGTTCGGTCGAGTGACTGTCCTTGTAGACACGCTGGAATAGTTTATCGAGAGAAACAAATGTTCTCCCCGCAACGGGCTGCTCAGTCCAACGGTACCTATCCTTGAGCCATTTAGAGGGCGGTTCGACCCATCGGTCATCACCTAGGGAAGAGGGACTCAGTTTGTAGCCACCTATCCCATTAGCCTCTAATCGGGTGTATAGGGTAGGCAAATCATAGAACCCCATACCCCAAGCCATAACTATGTCGAAATCCATTCTATCCCACCATGTAATGAAGTCAGTCAATAGAGTGTATTCGCTCCTGAATGCTCTTATTTCGGTCTTAACACCGTCGAAAACCATTGTCTTACTATCTCTAGTCACCGTGTAATCGTAGCCTTCTAGATGCTCTAGACACTCTTCGTGCTGCACCCATATCACGTACCTTTGGGTGAAGGAATCGTAACAACCGATAACGCTGATTTCTTGATTGTCAGCCCATATCGGTTCGGGATTCCTCTTGATTAGACCTAGTTCCTCAAACCTGTATTGGGTTGCTTCTAAGTCGATAAAGCACATTCTTGGCTGATATTCAGGAAAACCGCTAGGCTCTAGGTTATCGATTAGATACCTATCGCAGTAAGGCACGTCAGCCTCGTAGGTGCCTCTAAAATTACGACTAAATCTCCTCATTTGAGCGGGGTCTTGGAACTCTATCTTGGCTAGTTTAATACCATCAGCACTGTATGCTTCATTAGGGAATGTAATTTTAGCGTCGTTCATAAGATAGTGTTGCTTAAAATCACTTATGTTCATTTTCAATCCGGTTTTCCTATCAACTATGTTCTTCAAGTCAGCATAACAATAAGGCTTGAAATCAGAAACCTTCTTTTCTCTACGCTCCCATACACCATTCTTGTTCTGCTCTCGCCATCGTAGCCATAGGTCTCTAGACTGGATTTTAGTAGTTCTCTTCTGACCACCCTTGGTTCTCCATTCCGAGAAAGACGGCTTTCCTTGTGAGATAATCATTGTTTGAACCCCCTCACGCTATCCATAATTGATTTGAAGCCACAACCGGAAAAGCACCCCAATACTCGGATATCGGGGTTGAAATAGAAGTGATTGTGGTCACTATCCCTATTCTTTGCCGCACACGAAGGGCATCTACCTAGGTAATATCCTCCGGAATTAGGCCCTGAAAGCGATTCTACGGCCTCTAAGACCATTTGGGTACTTACCCCCTGCGACGCCTCTTTCCACGCCTTATCGGTCTTCTTTTTGGTGTTGAGTTCCGAGTAAGGTATTATCCCAGTCTCGGCTGCTTCTAGTAATGACCTAAAGTTCCTGAGTTGCTCACCTGAGCGGAAGAACACCTTTCCCCCTCTCACGTCTTGATTCACAAGAGCAAACTCCCTGCTTCTAGATACGCCAGCCTCAGTTAAGAGGCTCAAATAGTCCCTGACACTTATCGCCTTCGCTTTCATAGCGCAAACTATGTTTGTGTTCGGTTTATAGTCTAAGCGGTGCTAGGATTACTCAGAAGACTCTTCTTCCGATTCTTCTTCCGATTCTTCGGGAGAAGTCATCACGGCAGAAACAGCGCTAGAAGCCATGCTAGCCGTACCCTTTGCAGTATCCACTACAACGTTGCTTGCAGCGTCTACAACGCTCCCAACAGCCCTGAATGGCGCCTTAGCGATATCCTTAGCCAATGAGCCCTTGTTGATTTCCTCATCAATGCCCTCTTGTCTAAGTGCCTCAGGCACACCCTTCTCGGTAACTACATTCAGCAAGACCCACGCCTGAGCGCGGGAGATGTTGATGTTCATGTCATTCTTTAGACTAGTAGCAACGAAAGACAGTAACTCATCGTAACCGTTCCTCATAAAATGTGCATCGAGAGCGCTAACCCACGCTTCTTCGATTGCCACTACGTCGTCTAATGCTTTTCTTACAAATCCCCTTCTAGGGAGCCCCTTTTCGTAACCATAGAACTTGGTCATGTTGATTGCGGGGTATTCGTTTCTACTTAACGATTTTCCGTGACCCCTGAATCAGTGATTCGGCCAAATGCTCTAGTTCTAGGCTTCTCGTATAGGGTATACGGGGTTAATTTGACCATATCGGATTCAGTGAACTCTGTTCTCAGCAAAAGAAACATTTTCTTAGGGTTCTCGAACATCTCAGTCAAGACAGCGGCAGTAACCGGCCTTTCTTTCCTGAAATCGACCCAACTTTGGTAGGTTTCAGTAGTTACCGGAGAGAACTGTTTTTTGACAGCGTCTTTGACGGTCACCATACTATCTCCAGTCGTCCTTGAATGAGGGTGTCCCTATTACCTTGTTGGAAGGCTCGTGGATTAATTCAGAAGGCGCAGGGACGTATACCTGCAAGTCTGAAAACTTCTTGGAAACCAAACTACAAGTGACACCTTCCTCTTCGTGCTCACCAATGACAAACAGGAAATCTCTCCCATCCACATCCAACTCAGCAACGCCTACTCTTTCACCGTCTACTTCGACTTCATTCCAACTCATGGCCTTCAATTTACCACTTATGGCTAGGGACTTGAACGTCGAAACCATTAATTCTAGTTCAAGAACCATTTCAGCAAGTTCCTCAGAAGCCTCTTCCATGATTATCAGCCCTCTACTTAATTTCGGAGACGATGTCTAGCCTATAATACTTAACATTAAACGCCCAACCATTTGCATCATAGTTATTCTAATAATCCTCTACCAAGATAACGTCATACGCCCCATCAGATAGGTATTTATCGACTATGTTAACAAAGTCTTTTGGCTCAATGTTATCTTCTCGATAGCGTCCCAATAGAGGCATGAACAAAGTAGATTCGTCATGCGCCCTGTTCACTGAGAGGTTGTAGATGCAGTCCTCTAACCTCTCTAAGGAGTAGATATGAGCGAGTTGCTTGGCCGCTACGAACCAAATGTATTTTTTCTCCCTATCGATGTCTGTATAGATGAAATCGCCGATATTCAGTTCCTTTTCAGCCATAACATTCTTGAAATGGGCATAACTCATTGGGTCTCGATACACTATCGCTGACGACGGATAGGGTGTTTTCTCGGACCCCCCATACTTAGTTATCGGCAAGACGTAGATACCCTTCTTGTTCAACGAAGGAAGCGACCTACCGGTTAGAATCTTAATCGCCAAATTATCACAAACATAGTTGAAGAACTTATTCTTCTTCGAAAACGCCACCTGCTACCTCTAGAACGAGTGATGCCCAAAACTCCTTTCCACCTACATCGTAGGAGCCTGATGAGTTCTGCGGGAAGGCTGATGGTAGTCTGTATGGGTCGTCAACAGGGTCTAGATGCACCTTCACATAGATTGCTCGATGGAAGTCATGACCCGGAGGCAGGTCTCTAGAGGTGTTGTGAGCCCACGAAACAAGGTGGTCTAGGGGGGTGTTACCGTCGAAACCAACATTCAGTCCCGCTACTTCCCCGTTTGGGTTGATTGCCTCGTAGAAGCATAGTATCTGCCCATCCATTAGACTCATTATATATCCCCTCTAGTAGTATCATTAATTACGATAGAGGATATATCTCCATTATAGAATATAGATATAATCTCACTATCCGTAGCGTTCTTTGAGTTATTCTCGTAGTTAGTGCTGTTATTCATCATATTATTGGCTCCCAATCATACCCTACTTCATTCCCTTCTTCGTCTATGTACTTACCCTCGTAGAGCAATTTGTTGTCTATTATCCCCCGTACCGTAGATGAAGCCCACTCACTCTTTCCTGCCTTCGTCAGTATGTTGTTCCTTCTAAGGTGTTTGGCGATTTCGTTCTTGCTCATGCTTTGTTCCCAGCAGGAAAAGATGATTCTGACTATGTCTGCTTGACTATTATTCACCACTAGAACTCCTTTATCCTCCACTTTGCCGGTTAATTTGTACTTGGAATCGTAACCATAGGGTGGCTTGCCGATTTTCCTACCGATACTGCTTACTTTCTTCATCCCAGCCGAGGTTCTCTCTTGGGCTAGAGCATTATCGCAGGCTAAAGTAGCCTCTAAGACATCGAATATCTGCCTTGAGTTAGAGACGACCGTGTGTACGTCATCAGAAACGATAGCGAAATGCTTCCTATTCTTCTTCAACACCACAGACCACTCGCAAAAATGCTTGCTACTGGAGTGAATCCTATCACTAGAATAGAAAACACACGCGTCCCATGCGTCGATGTCGGACATCATCTGATTGTAGGAATCTCTATTCGGAAATTGGTCAAAGTATGTTTGCGTAATGGTAAAGCCCATATCTTTGACGAAGGTCTCACACAGGGTTTCCTGTTGACTTTGAGAGGCCCCGGCGGGTGTTGCGCGAACATAGATTGCGCATCTCACTCTTCCTCACCCCTTTCGATTTGCTTCATCACTTCCATGTATTCTTTGTAGTGAGCGTCAGCCTTGGATTTCGACTTCAACATCTTCTGATGACACTTATCGGCCTTTTTCATCAGCCTTACGACCTCGAGACTTTCCTTTTTCATCAGTTCATGATAGCGGTTAGCGTCCTCAGTTGCCGTCATCATCCTTTCGTGAAAGGCATTCTGCTCACGCAGGGCTTGGTTCATCGTGACGATGTTGTTGTTTAGTTTGGCGTGTCGATAATGAGTGGTTGCCTCATCCCTGTTAGCCTTGAAACCCTTCGCCTTGTCGTTTTTCTCGTTTCTTTTCTGCTTTAGGTCGTCTACTTTAGCAGACTGGGTCTTGACCAGCCCGTTGAACTTCTCTCGGTAAGTCTTCTTCCATCCGGCTTTCTTGTTGTGAAAAGAGACTTTATCTCTCAGCATAGCCGCCCTTTCTGCTAAGGTTAATTTCGGCTTGGCCTCGTCCATTTTCTCTTCCCCCTTCCTTGCCTAATTGAAGGAACAGGCTTACTGTTCCCACTTCGGTTCTTTTCCCATCGAGCCATTAGTCTTCTGAATCTTCTTCCGTTTCTCTTCATGTCCAATCCTCCAAGTTCTTTTGAATCTCTTCTTCTTCTTGTTGTTTCTTAATCGTCGAAAGTTCTTCGATTAATGCCTCTTCAACAGCCTCTCCGAACTCCTCGAGGCCATGAACCATATCGTGAATACAGTCAATCATGTCCAGTGCTTTACCGAAGACTTGGATGTTCAAGAACAAAAAAGCAAGTATCAGACCTTGGAAAATCAGAGTTAGCGCAAACATAGTTTCTACTGATAATCCAAACATCAGTAGTCTCCCCCGTCACAATTCATGAGCCTATTGCTCACCCCATCGTCATAACTGTTGCTCATCGCCATCCCTCTATCGCAGTGTTAGCAGGTATGTTATATCCGCACGATACACACCTAGCATAATGGTAGTCAGTCTTAGTCCAAACCCTTCCGCACTCAGGGCATTTATTTTCTTTCATTTTTATCTACTCCTCTTTTTGTTAACAGTCCTTTGACGAACCTGAACGAGGCATCTACGAGTTCTCCGAGGAGAATAACCCCATAGAGTATCGCCGCCCACTGTATGATTACTCCTGCCTCAGGCAGTGAATCAATCAGTCTAGCCACCTCCATAGTACCTTCACCCACTTGGGAACTACCCCGTCAATAGCCTCAGGAATCATCTTCTTTTTCCTCCCAAGGGTATGTGTAAATGGGCATGTGATGGTATATGTACCAAGCAATCGGTATGCTCACTACGGTCAAAACCACGAATACAATCTCGACAGCAGTCATCATATCCACCCGAACAATTTAGCAATCACGACAGTCGATAGTATGATGTTGATTCCCTGACCCACAGTTCTCCAAAAGGCCAATTCGCCGAAGTGCCTTTCAGACCACTTTTCGATTTTACCGTCGTCAGGGTTGTTCATCTAATACCTCCATTTCTTTGAGGGTCCTATCCCTCTCCCTAATCAACCATGTTAGAGTCTGAGGATGAACGTCCCTTCTTTGAACTATTTCTATGGCTCGTAGGAGGCCTGTTAAGTACCCCTCGAAGTAAGTCTTCGCATTCATAGTCGTCCTTTTGTCCAATTTCTTGTATTCCTTTTGCCTATCCATCATTCTTCCTCCTGTAATACCCATATTTTCGCATCTTCCGGTGACTGACCGGGAAAGTAGAGTTTGATTTTCTTTGTCGTTATCCACCCTATAATAGGCCTATTATTAGTACCTCGGGACATCACTCTTCCTCCTTTGTCATCGCTTGGTGAAAGTGAGCATGACCGTAGCCCCCACAGACAGAAACGCCTCCAAGAGGAACCCAACCTAAGCCGATGTACTTCTTGACTTTCTTAATGAGGCCTTTCATTTCTCCATCTCGCAATATTTTGTAATCCATCACTCTTCCTCCTCTAATAGGACGTTCCCATCTTCACCGAATCCCTTGAATGAGTGAGCGATACCTTGTTGGTTCACAACAACAACATGTGGTGCAAAGGCTCCCGCTGCAACAATAGGCATACCATTGTTGATAGTTTCATCAGTGAAACAATGAACAGTAGGGAATGAATAAACCCTGAAGAAAGTATGTATGTTATTAGAATCCCTTAGACTAGCAAGCGCCTTTTCAGCAGCCTCGGCTGAATGCGCTGCTTCTATGTCCATTTCCCAACTAACTCGATATACATCGCTCACGCTACCACCTTCTTCTCATAGCAATCTCGGCAAACCATGTTACGCCCGACACCGTTCCACAGCACAGTGCGCTTATTGCAGTCGGCACATCTACCTACTTCTTTCATTGTGAAGCCTCCAATTCTTCAATGTGTTGTAGAAGCAAAGAAATGTATTCTATTAGTTCTAATTTATTCATTTCTTCAACATTTTCAATTGCGGTTTGGATTAATTTCGTTTTAACCAAATGTGTCTTATCAAAATCAATATTCATGCTACCACCGCCTTTCTTCTACAAGAGTAGCAAACTCCGTCTGTGAACGCTCTATCGTTATTGCAGGTTCTGCAAATCTCCCATCGGACATTAGCCCCGAACGGATTCATGTCCCCCGTGCGCGTACAATGATGAATGCTCCAGTTACCTTCCAACTTCTTCCCATCCTTTCCAAGATGAGCCGTCAACTTCATTCCCTCGACCGCTCTCTTAGCGGCGGCCTTCGAGTCTGCTTCGATTTCTATCCATACTTCCATTCTTTGTGATACAACGTACTTTCCCATAATTCTTCCTCGGTTTCGGTAACGCAAAGGGGGGCCTATTCGGTCTATAAAGATAAGGGTGAGCGGAAAGTGCAGGAAGTCAGTGGTAGAGGCTCTCATTGTCTATCACCTTCTTCACTGACGGATGATTCCAACGATGTTTCCCAGTAGGAGTCAATATCCCCCTCGAGGCAAGAACGTCTATAATATCCTTTACAGTGTTCCCGCTCCTGTACTGTTGGATGATATCTCTAGCAACGGCGATATCTGCCTCTACGGGGATGAGGACTCCCTTGTTCTCCTCATCCATGACAAACCCGTAAGGTGGCCTACCAACGTGCCTACCTTGGCGTTTTACTACCTCTAGGCCCGCTTTTGTCCTATCTGCTATCAGCCCACGCTCCATCTCAGCAACCGCCGCTAGCATCGTAAGAACTAGTTTACCACCGGGGGTAGAGGTATCTACTTGGATGTCCATGAAAATTAAATCTACGGTATCGCTTACTTCCTTTACGAATCCTAGTAGATTAAATACATCTCTATGTAGCCTATCTATCTTGGTTACTACTAGGTAGTCTATCTCTCCTCTAAGTATATCCTCTATCATACATGTATACGCGAGGCGACCTTCTATCTTACCAGCGCTAAAGCCAGCGTCCACGTAGAAGCCCGGAATCACCTCTTCCTCGCTATTGTGACTATTGTAGTATCCTAGGTCCTCAGCCAACTCGTGCTTGTGGCTACCGTCCATGTTACGCTGGAATCCTATGTAGTTCCTGATTTGGTCTATCTGCCCTTGTAGAGTTAGTTCCTGTTCCTCCGTAGAGCCTCGAATATATCCTACCGTTCTTTTCCCGTTCATTTCCCTACTCACCATTTCCTTGAACTATGTTTGCCTCCAAACATAGTTAGCGCCATTAACGACACCAACCACGATTGCTAGGGCTTCGATACGGTCAGTGACCCGCACAAACTAGGGGGGTTTGAGCATCGAATTAAAGGAACCGGTCGGTTCCTTTAACCGCTCACCCCTTTCTTTAGGGCATTGAGAGTAGGGGAAAACAGCGATTCCTGCTTGTTTTCCGTGTTTAGATTAGGTTGCTGGCCCCTGAGTGGAGTCCTATGAGGAAGGAGTAGGTGTGGTTTACAAAAGGAGGTTATTGAAACGACTATGGTTGCTCTCAGGCGCACCAGCAATATACCCGAAGGGGGTGGGCAATATAACGGATTCTTTCGATAACATAGTTTAGCGTCAAACATAGTTAGCAATAGTTATATGCCGCCGAGAACCCCAAGTGAAGTATGAATGACCAGCAGATGCTATTATTAGAGCGATTCGTCATCGCTATGGAAGGACAAGAACAATCGATGAAGAACATAGAAGGACTATTGGGTAGGTTCCTAACAAGACCCGACTCATTAGAGATGCTAGAGCAGGCTAAGAAGATAGTCTCCATAAAAGAAGAAATAGGAGGTCAGGCCAAGAAGTCCAAGTCCGCAGCAGGCGCAGGAAAGAAGGGTGCCGATATATCCAGTAGTAAGTCAGAAGAATTAATTCATGAGACAATCGAGACTGACCCTGAGGATATTCAGGCTGGAATCAGGGTTTTGATAGTTACCGAGGATGCTAAGAACGGTATCGTAGGTACCTGTGTTAGCAGGAACATCGCATGGGCCAAGGTCTCGGTCGAGGTAGGTAACGGAACATACGAGAAGGGCGAAACCCTCGCCATTAGGCCGAAGTTCTGCAAAATCCTAGCGGGAGACGAGAACCCAACCAAAGAGCAGTTGGAAGAAGTCGCAGTAGAGATACCTGAGGTATATGTCCAACCTCCTGAGGCCGACCATCCCGGAAATCTCCGGTTCGACAAGGGTTCCTATGTCGGTCAGACAGTTCACGAAATATTCGAAGACAGGGGTGATATGGCGATAACTTTCTTCAAGTTCGCTCTCAAGTCCCCCCTCTACGCTAAAGAGACATACAACCAACCAATACTAGACTACTGTAAACTAAGAGGAGTAGACCTATCGGAATGATAAGGGTAAATAGGATGAGATGAGGAGAGGATAGATATGAAGAGTGGAACTTGGAAAACGGGGGACTTGTCCCCTTCTAGCATTAAAATGTGGTTAGATTGCCCTAGGAAGTGGTTCTATAACTACAAGAGAAAGATTCGTGGTGGAGACAGGGACTTCTTCCTAATGGGTAATGTATTCGATGAAGTCCTATTCGAGGAGTTCAGGCATGACATAGGGCAGGACATAGACCCTATCATCGACCTAGCGGCTGACGAATTGAAATACAGAATGAAGACTTCTGAGACCCTACTAAGGGGAGATGGAGTAGCGAATAGTCCTGTTTTGAACCCTGATACACTGGAGTTCGAAGGTAGGAAGTTCACAGATGACGAAATAAGAGATACCGTCAGTATGTTCAGGGTGTGGTCTAGAGGACTACTAAAGGCCGTGCAAGACGGAGAGGATGCCTATGGTAACAAGGTCAATCTCCCCGGCATCGAGGAAATGCAGGTAGAATGCACTTATCCAATCGAAGTCGACGGTCAGACAATCAGACTGCGTGGCTATGCCGATATCCTACATACAGATGGGTCTGTTACAGATATCAAGATGGCTTCTGCGTGGGCTCCTGTAATGTGGACTCATGGGAGAGTATTAAGCGAAATACAGTGGCTGATTTACAGCCTAGCGTTGAACACTACCACTTTCAAGTATCTAGTGGTAGACAAACTAAAGCAGGGTCGTTGGCCTAAGCAGGAAGCCAAGGCTCCTAGCGTCAGGGTCATCACCAACCACGTCTATCCTAGAGATGTTCAACACCTGAAAGACATCGTGACTCAGTTTGTGAGAAGCACTGACTACATGACTATGGGTGCGGATAACAAGGGTGTATTCCCACCTAAGCCTGATTACAGGGGCGTTCAGAACGCTCTAGGCAGGAAGACTGACGAGATGCTGCTGACGCAGAATAACTTCTGTCAGCAACTTTGCGACTACAAGCCATTGTGCTTCAAGGAGTGCTTTAGCGGGGAGCAAAGGGTTCAGTGATACTGTGGAGATAGGGTCTGCTATCCTAGCCGCTCTAGCAATCATGCTAGTACTCCTAGTAGTGTTGGTGGGTGCTGCTATCCTACTTACGCTAGGGGTATTCATAATTGGTTTCTGCTACGACATGTATAACAAATATGGAGGCGGTGAAAGTGACAGTAGCAAAGGCTAACGCCCATCTAGAGCGTCTTATCGACGACGACGAATGGGTTGATAGGTTTCAATCTAAACTGAAAACAGGTAGAAAATACAATTGTCTAGAATGGAATGGTACCTTGGATAAAGCAGGGTACGGTAGGATTCACGTCAAGAAACACCATGAG
>MDSV01189135.1_pt1 | contig 22189 bp, 29 predicted proteins | sample 810851 | NCBI WGS metagenome assembly MDSV01 (sample SAMN05326640, study PRJNA326480) | marine metagenome | isolation source: seawater | place: Atlantic Ocean: North East | collected 2012 | reverse complement strand
ATGGTAATAATAAAATTATCAATATTATAATATAATATTTATTTGCCAAAATTTGACAATTTAGATAATTATATTAAGAGGTTATATGTTTAAAAAGATTAAAGGCTTATTTAAAAAAAAATCAGATGAATTAGATAACTTAATTGATGATCAATTAGCATCAGCTATTTTATTAATTGAAGTTTCTTATTCTGATTTTAAAATTGATAAAATAGAAGTTAATACGATTATAAATTTTTTTGAAAAAGAATTTTCATTGTCAAACAATAAAGCAAGATGGCTAAGTAATAAAGCATTAAACCTTCACAAAGATGAAAATTGTTTAAGAAAATATATAAAATTCATAAATGAAAATTATAATAAAGAAAAAAAAATAAAACTTATAAATATGGCTTGGAAAGTTGCAAAAGCTGATAATGTTATTGATAAATACGAAGAACATAGGATTAGAAAACTATCTGAACTACTTTATATAAATCATACAGAATTTATAAAAGCCAAAATTAATTCTAGTTAACTAATCTTTCTTAAATCTATAAAGCGCAATTTCTCCAAATAAATTTGGGAAAATTTTTAATAAGAAATTACTAGCATATTTATTATTTAAAACTTTTTTATCTAATATTGAAATATCCAAATTCCTACACAATTCTTCAAAATCATTAAAAGTGCATAAATGAATGTTTGGAGTATCAAACCAGTTATTTGGTAAAGATTTTGATATTGGCATACGCCCTAAAAGTCCAAGTTGAAATCTATTTTTCCAAAAACCCATATTTGGAAAGGTGACAATACCTTCTTTTGCTATCCTTAACATTTCTAATAATATCTTATCAGGATTTTTATTTTCCTGTAATGCTTGTGTCATAATTGCATAATCAAAGAAATTTTCACTAAAATATTCTACAAGACCTTTATTAAAATCTAGCTGAATTACATTGATATTTTTTTTAAGTGATTCTTGAACCTCATCAATATTTTTTTCAAAACCATAGCCTGATATTTTTTTATTTTTTATTAAAAAATCTAACAGCGTAGAGTCACCGCATCCTAAATCTAGAACCGAAGAATTTGTTTTTATCCACTTTGATATTATTTGAAAATCTTTTCTATCCATTTTTAGTCCCCAACCTCAATATTTTTCATAAAATTTTTAAGAACTCCCAAATAATCAGGTATAGGCATTAAAAAAGCATCATGACCTTGATTAGCCTCTATTTCTGCATATGATACGTTTTTCCTTGCTTTGATTAAAGATTTCACAATCTCATGAGATTTTGAAGACGAAAATCTCCAGTCGCTTGTAAAAGATACAACTAAAAATTTTGCGTTAGTTTTCTCAAATGCACTTTCTAGATTGCCATTGAACTCACTTGCAGGATCAAAATAATCTAATGCTTTTGTCATAAGCAAATAAGTATTAGCATCAAATCTCTCTACAAAAGCTTGAGCCTGATATCGTAAATAACTTTCAACTTGGAAATCTACATCATATCCAAAATGAAGTTTTCCTTCTCTAAGGTCTCTCCCAAATTTTTGCCTCATCGAATCATCTGATAAATACGTTATATGACCTAACATTCTTGCAATGCTAAGCCCTCTTTTAGGAACCACACCGAAATTATTATAATGTCCATCGTGGAAGTCAGGATCGGTAATAATAGCTTGTCTAGCTACTTCATTAAAAGCAATATTTTGTGCAGATAATTTTGCAGCAGCAGCAATTATTATTGAATTTTTTATTTTACTAGGGTAGCTAATTGCCCATTGCAAAGCTTGCATACCTCCAAGGCTTCCGCCTATTACACAAGCCCACTTATCTATATCTAAATAATCTGCAAGAAATTTTTGACTATTAACCCAATCTTTAACAGTTACAATTGGAAATTCTGGCCCATATTCTTTTCCAGTTTTAGTATTTATAGTATTAGGGCCAGAAGAACCCTTGCAGCCTCCAATATTATTTAATGAAACAATATAAAACTTATTCGTATCAAATGGTTTTCCTGGGCCAATACAAGAATCCCACCATCCTGGTTTTTTATCGTTTTTATTATGGTATCCAGCCGCATGATGGTCACCAGATAGTGCGTGACAAATTAGCACAGCATTATCTTTACTTTTATTTAATTTGCCATACGTTTCATAAACTAGTTTAAAACCGTCTAAAGTTTTTCCGCAATCAAGATCTAATTTATTTTTAAGATCTATGCTATTCGGTTTTACTAATCCAACTGAATTTTTATTAAATGCATTTTCCATATTTAAGCCCAAAATAATTTTGATCAAAAATCATTTGCAAGTAATATTAGGAAATTTAGGCTAGATTAAATTCTTTATTCGCTTTAGCTGTATTTTCCCACCCGCAAGCTGACTTCAAATCGGTGTTTGATTCAATATATACGAAATTATAGAAATTTACAAATTTGATTAGATAATAATATTTAAAAAATTCTGTAAAAAATGAATTAAAACTAGTGCAATTATAACCGAGAAATCAATTACACCAACTGATGTAGGTATGATTCTTTTTATATAATATAAGATTGGGTTTGATATTTGATATACAAGATCAATTGCTGGATTCTTATTCGAATATGAAGATTGTATAAACCAACTTGAAATTGCCAAAATAATAAAAATAATTGTTAATGCATTAAGTAAACTAAATATTGCGCTTTTAAATGAAAGAATAATTAGCTTTTCAAGAATTACATCACTGCCTATAAAAACATTTTGCATATATATATTTATAAAATGACATATTGCTATCAATATAAAACTTGATAATTCAAATTTTCCAATATTTGGTATGAAAAAAAATATTGATCTAAATGGTCTAGAAATCATTATAATGGACTGCGTTATAGGATTTTGTGCGTTTGCATTAGTTAGTGCTAATAAAATTCTTAAAGTGAACACAAGTACAATAAAAGATAAGAGTAAATCTACTAAAAAAAAGCCTAATTCTGGGAATGTATTTGACATAATTTTCCTTATTTAGATAAGTCTAAAGATTTTTTTGCGGCATTTTCAACTGCTTCTTTAATAGTTTTAGAAAGTTTTTTATTTTCAAAAATTTTTATTGCTGCTTCAGTGGTTCCACCTTTAGAAGTTACTTGTGACCTTAAATATTTAATATCTTCAGATACAAAAAGCATTTTAGAAGTACTATTCAATAAATGTAAAATTAAGATACTCTTATCTTCTTCTTTTATATTTTTAAAATTACCAGAATTAATAAGTGATTCTATAAAATACATTATATAAGCAGGACCACTACCAAATATAGCAGTAAACAAATGCATTTCATCTTCATCTATTTCACGAATATGCCCAACACTATTAAAAATATTTTTTATAAATTCTTTTTTAGTATTATCAATTAATTCATCAAAAAAAAGACCAGTAATACTTTCACTAAATATAGCACATAAATTTGGCATTGCTCTAACTACAAATATTTTTTTTTGAATAAAGTTTTTAATATTTTTTGATGATAGTCCAGCAGCAATAGAAACTATCACTTGGTTGTCGTTAAAAATTTTTGAGTTTTCATTTATAGATTTTTCTATGTCTTTAGGTTTAGTACACAAAAAAATAATATCAAAATCTACTTCAACAGATTCTCCTGACTTTTTAAAAATACATCTTTCTCTTTGAAAACTTTTTTTATTTTTATTGTGAAATACATAGATATTTGTATCTAGTAGTTTTTTTTCAGACGCAAGAATACCATTAAGTAATGCACTTCCCATGTTTCCATAACCAATAAACGCTATATTCATTTTTCTCTTTTACCAAAAATTGATGTGCCAATTCTCACAATGGATGAGCCTGCTGCTATTGCAGCTTCATAATCTGAGCTCATGCCTATAGACAAAGTATCTAACTTATATCCTTTTATTACAAGACTATCAAATAACTTTTTTATCTTCATAAAAGTCTTGTATTGATTTTCGTAGACAGGATCATACTTTGGTATTGCCATTAATCCTCTAATATTAATATTTTTAAATATGCTAGCCTCGTTCAAAAAATTTTCAACATCGTCAAGTTGAATGCCTGATTTTGTATTTTCCTGATCAATATTTACTTGTATACATACATTTATTTTGATATCTAGATTTTCTCTAAATTTATTAATTTTCTTTAAAGTAGAGATCTTATCAATGCTATGAACCCAATTATAATTTTCAGCAATAAGTTTTGATTTATTACTTTGAACATGCCCGATAAAATGCCAAGTAATAGGGAAATCCTTAAGCTTTGAAATTTTTTCTATAGACTCCTGTAAATAATTCTCGCCAAAGTCCTGCTGCCCAGAATTATAAGCCTCCTTAATATTGTCAATACTTTGTGTTTTACTTACAGCTAATAATTTAACGCTATTTTTTTCTAATTTTAGATTTTCTTCAATTTTTTTTATATTGTTTTTAATGTTCTTAATATTTTCTTTAATATCACTCATATAGATTTGATAAATTAATTACTACTATAAATAATCTTACCATTGCAAATGGTTTTCTCTACTTTGGTTGTAAATTTTTTTTCAATAAATGGTGTATTCTTCCCAGCGCTCAATATTTTAGATTTTTCGAAAGTCCAATCTTGCTTTTTGAATATACATATATCAGCTGGGTAACCTTTTTTAATTATACCAGTGTCAATTCCTAAAATTTTTGCAGGGTTACTGGTTACACTTGAAATTGCTGTGTTTATATCAATTAAGCCTAAATCTACTAATTCCATAAGAAGAGGCAAGAGAATTTCAATTGATGATATACCGTGCTGAGTATTTGAAAATGGTGCTTGTTTTGCATCTTCATTATGAGGCTGATGATCAGAACAAATTGTAGCTACAGTCTTATTTGCAATAGCTTCCTGTAATTTTATTAAATCTTCAGCTGATCTAAAAGGTGGCATTACATGGTAATTACTATCAAAATTATTTATTGAATTTTCATCAAAGAATAACTGATGAATTGCAATATCAGCTGTGAGAGGAAGATCTAAGTCTTGAGCTTGTTTGATTAGCATTATTGATTCTGCACAAGAAATTCTACATAAGTGTAATTTTACTCCAGTCAATTTCATTAACAAAATTGCTTCAGCTACTGCGACAGATTCTGCAGCAGAAGGAATACCTGGTAAGCCAAGTTTATTTGATATTTTCCCTTCATGAACACATCCTTCGTTTGTTAAGTATTCATTTTGTGGTTGATAAAAAACTGTAATATTTTGCCCTGATGCATATTCCATAGCTCTTCGAAGTACTAAAGAGTTTTTTATAGGATTAAGACAATTAGTTAACCCTTTTGCTCCAGCTTGTTTTAGCTCATTCATAGAGCTTAATCTTGTTCCATCCAAATTTTTAGTTAATGCTGCCAAAACATTTACCTTACATAAATCAACATTTTTAAAGATTTCTTCAACTAATTTTATTTGCGCCGGTGTATCAATGACTGGTTGTGTGTCCGGCATATAGCAAACGGTAGTAACTCCACCTGAGGCAGCAGCTTTTGATTCACTCATAATTGTTGCTTCTTTTTCTAGACCCGGCTCTCTAAATCTAACAGATAGATCAATTAAACCGGGGCATACATAGTGGTTTTCTGCGTCAATTATTATTGGTGAATTTAATTTTCTTGTATCTTCGTCAATTCCAATTATTTCTCCTTCCTTAATATAAATATCGTGAATACCAGAATGTTCCCCCTCGGGGTTCACTAAATTTGCTGATTTTATTATTAAGTCATTCATTTGTTTAATTAAGGTTGCATTGATAAAGATAAAATTGCCATTCTAACTGCTATGCCATTAGAAACTTGTTGTAATATTACTGACCTATCACCATCAGCAACCTCGGAACTAATTTCTACGCCTCGATTTACTGGACCAGGGTGCATTACCTTACCATTTTTCGAAATAAGATCTAACCTATTTGGTGTAAAACCATATAAATTATAGTATTCATTTTCATCAGGTATAAAACTAGAATTCATTCTCTCATTTTGAAGTCTTAACATTATTACAACATCACAATTTTTTATACCTTCATCCATGTCAACATATGGTGTTACACCCATATGCTGTACTCCGTTAGGTAAAAGAGTTTTTGGGCCTATAACCCTTATATCTGGAACTTCAAGAATTCTAAAGGCGTGCATCAAAGATCTAGCGACTCTTGAATGAAGGATATCCCCAACAATTGCAATTTTAAGTTTCTTAAAGTCAGAGAAATATTTTCGAATTGTAAAAACATCTAGCATAGCTTGGGTTGGGTGAGCATGCCTACCATCTCCAGCATTTATTACACTAATATTCTGCGAAACATTTTTTGAAATAAATTCTGCAGCTCCTGAAGAAGGGTGTCTTACAATAAACATATCACAATGCATAGCTTCTAAATTCCTTAAAGTATCAAGTAAAGTTTCGCCTTTTTTTGTTGCGCTATAATCTATATTAATATTAAGAAAATCAGCAGACAATCTCTTAGCTGCTAATTCGAAGGTAGTTCTCGTTCTTGTACTTGCTTCGAAAAATAAGTTAACTATAGTTTTTCCTCTAAGGAGAGGTACTTTTTTTACAGGTTGCCCTGATACACCCGCAAATGATTCTGCTAGATCGAGAATATCTAATATTAATGATTGCGATAGATTTTCAATATCTAAAAAGTGACGTAAGTCTTTTTGTGAAACAATATTTTTATTTACTGGATCTTTAATCATAAAATCTTCTCGTTGCTTCTTTTAAATTAATAACCCTGTACCCCTTCATCTTTATCTATTATTTCAAGTATCAAAGGTTCAGGACCACATAACTTTACATTTTTGTTATTTTCTAAAAATAATTTTTCTCCAACAATATCTGCTGAAATTGGTAATTCCTTACCATTTCTCTCAATAAGAACAACCAATGTAACTGAAAGAGGCCTGCCAAAATCAAATATTTCGTTGATTGCAGCTCTAGTTGTGCGTCCAGTAAAAAGAACGTCATCAACAAGAATTACGTGCTTATCATCAATAGATACTGGCATCTCAGTAGGTTCTACTTTAGGATTAACTCCGACTTTACTAAAATCATCTCTATAAAAACTGATATTTAATGCTGCTGCCTTTCCTTCTAAACTCATGGTTTTTTGAAGCCAATCAGCTATCCAGGCCCCGCCTGTATGCACTCCTATAATTATTGGATCTGTAATACCGTTTTTTAAAAGATATGCCCTAAGAGAATTCTCAATTTTTAGAAGTAAGTCATTTGTTTGATCTTTTGAATATTTCATTTTCAAAATAAGATTGTAATATTAATGAAGCTGCAATTCTATCTATTTCTTCCTTATTAATCTTTTTTTTTCTGCCTGTCTGCATTTGCAGCTTTAGCTCAGCTTGAGCATAATTTGAGGAATAATCCTCATTATAAAATACTACGTCTAAATTTAATGAGTTATTTAGCATTTTACCAAAATTCTTAATTTTCTTATTAATTGCTTGATTTGAATTTATTTCAGGAATACCAATTACTATGGTTGAAATTTTCCATTCATTCACTACATTAGAAATCTCAATGCAAGATTTTTCATAATCGATATTTTTAATTGTTTTTAAGGGTGTTGTTATACTGCTTTCTGTATCACCAATAGCCAAACCAATTCTTTTTTCACCAAAATCTAAACCTAATACTTTAGAATATTTCATTCTAATTCATCCCAAAATATATTTGCTAAGTTAATGCCATGAAATCTATTAATTTCTGCAATACAGGTTGGGGAGGTGATATTAATTTCCGTTATTTTATGGCCAATCATGTCTATTCCAGCAAAAAATATATCTTCTTTTTTTAAAAAATTAGAAATTTTTTGACATACTTCGAATTCACTGTCTTTTAAATAATATTTTTCTATAGACCCTCCTGCTGCAATATTAGCCCTATGATCTTTTTTATTTGAAGTACGAATCACCGCTTCTCTAAAAACTTTACCATTAATAACTATTACTCTTTTATCACCTTCTTTAACATCCTCAATATATTCTTGAGCAAGAATATAATTCTTGCCCATATTAGTCATATCTTCAAATATGACATTTAAATTTTTATCTTGTTTATCTAAAAAATATATTGACCTACCACCCATTAAATTTAATGGTTTTAAAATAATTTTTTTATATTTTTTTTTGAAAAGTGCAATATCATCTCTATTTTTTGTGAGAATTGTATCTGGGATGTCATCTTTAAAAAAAAGAGTTAGTAGCTTTTCATTATAGTTTCTTAAAGCGTAACTTGAATTTAAAACTCTGACATTTTTTTCTTTTAAAATATCTAGAATATAAGTTATATAAATATAATCATTATTAACAGGCGGGTCTTTTCGCATTAAAACATAATCAAAAGAAGATAATTTATGTTCTTTTACTTCTGCATCATTAAAAAATGGTAACTCATCTAATTTTATGTAAATTTTAACGGCTTTGCCTATAGGCTCTAGCGATTTTATCGAGAGTGTATTAGGTATTAAATAATAAATTTCATGTCCTGCCTTTTGAGCAGAATGCATCAATTGAAAAGTTGTATCTTTAGAAATATCTATATTTTCTATGGGATCCATTATAAATAAGACTTTTTTATTCATTATTTGCTATGTTCTCAATTTTATATATGAAAATGCTGCTATTACAGCAGTCTCTACCCTAAGAATATTATCACCTAAACTAGCAGGTGAAAAATTTAACTTTTTCGCGATATTATATTCTTCTTTTGTAAAATCACCTTCTGGACCTATTAATATTGAACAAGAACTTTGATTTTTTTTATAAACTCGTGATAACATTTTTTCTGCTTCTGTATCTAATATGATCTTTTGATCATAAGAACAGTTTTTTATATAATCATCAAATGAAATTATAGGTTTAATTAAAGGTAAATAACTTCTTTCTGATTGCTCACAAGCACTTATTGATATTTTTTTCCAATGACTATTTTTTTTTTCCTTATCTAGTTTTTTATTATTAAAAATTGAATTTTCTGATATTAATGGTTGAATTTTATCAACACCAAGTTCTGTAAGCTTTTGAACTATTAAATCAGAGCAAGGATTTTTACATACACTAAATGCAACTTCAAAATTAGATTTAGTGTTTTCAAAAAAAATTTTCTTTTCAATAAAAACTTCAAAAGTATTTTTTGTAATATTTTTAATATGACCGTAGAAATCATATCCTGTATTATTAAATAATACTATTTTTTGGCTTTCCTTTGCTTTTAATACATTATTAAGATAGTGATATATTTGATCTTTAAGGACTATAACATTACTGACATTTAAAGTTTCATTTGTATATATTCTAATTTGTCGCACAACTTAATATCTGTATGTGTCATTTTTAAAAGGACCTTTCTGGTCAACACTAATATAATCTGCCTGCTCGCTTGTTAATTCTGTAAGTTTTGCTCCAACTTTGTCCAAATGAAGTCTTGCAACTTCCTCATCAAGTATTTTCGGAAGTACGTATACTTTATTTTCATAATTTTTTGAATTTTTCCATAATTCTATCTGAGCTAAAACTTGATTCGTGAATGATGCAGACATTACATAACTTGGATGACCTGTTGCACAACCTAGATTAATTAATCGACCCTCAGCTAACAAAATAATCTTCTTACCATCTGGGAACTCTATATGATCAACCTGAGGTTTAATATTATCCCATTTACATTTTTTTATTGACTCAACATCAATTTCATTATCAAAATGGCCTATATTACAAACAATTGCTTGATCTTTCATATTGCTCATATGCTCGTATGTAATTATTGAAGCATTACCAGTTGCGGTTACAAATATATCAACTTCTTTCACTACTGATTCAACTGTTACCACCTTAAATCCTTCCATAGCTGCTTGTAATGCACATATAGGATCAATTTCTGTAATCCAAACAATCGCACCAGCATTTCTCAAAGATTGAGCAGAGCCTTTTCCGACATCCCCAAAACCACATACCAAGGCTGTTTTTCCAGAAATCATTACATCTGTTGCTCTTTTAATGCCATCAACTAATGATTCTCTGCAACCATAAAGATTATCAAATTTTGATTTTGTTACGGAATCATTTACATTAAATGCTGGTACTTTTAATTCATTTTTTTCAACCATTTCATATAATCTATGAACACCGGTAGTAGTCTCCTCGGATAAACCACTAATATGGCTAAGCATTTCAGGATATTTCTTGTGTATTATTGATGTTAAATCACCGCCGTCATCTAATATCATATTAGGTTTCCAGCTTGGGTCGCCAATAATAGTTTGATCAATACACCACAAATATTCCTCCTCAGTCTCACCTTTCCAAGCAAAAACAGGTATACCTTTTTCAGCAATAGCTGCTGCTGCATGATCTTGAGTGGAATAAATGTTGCAAGAAGACCACCTAACACTTGCCCCAAGCGCAACTAGCGTCTCAATTAGAACTGCTGTTTGAATTGTCATATGAAGGCAACCAACAATCCTTGCTCCTTTAAGTGGTTGCTCTTTTGCATATTTCTCTCTTAAAGCCATAAGACCAGGCATTTCTGTTTCTGCGATTTTTATTTCTTTATTACCCCACGCTGAAAGCGAAATATCTGCAACCTTATAGTCTGGTCCAATTTTTTCAACAACCTTACTCATACTTTACTCCGTTATAATAAACTTTTAATTTTATCTACCTGATCTATTCTTTCCCATGGTAAGTTTAAATCACTTCTACCAAAATGGCCGTATGCTGCTGTACCTTTATATATCGGCTCTAGTAAGTTAAGCATATTAATTATGCCCCAAGGACGCAAGTCAAATACTTCCTTTATAATATGTACAATTTTTGATTCCTCAATTTTTGAAGTTCCAAAAGTATCAATGCTGATAGAAGTTGGTTTTGCAACTCCAATCGCATATGAGACCTGTAATTCACATTTGTCTGCTAATCCTGCAGCAACAATATTTTTGACGACATATCTTGAAGCATAAGCCGCTGATCTATCAACCTTTGACGGATCTTTCCCTGAAAAAGCTCCTCCACCGTGTCTTGCCATTCCACCATATGTATCAACAATTATTTTTCTTCCAGTCAAACCACAATCTCCAACTGGGCCTCCAATCTCAAATGAACCAGTTGGGTTAATGTGAATTTTTGTATTTTTATTTAAAAAACTTTTTGGCAATACTTCTTGAATAACTTTCTCATAAACATATTGTTGAATTTCTTTTTGTTTAACATTAGGAGAATGCTGGGTTGAAATCACTATAGTATCTATAGAATGTATCTTTTCATTCTCATATTTAAATGTTATTTGGCTCTTTGCATCCGGTCTTAGCCAACCTACATCTTTTTCTTTTCTCAAAAGAGATAACTGGTGAACCAATCTATGTGAATATGTTATTGGTGCTGGCATCAATACATCAGTTTCATTATTGGCATAACCAAACATCAATCCTTGGTCACCTGCGCCTTGATCTTCATCAATTTCTCTATCAACACCTTGCGCTATATCTTTAGACTGAATACCTATTTTATTAATAAATTCTACATTATCGCCACTAAAACCTAAATCCTCTGAATTATATCCAATATCATTAATTGTATTTCTAACAATGTTCTCATAATCAATTTGTGCTGAGGTTGATATTTCTCCGCCAATTACAACAATACCTTTTGAACCTTCTTCAGATTTAACTAACGCTTCACAGGCAACTCTTGCTTTTTTATCTTTTGATATTACCGCATCTAAAATCGCATCGGATATCTGATCACATAACTTATCTGGATGACCCTCTGACACTGATTCAGAAGTAAACACTTTAGAAACCATAATAATTTCCCCGCAATAGATTAAAATAATAATATCATAATCAAATTTTTTGGGCTATAAATATTGCCCTCGATATTGGTGGAAATCCTTCTATTGTCTTTCCATTAGGTAATAAAAAATCACTTAAACTTTTACCAGTCATCCATTTTGTAGATCTTTGCTCATTATTATCTGTAAAACTTTCATTAATACATTCAATATTTTTAAAACCATTTTGTTTAAGTAAATTAATTATGTTATTTTTTCTTAAAATTATTTTAATATTTCGCATTCCTGCATAAGTTTGATTTTTTTCAATAATAATATCTTCTTTTTTAGTTGAAATAATTGATTCTAGAATTAGATACCCATTTTTTTTTAATAATTTATTTATAGTTTGAAAATGAGTAACAGGATCTTTCGTGTGATATAGAATTCCCATAGATAATAACAGATCAAAATCAAAACTTTTTATTAAAAAATCTTCAGCAGTACAAGGCAATATAATAATATTATTTAGATTCTTGGCATAAAATTTTGTAGATAAAAATTGATAAATATATAAAGGAGTTCTATCCAACCCAACTATTAAATCTGGTTCTAGATTCAATAATTTATATGAATAGTAGCCATTGCTACAGCCTAAATCTCCAATACGCATACCTTTTAATTTTGGAAAAAAATTTTTGAGTCTATTCCACTTAATATCCGATCGCCATTCTGAATCTATATCAATACCAAATAATGAAAAGGGTCCTTTTCTCCAAGGACTTAAATTTAATAAACTTTTTTCAAGAATTTTTTTTTGGTTAGTATTAATTTCTGAAGACCTACCAAAAATAATTTTATTATTTTGTATATTAAAATAATTTGTACTTATACCTGGCAGGGAATTTAAGATATTCCTCCATTTTTCTGTATCACCATGGTTACAGAAATTTTTATTTTCTAAATAAAAATCAAATAAAGATTTGTATTCATTCATTAAAATTTCAGAAAAATATTCATTAATTTTTAAATATGAAAGAATATTTATTTTATTAGCACCCATGATGCAAAATTATAGCATTTAAACCATTGATAAAAGTTATTGCACCCAATATTTTTGAATCTTTTTTCATGATCTTTTTCACTCTCTATGATCATAGAATCAGCAAGCGCAAGCTTCTTTCTATCTATTTCTTCTTTAGAATACCCATTATTTTCTTTAAAGAAATCGTGAAAATTTTGTAATAAAATATTATCTTGCATCTTATTTAATTTTACTTTTTCGGTAATAATTATTACACCGCCAGTATTAAGTTCTTTGAATAATCTCCTTAATAAATTTTCTCTTTTAGTTGTAGGTATGAATTGAAGAGTTAAATTTAAAATAACTACTGAAGGATTTACGATATTATATTCGCATATATCTGAATTAATAAAATTAATTTTTGGGTCTTTAATACTTTTTTTGCAAATATTTATCATTGCTTTAGATGAATCAATCGCAAATACTTTTCCATCTAAATTTTTTACATTCTTGAGTATTGATAAAGAACAAGCTGACAATGAAGATCCCAAATCGTATACATTTGTGCCCGGCTGGTAAAATTTTTTTGCGACTATGCCTATATTGTTAATTAAAAATTCGTATCCTGGAACAGATCTTTTTACCATATCTTCAAAAACATCTGCAACTTCGCTATTAAAAGAAAATTTATGGTTTTTTGGATACTGCTTTTTGTATAAATTATCTTTTTTATCGTTTTTCATTTAATTTTTTTTGGAACTTTTTTATTTTTAAATGAAGTATATATTGGAGTACCATTCCTAAATTTAGGATAATCTTCCCCTTTTATTAGTGGTTCAATATAATCCCTACAAGATTTTGTGATATGGTACCCATCAGAAGAAATATATTTTCTTGGCAGTTTCTTTTCCACATTTGCTACTTTCGATAATGGAACGGAAGCAAGTTTCCATCTATATGGTTTATTTGAAACTCTCTTTATGCTTGCCATTACAGCGTTTTTTCCTCTGACAGCTATATCAACCGCATATACCCCTAATGCATATGCTTGTTCAACATCCGTTTTCGAAGCAATATGCCGTGCTGATCTTTGAAGATAATCCGCTACAGCCCAATGACACTTATGACCTTTTTTAGTCTTAATTAATTCTGCTAAATAAGGAGCAACCCCACCAAGTTGAGAATGGCCAAATGCATCTTTGGCACCACTTTCAGCTAGAAATTTTCCTTTTCTATTTTTTACTCCTTCTGAAGCAACAACGACGCAATAACCAAATCTATTAATACTTTCATTAACTTTATTTAAAAACAATGTTTCATTAAATTTAATTTCAGGAAATAAAATAATATGAGGTGGTTTATTTCGAGATTCATTTGCTAGTGCAGAAGACGCAGCTATCCAACCTGCGTGCCTTCCCATAACTTCTAAAATAAAGACCTTTGTTGATGTTTCACACATTGATGCTACATCTAAACCTGCTTCTGCAGTAGATATAGCTGTATATTTAGCAACAGAACCAAATCCAGGAGAACAATCGATTAATGGTAAATCATTATCAACTGTTTTAGGTATCCCTATACATTTAATATCATAGCCTTTATGTGAGCAATATTCAGATATTTTGTTCGTTGTATCTTGAGAATCGCCACCACCATTATAAAAAAAATATCCAATATTATAAGCATCAAAAACTTTAACTAATGTTTCATAATCAGTTGCGTCTTTTTTATAATCTTTCAATTTATATCTACATGAACCAAAAATTCCACCAGGTGTGTTTTTTAAATTTTTTACATCTTTAGTGCTCTCTAAAGATGTATCAATCAACTCCTGTTTCAAAGCACCTAGAATTCCATTTTTTCCAGCGTATAGTTTATTTATGTACTTTTTGTGTTTTCTTGAAGATTCAATAACACCACAGGCACTTGCATTTATAACAGAAGTTACTCCACCAGATTGAGCATAAAATGCATTTCTTTTTATAATTTTCATAAAATTTTTATGTAATATTAAATTTAATATGTTATTTTAGCACCTAAAAAAAATAATAATAAATCTTTTACAGGACAAATATGAAAATAATTTTATTAGGCGCGCCAGGTGCAGGTAAAGGTACTCAGGCACAATTTATTTCAAAACAATTAAATATACCTCAAATTTCAACAGGGGATATGCTGCGTGCGGCTGTTAAAAATCAAACAGATTTAGGTTTAAAAGCTAAGGATATAATGGAAAAAGGAGAATTGGTTCCAGATGAATTAATACTTGACCTAGTTGAAGATAGAATTCAAAAAAAGGATTGTTTAAACGGTTTTTTGTTTGATGGCTTTCCAAGAACGCTGGATCAAGCAAATTCCTTAACTAAAAGAAACGTGCATATTGATTGTGTAATTGAAATTATGGTTAATGATGAAGAAATCGTTCAAAGAATGAGTGGAAGGAGAGTACACTCTGCTTCAGGAAGAACTTACCATATTCAACATAATCCTCCAAAAGTTGAGAATATTGATGATGAAACTGGAGAACCATTAATACAAAGGCCTGATGACAACGAAGAAACTGTTAAAAAAAGGCTTGATATATACCATGAGCAAACGTATCCACTGGTAGAATTTTATAAAAACCTGTCAAATGATAAAAACTCCACAAAATACATAGAGATAAACGGTGTCGGTAGCATTGACGATATACAAGGCCAAATTTTGAGTAATATTAGTAAAATATAGTAAAATTAAGGGTTTCTGGTGTATTTTAAGTTGTATAAGTGTAAAATCTTCGTTATCATTCTCTCCCTTACGTAAAGGTTAAAATTAATGATGACAAAAACAACAATGAGCGCAAATAAAGACACCGTGACACGTGATTGGTATGTCATTGATGCAACTGATAAAGTACTAGGTCGTCTTTCTACAGAAATCGCTGACATGCTTCGAGGTAAAAATAAACCATGTTATACACCTCACTGTGATACGGGTGACCATGTTGTTGTTATAAATGCAGAAAAAGTAAAAGTAACTGGCAATAAATTCAAAGATAAAATGTATTATAAGCATACAGGTTATATTGGTAACCTCAAATCTATTAACTTTGAAAAGTTACAAAATAAAAAACCAGAAAGTATAATTGAAAAGGCAGTTAAAGGAATGATGCCAAAAAATAGATTAGGTAATGCTATGATTAAAAAACTTCATGTTTATAAAGGTTCAGAACATAATCATCATGCTCAAAAGCCAATAATTAAGGAAATATAAAATGGATAATGTATTTTACTCAACAGGCAGAAGAAAAGAATCAACAGCAAGAGTATTTCTTTCAAAAGGGACAGGAAAAATTACTGTTAACTCAAATCCAATTGAAAAGTATTTTGGTAGAGAAACAAACATAATGGTGGTTAAGCAAGCTTTAAAATTAACCGAGACATTAGATAAAACTGATATAAAAATTACCGTTAAGGGTGGTGGTTCATCAGGTCAAGCTGGCGCTATAAAATTAGGTATTGCTAGAGCACTTCTAAAATTTGATGATACCTTAAGGCCTATTCTCAAAAAAAATGGATTCTTAACTAGAGACGCAAGAGTGGTAGAGCGTAAGAAAGTTGGTCTCCGTAAAGCTAGAAAGGACGTTCAGTTTTCAAAAAGGTAGTATATTTTTCTTACATTATATGTATATGCAAATATATTACTAAAGTCGTAATAATTGTTCGCATCAATAAATATCCATAAAATTCTTTCTTTTTAATTAAAAGTGCAATATCAATAAACCAAGCAACAAAATAACCTATAGATAGTATTATTATATTATTTGGGAAATCATAAAAAATAGCTATAAACGCAATCACAGATGGCATAACGCTCAAATAAAATAATTTAGCCGATTTTTCAGTATCGTTTCGACCCCAATTAATTGCACCTATAAATGATAAAATAATTGCACTATAATGAATAAATATTGCAAGACCAATTTCAAAATCATAAGTTTGCAAATAATAAATTGATAAAATAAAAGGCGCTATGCCAAACGACATTAGAGCAATAGATGTTTTGCTGATATATTTTTGATTAGTTAACATACGTCTAATTTTAAACAGTTAATTTTTTTTTGGAAGGAAGAAATTATGCCTATATATGAATATCAATGTGAAGGTTGTGGCCACCAATTTGATATTATTCAGAAAATCTCTGATGAAAAGCTTACTTTATGTACAAAATGTAATGAACATAAGTTAAAAAAACTAGTGACATCGGCTGGATTTAAGCTAAAGGGTACCGGCTGGTATGAAACTGATTTTAAGACAAAAGCAAAAAATAAAACAAAAGAAAAAAGTAAAAATAATAAAAAATAATATGATTTATTCAGAACTTGGAAATACAAAAATTAAAGTTAGTAAAATATGTTTAGGCACCATGACATTTGGTGAGCAAAATACAGAAAGTGATGCACACAGACAATTAGATTATGCAATTGAAAATGGTGTAAATTTTATAGACACAGCTGAAATGTATCCAGTGCCGCCTAATTCGACGACACAAGGATTAACAGAAAAATACATTGGCTCGTGGCTTAATAAAAATAAAAAAAGAGATAATATCGTTATTGCCTCTAAAGTAACTGGGCCGTCTACAGAATTATCATATATACGAAACCCATTGGCGATTAACAAAAAAAATATAGAGAAGGCGATAATTGAAAACCTTAAAAGATTGCAAACTAATTATATTGATTTATATCAAATTCATTGGCCCCAAAGACAAACAAATTATTTCGGGGAACTAAATTATAAATATTGCAAAGATAACTCAAACGAAATAATTGATAACATTTATGAAAGTTATGAAACAATGAATGATTTAGTTTTGTCAGGAAAAGTTAGATCAATTGGTTTGTCAAACGATACATCTTGGGGTTTAATGAAATTCTTAGAAATTTCAAAAGAGAAAAATTTTTCAAAGATTGTGAGCGTTCAAAATCCTTATAGTTTATTGAATAGAATTTATGAAATAAATATGGCAGAAATTGCAAAATTTGAGAATGTAAAATTACTAGCATATTCACCCCTTGGATTTGGCATGCTAACAGGAAAATATATTAACAACCCGCCAAAAAATTCACGACTAACTATCTGGAATAGATTTACAAGATATAGCAATAAAGATTCTTTATTAGCTACAAAAAGATATGTTGAATTAGCAAAAAAAAATAATATCACTCCTACGCAGATGGCTCTTGCATTTGTTAATCAACAGCCTTTTGTATGTAGCAATATAATAGGCGCTACTAATTTAATTCAGCTCAAAGAAAATATTGATAGTATAAACATTAATTTAAGTAAAAAAGTAATTGATGAAATTAATACTATTCACTTAAGCCAACCAAATCCTGCCCCTTAATGAGGTTATCAAAATACATTGCTCATTCTGGTTTTTGCTCAAGAAGAGATGCTGAAAAACTTATAAAAGATAACAAAGTTCTTATTAATAATAGCGTTTGTAATGATTATTCATATAGCGTGAATGAACAAGACAAGGTTTGTATTAATAATATATTACTGAAAAAACCTAACAAAGTAGAAATGTACATTCTTAATAAGCCAAGGGGATATATTACTTCAAAAAAAGATGAGTTAAAAAGAAAAACAGTATATGACTTAATACCAAGTGATAAAAAAAATCTCATAAGTATTGGTAGGCTAGATTATAATACTGAAGGATTACTGCTTTTTACTAATAATGGCGATTTAGCGAGATACTTTGAATTACCAAAAAATAAAATTAGCAGAATTTATAAAGTTAAAGTATATGGAAATGTAACAAAACAAATAATAAATAAAATTAATTCAGGTATTAATATAAAAGGCACAGTGCATCAAATTGATGAAATTAAATTAATAAAAAATTTAAAAACTAATAGCTGGTATTCGATTAAACTTTCTGAAGGAAAAAATCGCGAAATTAGAAAAATTTTTGAAAATTTTAATCTAACAGTAAATAGAATTATTAGGACGAATTATGGTGAATATAGTCTAAATAATATAAAACTAGGTGAGTTTAAAAAAATTATATTAAAAAAAACTATTTATTAGCTTTTTCCATTTTATAAACACCATCTTTATTACTTACAAGCACCTCATCAGCACCTCTATTTGCAAAAAGTCCAACTGTCAAAACCCCTGGTATTTGACTAAGATCTTTCTCAGTTTTAATTGGCTCACTAATATCAAGGTTATTTATATCAATAATAATATTTTTATTGTCTGTAACAAATTCCTCTCGCCATACTGGCATCCCATTGTATTTTACAATCTCTCTTGCAACAAATGATCTTGACATTGGTATTACCTCTAAAGGCAATGGAAATTTACCAAGAGTATTTACTAATTTTGACTCGTCAACAATACAAATAAACTTTTTTGAAGCACTCGCGACTATTTTCTCTCTAGTCAACGCTCCACCGCCACCTTTTATTAATTGAAAATATGGATTTACTTCGTCTGCTCCATCTATATATATAGGAATTTCACTTACTTCATTTAAGTCTAGTACTCTGATTCCAAGAGCCTCAAGTTTTTTCTGCGTTATTATAGAGCTAGCCACTGCACCCGAGATTTTGTTCTTAAGGGGCTTTAGATAGTCAATAAAATAATTAACTGTGGAACCTGTTCCTACTCCAACAATATCATCATATTCAATATAATCGATTGCTGCTTTTGCAACGGCCTGTTTTTTTATTTCTTTGTCACCCATGAATATTTAACAACATTATTAAAAAATTGTATTATAATCGATATATGCCTTACTTTGTATTTAAATGTCAAAATAATAAATTTAGATCTGTAGATCATATAGAAGCTTTTGAAAGTTTTAAAGAAGCAAAAGCTTTAGCTAAAGAACTACGTGCAAAAAATTCACCTGATGACCCATTAGCATATAAAGTTGTTTTTGCAGAAGATTTACTTGAAGCCGAAATGCTGATCCTTGAAAAAAGAGAGGCACCAATTCTAAGAGAATGGGAAAAGTAAAAATACTTGGTAATTATTCAACTAGATTATGTCTGTCTAATGATGCTTTTGCCTCATCGTTAGCATAAAATTCTCGAATATTTTCGACTGTTTCTGTCCTATTTGCTCCTGAGCCAACCAAAACATTTCCCTTTTTATCTACAGCCCACAAAATGTATGCTGTAAAATTTTTTAAATCATCTGGAAATTGATTACTGTGAGGTATCCCAGTATGCTCTACTTTATCTCCGTTTTTTCTCAAAGTTTGTCTTAAGCTAAGGAGTACTTTTTTAAGATCATCAACACTCTCTCCGTTCCATTGACCGACAACTTCTCCTTTTTTTGATACAATATCATCTGACATTTTATTACCCCTATTTTTTTTGTGGGTATGTTATAACATATACGCAAACCTTGCAACAGCTGCTACATATGAAAAAAAAAATACCTTTAAGAAATGCTATTTTATATTGGCTAAAACTTGGTTTTATAAGTTTTGGAGGCCCAGCATCTCAAATAAGTATGATGTATGATGAAGTTGTTGAAAAAAAGAAATGGATTGACGACAAAAGTTTCTTTCACGCATTAAATTTTACAATGATACTTCCCGGACCAGAAGCACAGCAGCTTGCAACATACTTAGGTTGGCTAATGCACGGAAGAATAGGTGGTTTTATAGCAGGAACATTATTTATTCTACCCTCTTTTTTTATATTAAGCTTCTTAACATATATATATATTCAATATTCTGACAATATTTGGGGCGAGGGAATACTTTATGGTATAAAAGCAGCAGTTATTGCAATAATATTTTCCTCGACAATTAAAATAGCTAAAAAAGTATTAAAAAAATACTATTTTTGGTTAACAGCAATTTCTGCTTTTTTCACGATTAATCTTCTTAATATAAATTTACCAATAATAATCATTATTGCTGGACTCGTAGGTATATTATTTCAATATCTATTTTATGAAGATAATAAAACAGATAAAGGACATACAATTGATAAAACTGTAATCAAAAAATCAGTAAAAACTTTTTATAAAGCTCTTTTAATATGGTTAATATTTTTTTTAGTAATATTATTTTTGCAAGAAGAAATTTTGATTAATTTATCGCTATTTTTTAGTCAGGCAGCACTTGTAACTTTTGGTGGAGCGTATGCACTATTGCCATATGTTTTTCAAAATATTATTGAATCTCATGGTTGGCTAACAGCCCAACAAATGATAGACGGGCTAGCTCTTGGGGAATCTACTCCAGGCCCACTAATTATGATAGTTACTTATGTAGGATTTATTGTGGGCTGGTACAATGATATTTTAAATATAAGTAACCCAATGATCGGTGCGCTTATATGTGCTTTTATAGCAACTTTTTTTACTTTTCTACCTTCTTTTGCTTTTATTTTTATTGGCGCTCCAATTATTGAATTAAGTAAAAAAAATAAAAATCTTGAAATACCTTTAAATTTTATTACATCTGCAGTAGTTGGCCTAATAGCTAATTTAGGCTTTATACTTGCTTATAATTCTTTGTTATCAGATAATAATGGTACAAGATACTTTGATATACATTTATTTATTCTTATAATTCTGAGTTTTTTAGCAATAACTAAAGCGAAAGTCGGTATTTTACCTTTATTAATTACTTTAGGCCTGACAGGAATTATGATCAAAATATACTTTTAATATTATGGAAGATACAATAAAAAAAAATAAGTTTGTAGAGTTTACATATTCAATCTTAAGTGAAAATGGCGAAGTTATTGAACAAGTAGAGGTTCCTGTAAACTATGTTCATGGTGCAAAAATGGGGTTATGGCCAAAACTTGAAGACGCTTTAGAGAACAAAAAAGTAGATGACCAAGTAAATGTGACCTTTGAGCCTGGTGAAGTTTTTGGAGAAATAGATGAATCTTTAATCTTTGAGGATGATATTAAGAATGTTCCAGAGGAATATCGTGAGCTAGGAAAAATCGTTGAATTTCAAAATGATGCCGGAGACGTTAAACCATTTAGAGTTACAGAAATTACAGATTCTAAAATCATCCTAGATGGTAATCATCCTTTATGTAATATAAAAATTAATTTTAACGTAAACATAATTAGTATTAGAGATGCTTCTGAGACAGAGATTAATGCATTAAACGAGGTTACTGAAAGTTAAATATTTTCAAACAAACTTTCAACGAAATCTATATCACATAATTTAAACCACTCGATATCTGGGTACACTTTTGATATTTCTTGAGAACATTGCATAAAACATTCACATATTTTATAGTTAATCTTATTTTCTTTAGATAAGAATTTATCTTCGCTAAACGTATCCCAGAATAATATAAATTTTCTT
>MDSV01050849.1_pt1 | contig 22190 bp, 4 predicted proteins | sample 810851 | NCBI WGS metagenome assembly MDSV01 (sample SAMN05326640, study PRJNA326480) | marine metagenome | isolation source: seawater | place: Atlantic Ocean: North East | collected 2012 | reverse complement strand
ATTTATAGAAAGGTGTTTAAGGTTTAAAGGGAATCTAGTTGTGTTTTAACAGAATCTACAGCAGTTGTATATTCTGACGTATCTTTAATTAATGCTATCCATTGCTCTAGCAATGGCAAATAAATATCATCGTTATCTGTATCATGTGGGTGTAGATTATTATGATATGTTGCTGTTGTTCTTAATTCTGCAGGAACAGGCCAATTAAAACTTGCACTAGTAGGAGCAGTTTCTCCTGATTTGTATGGATATATTGCACCTTCTTCGTTTCCGAATTCTGTTTTTGCTCTAAAGTAAACACTTTTGACTGGCATGTCTTCTTTGAGCCAACCTTTTACAGTTACATCAATAGACATTAATGTTCCGTCAGTTCTATTTTCGCTCCAATCACTTGGACCCCATGTAATGAAAACATTGTTCTTTAATTTAGGAGATGGTGTTTCGCCTGTTTTAGGTGCATCGATCATTATGGACACATTCCTACATGATTAAAGTCAGCCTCTACATCTATAGTAAAAGACGGAATAACTAGTTGAGGATATCCTGATCTATTGTATTTGAAAGTTATTGTGTCTACGCCTTGATATACTCCAGTCCAACATTCACCAGTAATAGAATGAAGTTCCTTAAATGCTGTTCTTTGTGTACCACTGGGTGACAATAATGTAAATACTGAGTTATCCCAATTAGCACCACTGGTATAAGTTTCACCAGTACCTGCCATCTCAGTTTGAGTGGCTGAATAGGCACCGCCTCCTCCAAAAGATTCTGAATGGGAAATATCAATCTGATAACTGTCTGGCCAATCTGCTGAGTCGAATGAAGCCGTAAAAATTGGATATAATGCACCTGTAGTCATAGCAGTTGAAGAACTTCCGGCCGCCTTATAGGAACCAAGTCCGTTTGCTGTTTCTTCTAGATAAAAAACAGAGTAATATATACCACTGCCCATATTTATTGACATGTGTACTATCTGATATGAAATAGCAAGTGCACCAAAGCCATTGTAACTATTCAATGTTCTTACAAAGGAACCTACATTATCGGCGCCACCTCTTGTTAGGGAATTATATGGCATTTCCATTGCCCAACTGTAAAATTCTGACATGGAATATGGAGCCACCTGATTAGGTGAGCCTGCTGTGTCTATCATGAGCGATGAGCTTACAGCTCGATAATCTGATACGCCATCAACAGATAATCCGTGTAATGATATGTTGTCTGCAGAAGATCCTGCAGTTGCGCCTTTCTCTGCTACAATATCTGACATTGATATTTGACCTGATGATTGTAATGCCATATTACTTCTCGTTTAATTGTTTTTTAAGCTCTTCTATCTCTGCTTTTAATTCTTTTATAGATTCTATAAACAATGCTGATAACTGGTTGTAGTCAACCACTTTATAAGTTTCACCTTCGTTTTCACCAATTGATTCAACATCTTTAACTGCACTTGGTAAAATTTCTTCTACATTTTGTGCAATTACACCAGCAGATTCTCTACCATCTTTTTTCCAGGTAAAAGATACTCCATCTAATTTTTGTACCATTTCCAATGCACCTTCTATTTTTTGCACATTGTCTTTCAGTTTTATATCTGAGTTTGTGGTTGTGGAATATGCTATTACATCTCCATCAGCATGAAATGTTCCGCCATCACTAAATTGGAAATCTGTAACACTATCTAATATTATTTTAAATGCGGCGCCACTACTCATATCTATATAATGAGTTGGGCCATCTCCACCAATGTAATCAACAAGTCCTATTAAATTACTCTCAATATTTAAACTTCCAGTACTTGTAACGGTTCCACTTAAACCATTACCACCACTTACAGAGGTTACACCAGATGATGTTACAAATCTACCGTCTAGATCAACAGTAACATCTCCTAATCCGCTTCTGGTTAAAGTTAAAACACCATTACCAGTATTAAAACTTGCACCGTTTAAATAATTATTGGTAACATCCTGATTACTTTCTGTACCTGTTGTATAACCTGTAACATGGCCATATGTATCAAATGTCATGCCTGTGATATATGTTCTGCCTGATGCAGTTAAGTTAGTTGCAACAGAAGAAGGAGTATAGTGACTAAATGCACCTGCAGTTGTGCCTGCAGTATTTTTTGTTACACCACTTCCTGCACTATATAATGTATCGTCATTGCTATCAGTCCAGGGTACATTAACGTACATCTTTTCTGAACTTAATTCTACTGGATAGTTTTTACCATTTTCTGTGTATCCAATTTTTACTCCGCCTCTGGTACCACTTGCGGCCAAAGGTAATGAGTAAACAGTATCAGTCCAAGGCACATTAACATAGGCTTCATTATCTCCGTCTAGTTCAAGAGCATAATTTTTAGCATTGTCTGTATATCCAATTTTGATAAGTCCTAATGCACTATTACTTGCTACACTATATTGTGTATCTGTTGTACTATATCTGCCATCTAAATCAACTGTAAGGTCTGATAAACCATTCCTGCCTACTGTAAGAATACCTGTGCCTGTAGCAAAAGCCAAACTGTCTGCATAATTGTTTGTGCTACTTACAGAATTAAATCCAAATTCACCGTTTGCTAATTTTGATAAAACTTGTCCTGTACTTGCACCTGTTCCGCCATTTACGTCTGTTAAATTTACAAGTGTTGTTACACCTGATGAAGGTGTTACTGCTTCGAATCTGCTATTACCAGCATTCCATTGTAATGTTTGTCCATCATTAGGTGTACCATAGTTTACATCACTCATGTTAGTAAGTGTAGTAGCCTGAATTTTTGTTAGCACTCTGGCGTCTGTGTAATATAAATTACTGCCTTCTGGTAAATTTGATGTGCTCTTTGCGGCAAATCCGGCTGTTACTCTGGCATCTGCTCGTCCATCAGTGTAGTATAAATTTGTTCCTTCTGCTAAATCACTTGTACTTACAGGTATATCAAAGTATGCACTACCGTTGTTAGTAATTTGCCATTTATCGGCTGTTTCGTTCCATCTCAATTTTACGTTTGTTTGCGTTCCTCTTTCAACTTCTATACCTGCATTTTCTGAAGGACCGCTACCCGTATAATCTGAATTTAAAGTAATAAGATTATCTGCTATACTTAATGTTGCAGAGTTTACTGTGGTTGTTGTACCACTTACAGTTAAATTTCCTGTTATTATAACATTGGCATCAAATGTTTCATTTACATTTGTTCTTGCTACTGTGTTATCAACATTCATTGTTACAGTTGTACCTGCACCTGTTGAACCTATTCCGTCTCCACCTGCAATAGTAAGTATCTCACTATCTACTAAAATATCTATACTACCACTGTCAGTAGCAATATCTAAATCCTGTTGACTATTTTTTAGGTCAACATAAGTTTTCATATTAGCATTTGCTGTATCTACATAAGTTTTTACTGCATTTTGTGTAGGCAATCTGTCATTAGCAGTACCTAAACCTACACCGCCATCAAATTGTGTAATTGCAAGTGCACCATCTGTTAATGTACCAAATGATACTGTACCACTAAATGTTCCATTAATAGCACTACCTATGCTACCTGAATTTATTTGTAATGTTCCGTCTGTAAATGTAGCACCTGTAATTGTTTGATCACTTGTAATGTTTTTATCTACTTGCAGGTTGTTTGTCATATCAACATTACCTACAAGATTAGAATTACCTGTAACAGCCAATATTGCTCCTACATTAACATTTTCTTTAGCATGAAAATCATATGAGTAAACATCTTTCCAATACTTTGATGTACTTCCTATAATACCTAAATTATCTGTTGCAGTTTCTATCTCTGCTTGTCCACCATCACCTAGTTTAACTCTTTGAGCAAACAATGTATCAAAATATTGTGAAGAGCTACCTAATGTTAAAGATCCTGCAGAACCTGTTGGTATAAAACTTATATCTTCTGTAATAATACTTGATGCGGCTACAACTTGTCCAGCTCTAAATAAAGCATTTGCCTTTTGAGCTGTAACGGCCTCTGTGGCCAAACTAACTGCTTCTGCAACATAGTCTTTACGCAGGTTCATACCTTTGTTAATTGTTACACCTATACCATTTGTTGCATTTAATTCTGCATAGTAATTTATATTTTCGCCTTCAGTTTCTGATAGAACATTATCTGCTGTAAATGTAGTTGTATGGTTAAAGATGGCCATAATTGTTTCGCCACCTGTACCTGCACCATAAAATTCATTTGTTGTGGAATTATTTACAAATACTAATGCTAAACAAGGACGTGGTACGCCTGATGTATCTTTTAAAAATATGCTTCTAACTTTTGAACCAAATTTTGTGGGATTGTTTAGGTCAGTATTACTGGATTGTTCACTTGTAACTTCTCCACCGTAACCTGTAGGTCTCCATTGTGCACCATCATATATGTAAAATTTATTATTTGATGTGTCAAAATATAATTCACCTTTTTTGTTTGTTCTTGCACCTGTTCCTGTTGGTGCTGTACCTAATACTAGCGGTTGTAAATTTACCCAACCATTTGCATTGCCATTATAAACTCTTAATACATTATCTGTTTTATCGTACCAAAGTTGGCCTGTTAATACTGTACCAGCCGTTGGTGCAGAAGTACTTGCAAAATTTTCTAATAATTGAACGTCGTTTCTTGCTAGATCGTCAGCATAATTTTCTGCATTTGTTCCTATTAAAGAAATCGATAATGCAGTAGAGTCTACAGCACCGTCTTGTACTGTAAAATTTAAACTGCTATCTGTATTGTTTACTGAATATGGCATATTAATCTTCTATTAACTTAATTGTATCCTTACGGTGTAAATAACTTCTATAATTCTGTTCTGTGATTTCTGTACTGGATGGAATACAACATGAGTCAACATTTTACTGGTTGTGATATTAGTTCCGTCTGTTGGGTAACTAAAGAGTGCTAATTCATCAAACACATAACTTCCATCATTGTCTGTGCTACTATCAAATAAATCTTGGTCACTTGGCTCTGCATAGCCTAGTGTACATGTAACTTTTAAATCTGTGAACGAAGATCCTGCTACAACTTCTATTTTATCTGTTGTCGGGTCGGATGCCGCAGATGATATAACTTTGTTATATGATCTGGAATATAAGTCTGCACTTGCTTCAAAACTTTCGCTAACACGTGGAGATTTATAAACAACTTTACCTGCTGTATCTACACTAGTTCCACCATTTCCAAATGCCATAAAGTGAATATATGACTGTGATTGATTGTTCAATGCATTTGCTACCATATTCGCCATGTTACCATAGTGAATAGCATTTCTTTTATTAACAAGTTCTTCGCCTGTCTCTTTATCGCGAATCAGTATGTGACCGTTCATACCTATTCCAGCATGTTCATCAACTGCTTCTGGTTTTTCGTTTTTCATTTCTTCGCCTTCTTGTTTCATAACACTATTTATCATCTTCGTTATACCCTGTTTTTATTCACGACCATGTAGGAATCGCATAATGCTTGAACTATCACTAACATTTGCATTTCCTAAGTCTGCTAAACTTACTGCACCTGTATCTAACCAAATATTAGATGTAATTGGGTAATTATCAAACTGTTCTGTCCTGTTTGCATTTATTACCTCGGTGCCTGTAGTCCAATTTTGTGTGGATGTTCCGTTTGTTCCTCTTTTTAGTCCTGATAATTTATTTGTAGTAGTATTTCTACTGCTATATTCTATTCTTTCAGTACCTACCCATATAATACCTGGTATTTTTGCTAAAGGTTTTGCAAGTACACTGGCATTTGCAACACTTATTTCACTACTGTATGTATATAAGTTTGCACTTAATGTGGTTGTGGTTGTACCGTCTTGTTTTATTCTTATAAATTCTGTATCACCATAAATGTTGTTTGTAATTTGATACTTAACTGTTGATGCATTACTACTTGCGGCTGTTAAACTAGTATTACCTTTTAAGTGTTTATGCGATGTAACCCTAAACACTATTGTTTCTAAAGGTTCAATTAGTGTAAGTTCTTGAGGTCTTTCTTCGCCATAAAGCACACGTTTAAATGTAATACCATCAAAGCCTTCATAAAGTGTACCGTCTCTTTCAAATGTTACTTCATTACCTGCTATTGCAGTATTAAATACACCTTGGTAGTTTTTAACATCTACTTCTACATCTAATTTTTCTGTACCCCAACCTGTTCTGTTAAATCCTATTTGAGATTGGTAGGTATTTGTATCTACACCAAATGATCTTGTAAACAAGTTAGCATCAGTTACTTCTCCTTGGAAGTCACCGCCTGTTGCAACTTGTACAAGTGCTAATGTTCTATCTAACTTACCAGCATTGACAACTGCTGTGATGTTTGCTATACTACCACTTACATCTGCACTATTGATGACATTTGCATTAGATACAGCATCTGTAATGCTATAGTGAGTGTTAAGTTCTGCGGCAAACTGTGTTTGTACAGCAGGATTAAACTTAAATGCTCTTTCACTTGCACCAATTAGTGTGTTGGATTGTACCTGTGCATTTGATTGTACAGTAAGTGTAACAATATTTCTTGCTATAGCACTATTGGCCGTATCTGCTACAGGTATTACACTAACATTTGAACCTAATGATGTCCAATTTGCACTATTAAATGCAGAAGCACCAGCAATATCAACATTTGCTTTATAATAAGCACCATTGTTCACTACATATGAGTTACGTGGGTAGGTTGCGTTAGCCGTCCATGTAGCAACATTAACTGCTGGTTGATAATCATGTGGTAATAAGTTGTAATCTATTCTATCAAACTTTATAGTTGTATTACTACGTCTTATTGGATCGGAAGACTTGTTACTTATACTAAAATATCTTGTATATGCATTATCTGTTTGTATAATATTTGAGTCTGCTTGTAAGAAATCATCTAACACTCTTACATTTCCTGTTACAGGATCTGCATATGGCGGTTTATCAAAATCACTTACAGCATTTACACCAATTGTTTCTCTAACTGGAGATTTACCATCTTTATACTCTCTAACTTTTGCAGTATATGGTTTAACTTCATCAAAATATTGTAAAACTTTGTCAAAGTTGTCAACTTTAAAGCCATTAATCTCAATTAAATCTTCTTCTTCTTTTTCTACAAATACATAACTTGTTTTAAATGCCCAATCCAATTGTTTTTGTTCGCTATATGCATATTTCATTAATGCAAAGAATAATTTATTCCATAAATTTGTTCCTGCAAATACATTATCTCTTAAAGCAATTAATAAAAGCCTTAATTCATTACTTAAAGTAGTATTTGTGCTATCTGTGAAAACAATATCTTTTAATTTTACATTATCATTTTGTATTGTAATTAATTCAAATGTTTTTGTACTTGCAATATACTTATGTAATGAATATTGAGTAGCATTTGGGCCTTTTACTTGTACAATAGTGTTATCAGGTATGTTTTGCAACGTGTCTAATTCTTGTACACTATTAACTTTGTAAATTGGCTTAAATGTTTTATCATATCTAACTTTTTTATTTGTTCCTGCGTCAATATATTGTATTCCATACCAATTTACTGTTTCAATATAAGTTCTTGATGCTGGAAGTGTGCTATCCCAATTAGGATAGTTTGTACTTAACTGTAAATCTGCTAATATTTCATTCAAAGTATAATGTAGTACTTGTCTAGCACCTTTTATATCTTTAAACATACTTTGTCTTGGTCTAAACTTAATACCATATGCTTCTACCTCACTTAAAAGTGGGTCTGGCACTGATTGTCCTTGGGCGTCTGTACCTGATAAACTGTCTATGAGTTTATTACTTAAATCATCTGGTATATTACTGTTATTATCTTGTTCTCTTAATAATTTCCATGCTGTATGCTTTTGTCCTACTGGGTTTAAGTTCCTACTAAAGTTAATTTGTAAGTTTTGCTCATCTTCTCTTAATAATGGAGCAATATTACTCAATACCATTGCTTTATCGCTTACAAAACTTATAAGTGGTAGTCCTGCACCTAAAGGATCAGCAATATATTTCGCTAATGTAAATGTATCGTATTCTCTGCCAAGTTCTTCAATAGAACTGCTTTCTAAATCTGTTTTATTTTGTACCCAGAAATAATAGTAGTTTGTGTACCTGCCATTTACTGGATTTATTCTTCTTTCCAATACAAACTCTGCATTATTTTTAGGAGTACCTGTTCCTGTGTAATTTACAGGAGGTACAGTACTTTCTACCCATTCATAAAGTGTAATACCACTTCCAGGGAATGTTGAACCCCAATTTAACCATCTTTGCCTGTTAGAATCTGACTGTTCGTACCATTTGTATGCTATTGTGCTGGTATTCCACCAAACTTTACCTATATCTTTTCTACCAAAACCACTTCTAGCATTATTATAAACTACAGGATCACTTTCTCCTGTAAAATGTATCTCTTTATCTATAAATCCTGGGATAACACCTTTAAATGGATCATAAAAATGTAAATCATATAGTTTTTCACCACTTTCTTTATCATACAATATAGCATTTTCTACAAAAGTTGTGTCTACTAGTTTAGGTTGTGCTATTTTTTGCACACCACTTTCAAAATATCCCCAACCTGTACTATTGTAATTGTCTATCCAAACATTACTAAAGTCTGAAAGTGTTAAACCTGACTCTGTATCATATCTATTGCTTTCTAAAAACAATACTTGACATTCTTGTTGTATTTGTGCAGTATTCACTGGCTCACCTGTTGGAGTTCTTAGTTCATATTGGAACATATCAGTTGTAAATACAACATTTGCATCACCTAAAATACTATTTGGGTCTTGTCCATTTACTCCTGAGCCACTTGAATATCCTGGTCCTATTGTATCAATACAATTAATTGCAATAGTAGGTGAATCTGGTAATGTAGCAATCTGGAATCTGTTATCGTCTAAAAGATTTGTGCCTGATTCAATTTTGTTTGCTCTTCTAATTGGTGAATTAGGTGTTTCTAGTACCGCATCTATACATAAACTGTCAATGTTATAATCTCCAGGCGGTATTCCTATTTTTTCCAGGAAGCCTGGTGTAAGTTCATCAATATCTAAACCATCATAACCTGGTGTTCTAAATTTTAACAAGTCAATTAAGTCATTTATAGGCTCAATATCTATATGTATTTTGTCTGGATCATATCCTGCATCAAATAATGCTGTATTTAAACATGCCGCAATATCTTCTGGGATACTAATATCAAATATACTATCAGGTAACCCTAATTGTGCTTTTGCATCACCTTTTTCTGAGCAATCAGGTATTTCTCTTGCTGTAAGAAATACTCTTGCACCTGTTCCACCACCTACTGTGCCTGCAACTGGGTCATAAGCACCTGGTGATCCTAATCTTTCGTGATCATTAAGTGGATCAAATTGTCCTAAACCTGTACCCTGATAGTAATTGCCATCTGAATCTACACCAGTTTCATCACCCAGTAGAGTGGCGTCATATTCTAATGGTACACCTTGTGTTAAATCTGCAGGGAATTGTTTATATATTCCTCTGTCTATAATTTGTAAACTTGTAATTGTTCCAGTAGCATCAACACTTGATACTATAAACTTGGCAACTCTTGGAGGTAATCCTTTACCTGTACCTACTTTTGCTGTAACTGTTGCCGCCACAGTATTAAATGTTTGGTTTTCTGCAAGGTCAATAATTTTTACTTTTGGTGGTCTACTAAAGTCGTATGCTTCACCACCTGATACAACTTCAATACTTGCAATACCATTATTTTCATCTAGTATTACATTACCTGCTATTGCACCTGAGCCTGGTGTTGTACCATCTCCAATATAAATTTTTACATTTGCGGCACTACTGTAGTTCATACCAGGCATGTCTATACAGAACTCTGTAATGCCACCGTATGGACTTTCTATTGGTAATCCACCAACTATTCTTAATCTGTCTCCTACACTATATCCACTACCACCAGTTGTTTTAGATTTACTTGATAGTATAGCACCTGTTGTTGTACTAGGAGTTCCACCAGAGCCACTAAATGTGCCTGTACTTGCTCCTTCTGAATTATACATTGTGTATGTTGCTGAAGGATTGACTGCTGAATTGGCATAGCCGTAACCTGTTGTTGCAGGTAGTACTGCTGTATTACTTACTTCTACTTGCTCAAATCCTCTTACAACATGGAAGTCTAATACTTCTTTATAAATTCCACCAGCACAACCATCTCTGATTGTTAATGGTGCATTTGAACAACTTGTAATTCTTATTGCTGGTTTTCCATCTTTAAATGTATCATGTACATGATATCCACTACCTTGTGTACACCTTAAAGCAGTTTCTACTGCTTTAGGATCACTTCCTGGGAATGTAATACTTGTATTATTAATAATTAATTCATCACCTGGTGTAACACCCATCATGTCATCAGTTATTATGGTATGCCCAGGAGTTGGCCTACTTAAATCACAGTAAACGGCCGGTCCTGCTGGTACATAATTACCATCTTTGTCTTTAACTTTAGGTGTAATCTGTATTGTAGGTGTTTCACTCCAAGTAATATCAGGATCATATGGAGCGTCTTCAGAAGGTATTGTATATGGAGGGTCCATAGGCATTGGCCTGTAAATTGGATTTGGAAGTACTGTAGGTAATTGTCCAGGATAATTTAATACTACATCTACTCCTGAAATACCATCTGAAATGTTAAAGTCATCTAAAACGTTTCTTATTAAAGTTCCGTCTTGTAATCTTATATCGCTATCAATTTTTCCTGGTGTGTATGTAAAGAAGTTATTTCCTTTCTTATAAAAATTATCGCCTGTGTATGTAAGTTCATTCCAGAACGGATAATTATCTAAATCTAATGCTCTTAGTCTTCCTGGTTTGCTAGGTGCAACATTTCTTAATGGTTGTGCAAGTGGTAATATTTGTCCGCCTGTTACACGTTGTACTGTATTATTTACAAATTGTGAACCTGTTAATGGCTGATATTTACCATAACTATTTGACATAGTTGTTTTAACTGTCTTTTTAAATATACTAGGTATTAAACTAAATCCTGCCATTGGTGCCAATCCTGAGCCACCATAGTTAGCCATAACCTGATACGATCTTGCATCTCCAGTATTATATTTGCCTCTTGCACCTTTACCTGTGTACATGTGATAGCCTTGATTACCATATGATTGGTAATAGCCACCACCGCCACCGCCACTGTATCCAACTCCACCTGCGCCATGATTAGGTTGTTTTTTCTTCTTCTGAGTTACAGGTTGTCCACCAGGTACATAAACTGGTGTACTTGTTCCTGTGCTTGGTGTAGGTGCTGTAGGACTATAAATTGCTACATTACATGGTTGAGCTGGATTAGGATTCTGTTTAGGATCAATTGGTGCCTTTGGTTGATTAGGCATCTTCATTACAAATCTATATACTATACTTGGTTTAGTAATTTTAACTTTTATATATGTTCCATTACTAATGTCTGCACCAACAGATAATTTACCACCATACCTTACATTTTCTCCTGAGTATGAGAAATCTCTTATGTTACCGTGAGATTGTGCATGGCCTGTATTAGTTGCTTTTTGTCCACTTCCTTTAGAAAGTATATCATGTTTTTCATTATCTGTTAATTTAACAGCAGTTCGTTGTGCTGTTGATACTAGTAATTTACTCTCACCACCTTTGCTAACACCTTGATAAATTTCTATTTTATCTCCACCACTATACATATCAAATAGGCATTCTATCTGTCCTGTATTTGTTAATGTAAAGTAATGGTTATCTGTTTGTCTAGCAGTTTTGTTATGCTGTTCGTGATATGTAACTGTAGCATTTCCTACTGTATAACTTTTTGTAGGTTGGTTAGCATAACCGCCTGTTGTAGGTACTGATGCTAAAGTAGACTTACCACAAGAATCTAAACCTGAACTACTTGCGGAAATATGCATACAAAGTCCATGCCAATGGTTTCCACCACCTTTACAAACACCTGTAAAGGTTACTGTTTGTCCTTCAGTTACCGTAAACTCTTTAACACCACCGCCATTAAAACTAAATGTTTTACCGCTAAATGTAGAATTTTGTCTTCCATTTCCATCTGCGGCTCCTGAAATATTTACATAAGTTCTGTCGTTGTATCCTTGTCTACCTGCATTAAATACATGTGCATAAAAAGTTCCTGCTTTACTGAACTTCATTTGTATATTAAATCTTTGTGTACTTCCGTTATCACTCCAAATCATTATACCTGCTAGTGCTGAACCTGTAAGTCCTCCTCTTGTAGCACCAACCTGGTTTTTAAATCCAGCATGTGAACCATTTAATGTGTAGTAACCTGAGTAGTCACTAGTCCAACGTCTTTTTCCATGTCCACTTGCAGATACAATCTTTATGCCTGGATTGTCATTATCAGGATTTAAAATTGTTCCTCCATAACAAACTGTTGTTTGCTGTGGTGGTTGATTTACTGGTGTTGTTGGTGTAGGCGGTACATGTATTGGACTACACATATCAACACAAGGTTTTTTATTAATAGTTGCAACTGCTTTTCTAGGATCAATAATTGGTTTAGCACCACTGTCTGTTCCTGAGCCTGGTGTTGGAGTTCCATTTGAATCTGGTACATTAAATAAATCTACAGTCAATGGATCTGTTGGTAAGCCATAATTATTTGTGCCACCAAGATGTGCAGGATTACCTACATCTGTATTTAATGTTGATGCTGAACTTTGTCCTGTTGGTAATAACGGATTTGTAGGATCATTTACAAATCCTTTTTTATTCTGTACATATCTAAAATTACCTGCTTTAGTTAAACCGTCACCTAATGGTGTATTATCTATGTCTTCTGCATTTACATATGGAGAGTAACCAGCAATCTGTCTGTAATCTCCCAATATTGGATTTAATTTTTTATTATTTCTTCCACTTATCATTGCAAATGATATTTGTGTATGATCATTATCTACTGCACCACGTCTTAATGTCATTGCATTGTTTATACTGTCTACTATATCTGCTTCTGATTTAATATCATTTAAAACAATATCTGTATTGTTAAGTTTTATTTTGTTATGATCTATTGTTGTTAAAATTGCAGGTTTACCTACATTTAAATTATCTGAATTAAATTCAGAACCAGAAGTAAATGCATTTGCGGCCACGTATGTAACACCGCCATTTAATATTCTTTGACCTTTTGTAAAGGCAGTATTGGCTGTCCATGCCGTAAATTGTGCGTTGGCCACATCAGCAAAACTAAATGCATCTGCAACTCTAATAGTTGTTGTACTTGGTACATCTGTAACTGTAAATACTCTGTTGTAATAATCTGGTTCAGCCATATGTACAGCAATACGTTTTCCTGAGTATGCGACATTTATACCGTGTGCTGTGTCAGTTGTAATAGTTATACCTGACTTAATTATACTTCCTGATTTTGTAACATTTGCATTGTATGGAGCATCTATAACAAAACTATTTTCGTCTGCACTTTCAATGTAGTAGTAACCACTATATGCATTTGCAATAAGTTTTACAATATCACCTGATGCCAAATTATGGTCTACTGTATTTGCAGTAACTCTTGTTTTTCCAAAATAACTTATACTTAAAACAGACGGCGCAATATTGGCTGTAACATTTGCATCATAAACTGTAAATCCTGCTCCTGTAACATTAGATATTGTATAATTTTGTGTATGTAAATTACTATGATGATTGTATTTAAATCCTGTAATGCCTAATGCTGAAACATTAGCCATTTCTGCATTTCCTGTTTCTTCTAATGGGAAGTTATCTCCCACAATAGTAATAAAATGTTCTCCAACATCTTGTATAGTATATGTTTGTCCATTAAATGTAGTATTTGAAGAAACTAATTCAATACTTCTTCCTGCTTTAACAATGCTTGTACCACTTTGATGTATGTTTGCAACGTTTAATTTTAAAACACTATTGTCTACAAAAGTGGCTGTAACAGGTGTACCCGATGCTGACAATACACTATTAGGGAAGGTAATATTACTTTCATTAATATAGTCTACACCTGTTGTTGCTGAAACTATACCAGTTCCAGAACCTGCACCTGTGGCTGTGAAAATATCGCCAACTGCTGGTGTTCCTGTAGCACCAATTGATACAAAGTTTGTATTTCCTAAACTCTCAATTATATATTCTGTACCGTTTACTGTATTAGGTGCTGTGATGTTTGCATACTGAGCCGCTTCTATATCTGCTATATTAATAACTGCTGAGTTACCATTAAATTTAACATTTGCTAAATTTGTACTGGAATTTGCTGAAAAACTTAAAACATTTGAACTTGTATTTACTGTTCCAGTTGCAGTTACAGTAACCAGTTCTTCACTAGTTGTATTAAATGTAAATTGTGTTGGCTGTGATTCTGCAAAGCCTATTGTATCACCATTTTCTAAATTATAAACACTTGTACTAATCTGTATAGTACCTGCACTTGCTGTAATGTTTGCTGTTGCAACAGAACTGTCTGTTATTGCTGGAGCAAAGTTACTAATAGGTAAAACATTAGCAGGAGCAATACTGGTTATATTTGCCGCCAACATGTTTACACCTGCAAAGTCAGATATTTTAACACCTTTTTTATTAACTATTTCCTGGTTAGTCCATACAACAAACTGATCTGATAAATCGGCATCTCTAATTACTAAATGGTAATCAAGGTATCTGTTATTATCAGTTCCACCTATTGCATTGTTATCTACATAACTAAACAAGTCAACATCATTTAAGTATAAGTATGCTGTTTCTGTTGCGTCATCTTGTTCAACAAAACTTAATGTTGAGTTTGCATCTTTTAATTGATAAACGTTCCAATCCTGATTTTCTGCTTTAGCAACATGAATAGTATCATTTGCTTCTGGTGTAAATCTTATATTAGGTCCAAATAATTGAGATATACTAGGAATATTAAATGCACTAAATGTTACATTATCTGTATTAACATAACCTGCATTTGGTAATGGATTAAATTTACTGTCAGTAATACCTAATGCACTTACATTAGATGTAGTTTTCCAAAGTTCATCAGTTTTTAAGCCTGAAGGTTTTTTAAGGAATCTGTTTTTATCATCTATGTCTATTAGTATAACTTCATCATCACTTGCGTCTGGTGTTATTTCATAATTTCTTACTGGTGTAACTATTGCTGTAATGTCATCATTTGTTGTTGCTTTAATATTTAAAGTTGCACCAGGCACATCGCCTTTATATACATCTTTAAAATCAATGGTTGAATGTTCTATAATATAAACATTTGAAGTTGTTGAAATTGCTTTTTTAGGCAGTAATTCAACATTTGCAAAAGTTATAGTATTGTTTGTTATTGTATAATATGTAATGTCGCCTTCATTTTCTATGTAATCGCCATCTATATAAACGTCTATAAAAGCATAGTCATTGTTGTCTATAGTTGTATAATTTATTGCATCAAAACTTGTACTTCCATTTATTAAATTTGTAACTGTACCAGTTGAAGTACTTGCTATTCCTACAGTTGCGTTACCAAAAGTTATAGCACCACTAGTTGTGTCTGCAAGAGGAGATATTTGCCATCTATCACCAGCATCATATTCATAATTAGAACTTGCAACTGTTGTATTTGCTACTGATACCACAATATTTGATATTGATGTGTTATTTGCTGTAGTAACTTTATATCTTTGTCTTGGTTGATATCTTATACTGCTATTACCTAAACTTAGTTTACTTAATGTAGCATTACTGTCATTATCACTAAGAACAAAATCATTTCCTTCAATTTTTAAGTATGTAAAATAGCCTACTGTTGCGGTATTACTGCTAACATTACTTACACCACTGTTTGTTATTACACTTGCTGTAATACTACTATTAATTGTAGCATCAGCATTTATTAATGTAGCAATATTGGCTACATCAGTAATACTGCCTAGATTAAATGATGCAGAAACGTTTGCGCCTCCACTAGCATTTGTAATAGTTAGGGTACCTAAACCTGAAATATTTGCAACATTTGAACTTACTAAATTACTTGCATTTGAATTTTGATATTGTTTAACTGTGATGTATGCTGACGATACTGCGTCTACTTTTGTAAATGTTTGGGTAGTATTACTTGTTGTAATATTTGCTGTTTCAATAGTTAAACCTGTACCTGCAACATATCCTGTACCAGCATTTGTTACTGTAATAGCACTAATTTCTCCATTGCTATTTAAAGTTGGTACTGCTGTAGCAACATTACTTCCTGTTGTTGGGTCATTAATTGTAATAGTTGGTAAATCAAAATATCTGTGTTTTGCGTTTACTAAATTTACACTTGATATTGTTCCTGTTGTATCTTGTGGGAAAGCAAGTGTTATAAGTTGTGGGTCTTGTACTACATTAGCACGGCTTAAATTAATTTCTATACTTTGATCGTTTGCAACATCTCCAAAGTCCCCAACTTTTATACACCACTCGTCGTAAACATTCATATCTCCCTGAACAATTTTACTACTTCGTGCAATTCTACTTAAACTAGAACCAGTACCTTTATTTTGTATCATACCTTTATAGAATTCAAACTGGTTGTCATCTGTAATATCTAATTCGTTTAAGTATGTTCTCTCTTTGTAACCATAAATTCTTCTACTTGCTTCATAAACATCACGTTCTACAGGTACATATCCTAATTCGCTGTATCTACCCATTGTTTGTGCAAGGTTATCTAAGTTAGGTATTAGTTCATCGCCATTAACAATAAATCCTTGTGTGCTTAATTTACCGTCCCAATTTACTGTTCTTGTTGCTTTTAATTTAATTCTGTTTTGTCTTTGATTTAATACAGGGTCGTAAATTGTATCTGCAAAGTCAGTTACGTTATCTATGACCATTGCATGTTCTATTTCTTTACTGTATAATACAATACCATAAATTTCAACTCCTGTTGGAGGAATAACTTCTATACTTGTTCCTTCTCTTAAAATATCACACTCTGTAGGCTCTATTGCTTTACCAGTTTGATCAACTATTGAGAACATATCTCTTTCAGATCTGCTTACTTTTGAAACAAATCCTGATGGCGGTGTAAATTTACATTTATTTGCTAATGGAGAAAGTTCTATAGTATTTCCTACTTGCCAACTTCCTGTTGTCCAGAAAAGATATTGTTTTGCACCAAATAACCAATCTCTAGTATCACCTATACTAACATCATAAGTTGTCAAGTCGTATCCTGATCTTGCTTGGTACCTTCCTAATGCAATTATAAAATTAAATAAACTTTGCGTATCAGTGTATTCTGTTTCATAATATACACGTTCTACAACATCAGTTGATTGTTGATAGTATGTTGCTGTTGCACTTTGCTCTTGCGGTAATGAACCAATAGATTGCCAAAATAATACATTAAATGTTTCTGAACTTGGCACATCAGATGTTGCTCTGTAATAACCACCATTGTGTATTACATAAGAATTATTAGAATAAGATACGTTTGCTGTCCATGTACTATGGCTTACTGTTTCTCCGCCTACCTGTACACTTTCTGTAGGACCGTTTGTATCTAATTGTAAAGTATCAAAGTATCCTGATTTTTTATCGTAACCTCTTACTTTCCAACCGTCTGTAGTTTTTTCTACAATTACACCACTGTAATAATTCCTAGTTTTATATGCAGAATCATGTATATCAACTGTTATGTTATCTTCTGGTAAAATTAAGTTTGTTGACGAACCAGTAGCACTATATTGATCTAGTGTCAACCTCATTGTATCTTTATCTACAAATCCAGCAAATCTATGCCCTAATTTTATATTAAGAGTTCTTAATTTTTGTGCAAAATTATCTGAACTGTTAAGGCCCTGGAAGTTTAACCAGGAATTTATAAATTGTGTATAACCTATGTTTGTAATTAAATCGCCATTTGCATCTTTATCGCCATGTATTTGGAAATCTGTTGTATCTGTAAACAGCCATTTTTTTCTAGTTTCTGTGCTAATATAGTTTCTTGCGTCTGCAGAAGGCTTTGTAATTTTAGTTGGGTCTGAATATACTGTAGCAAATATACCTGGTTTAGCAATCAATAATGCTTCTATTACTGCAAATGGATACTCTACTGAATATTTCCAAGCATTTTCAACTGGAGCACCATCTCCTATTCTCCATGGATCACTTATGTTATTGGTTGTAGTTTGTACTTCAGTAAAGACACTCATTATAGCATCTGTGGCAGTTGAGTCAAATACTGCACTATTATTAAAACTGTTTAAACTTGGTACTTGGTAATATTTGTTTGAATATACTGTTGAACTTGCGCCTACTGTTTTTGTGCCGCCACCAACATGATATGGGAACATAGGATTGCCATTGTCGTCTTGTGTACACACATAAAATTTAATTGCTGTACTAGGCGAGTCAGGTGTAAAACCATATCTTAAATTATATTTTCCTATGCTACTGCTACCACCAACATATCCAGCAGTACCATCTAATGCTGAATTATAAGTATAGTCTTCAGTAAATTCTCCTGTGTGAGCGCCACCAGGGCCTGTTCCCCTTGTACCAGATCTCACTTCAAAATTACTTTTAATATTTGTTATTGTATTTGTTTTTATAGTACCATTTGCATAATATTCTGTATATCCATATGGACCATAAATTGGTAAACCATCAAATGCCCAACCTACTATACCTGAGTGTGTTGTTGCATTACCCCATACGGAAGAACCAACTATGTCAGCATTTAGTGTATGGTAGTATTGTACACCACTGTCACTTACATTTCCTAATGCAAATGGGCTAGTGTCGGATTCTACTCTATTGTAGTGATATAACGATGCTGTACCATCTAATGCTGTCCATACTTTGGTATCTTGTACGTTGTAAATTGGTTGTCCATTATTTGCTACTGCAACTGCTGGACTAGACATAGCAGTATCTGATATTCCTATTGTATTTAAATTTCTTCTTGGAACAATATAAGTTAATGTTTGTGCATTTGCATTTACATAAGTTGCACTAGTATCTGTAACTGTTACACTATGACTTACAATGTTGTTACTTTCTAAGTAAACATTAGAACCATCAAATTTTACATTTACGCCATCTAAACTTCTAAAACTTGTTGTAACATAACCTAAACTGGTATTAGGTGTTGTATTTGTCCATGTAGGAGTCAGTGTTGTACTTCCTGTTGATACAATATCATAAGGAGATTTAAGTGTTGCACTACTTGTTACAGGTAAAACATCTAATAATCCTACTCTTCTAAATGGATTAAATTCTGCTTGTTTATATAAATTATTTGTAACATTATCTCTTACACCACTTACTATTTTACCTTGCTCAATATCACTCCACATAGGTGTATTACTACTACTGTAATCAGTATATGTTGCAGTTATATATGTGGTATCCCACCAAGTAGGCTTTTCTGTAAATCCTAGCATTTCCCAAGGGTGAGTATGTGGTCTTACAGTATCATAATAATACTCGTACCATCCTCTCCAATGTCCTGGTAAGTCTCCAGAGCCCCTATAGTTCCAAGTAAACTTGTTGGTTAAATCATAAAAATCATTTTTTATTGGATCAACGTTATTTTCTGTTACCCAATTATGGAAATTAAGATTTAATAAATCGTTCCAATCTGAACTATTATAATCTGTATTTCTAAAATAACCAGGTCTTATGTTTACAGCACTATAATTACCTAAACTGTTTGCATTTCTAAATTCTGCTTTTGCAGAGTTGTATAACCTGTTTTCAAATTCTAATATTATGTCATCTCGTCTATCACCAATTAAAGACCTTTTACTTCCATCATGTCCAACTAGTAAAGTTTGTGCTGTTTGGAAACTGTTATCTGTTTCTTGTCCTGGTTGATATAGAGGATACAGTCCCATAGCACTTGGTGTTGGCGGGCACTGAGCACTATCTCTTTCTTGGTCATAAAACTTAAATATTAAGATATCACCAGTTTTAAAATCGCTTGTTAATAAACTAATTGTAATAGGATTGTATGACTTAAATGTGTAGTCTTTATCCACACATAATAAAGTTCTATCTGTTCCTCTGTCTTTATAAACTAATAAACTGTTTTCTATTTTATCTAAATCATAATATGCTGTTGGTGTATAGTCTACTACAGTTGTATCAGTAATTGTTAAACTTTCTTCGTAAAAATTATCACCAAATGGTAACAAATATGTTTCGTTAAATACTTTTCTACCTACACTAAATGATATTACGTTTCTTAAAACTTTTTCTAAAACAAATTCATTTGATAAATTTTCTACGTCAAATGAATTGAAATAATTATCTAATTCTTTTAAAAATCTTTTCTTATATTTTGCAAATTCCTGTGCATTAAATCTTATTGAGTCTACTAAGTTATGAGGTTTGTCATCTAATAGATATGCACCTAATAATGTATCTTGTACTGTTTTGACTATATCTGTTGCATATTGTAATTCTTTGTCAGTACTAGTAAAGTTGTTTACAGATAAAACATTACCAGTAAACCCTTTCTGATGTTTCATATAATTTGTTATATGATCTAAATACTCAGGTTCTGATATAGTTGTTTTATCAGTATTAAGAGGATTTCCTCTCCAACTTAAAGGCAAGTCATATTTACTAATACTATTTTCTGCTATTAATCCACTAGCAGATTTTACACTTACATCAATAAGTGTGCCCTTTATAAAATCAAAACTGTTAAATTTAATAAAGCCATTTCCATCATAAGTGAAGTTTGTGTTAGTTACACCATCAACTTTTACAATAATGTCATAATTACTACTATTATTAGCATCTGCATCTGGTAAAGCACCTACAAAGTATATAAGTTTTTGATTGTCTACGTCTACTGTATTAATATCATAATGTGTAGAAATACGTTGCTTATGTCTTTTATTTGTATTTTTATATAGAGTGTGGTACTCTACAGTAGGTTTTAAAAGTTTATAATAAAAGTAACCTTTTTGTTCTGTTCTAGTACTTGCTCCAACGGCTGTGTAATCATATGTTGAAGTTAATGCAAAGTTTTCGTACTCTATTTCACTTGCACTTTTAAATGCTTTATAACTTAAAGGGAAACCATACTCTGTATCGTTTGCTCCTATTCCTACTTTATTTGCAAATATTTTATTACCTGCAAAATTATTAAGTGGGTATAAACTTGGATCGCCTAAGTAAGTTTTATCGTCTTTATAAAGATTAAACAATGGTGCTGTTGATCTATTTGGTTTAGATTGTGCTAGTTTTAATTCATTTCCATCGTAATAATATTCTAAACCTATAAAGTTTGTCCCTCTATGTACACTTACAACATCACCTGCAACAAAAGTATCAACAATACTGAATGCTAAAGTACTTCCTGCTCTGTTTATCTCATAAATATTTTTACTAATACTATTTTCTTCATTAGGAAAAATTACTCTAAATCTAGGTGTGCCTGTTGGTATTGCTGTCCCGTCTATTAATTGAGTAGACTGTAAATTGTTTGCTTGTTCAAATGTTAAATCAGATAGTGCAAGATCTACATTACCTTTATATGTTGTTCCATGCTCGTATAATTCTAAATCAGCATCATACTCTAATATAGGTCTTAATGCTCTTTTGTCCTGATTAGGTATTCTATCTTCTGCATCTAAGTAATTGTCTTTGTGCCACCAAAAGTTATTTCTACTCCAAATATTATTATTTGTAGAACCTTTTCCTAAATGTATATAATCTTTTCCTGTTACATATGAATATGGAGCAGATCTACTTACAGTTCTGTCAATTAGTTTTATACTTTCGCCAACACCTTCAACAATGTAGTCTATGTCTTTTGTAATTGTTGTTGATATTACATAATCGCCAGTAAATGTAACAATCATGCCATTTCTAAATTCTTTACCACCTGCAGGAGTAAAAGTCTTTTTATTTGTAATATGTTTTTCTACATCAATATAGTTTGTTACATTTCCACTAATGCTTATTGCAGTTGGTCCACTTGTATGAGTTATTTTACCACCTGATGTCCATGTTGTAAATCCTGAGCTATCTAATGGTATTCTTAAATCTTTATCTGTAAAAAGTTTAAATGTTCTTGATGTTACTTTTTCTATGTAATAAGTTTGGTTATTAACTTCTGTCATACCACTTACACCTGTAATAACAACTTTGTCTCCAGAATAAAAATTATGATCCTGGTTAGTTGT
>MDSV01208949.1_pt1 | contig 22198 bp, 24 predicted proteins | sample 810851 | NCBI WGS metagenome assembly MDSV01 (sample SAMN05326640, study PRJNA326480) | marine metagenome | isolation source: seawater | place: Atlantic Ocean: North East | collected 2012 | reverse complement strand
TGTAAGGACAAAACAAGTTGATAAGTCAGAAAATAAAATAAATGATGGTGAAATTATTCATAAGGGTATTTCTCAAAGACAATTTGCTAGATCGTTTACTATTGCAGATGATGTAAAAGTAGGTGGTGCAGAATTAAAAGATGGTCTATTGACAATAGCTTGTGAAAGAATTGTGCCAGAATATAAGAAAAAAAAACTTATTGAAATTAAATAAGTACTGACCTTATTTGTGGGGATTTAATCCCCACAATCATAAATTTAAATACAACCACTAGAAGTAAAACCTATAATTATGTTCTCTGAATTAATTTCAAACTTCCTTTCACAAGAAATACCATATCTTTTTGATTTATAGATTAATACAAAATTGCCTTTTTCGTTTTTAAAGTCCTCAGTAGGACTACCCAAATCTGTCTTTAAATCATCTAGAGTTTTGCCGATATATTTAGATAATTTTTGATTTTCTTTTTTTGCTATTTCATCTGATTTTTTTTTAATGGTTTCACATCCAAATAAAAAAAATAAAAATAAAATTAATTTTAAAGATATTATTTTATTCACTAACTTTATTATTAACATTTATTCAAATTACTAATATTAACTTTTAAGTTGTATTAATCTTACAAATTAAACCCTGAATTGATTATTTTATTAATATGAAAGAGATTTTAATACTCGAATCAAATAGGCTAAGTTTAATTAAACTTGGAGGAATCAAATGTTAGATAAATACTTTGATTATAGAAAACATAAAACAGATTTTAAAACAGAAGTGATAGCTGGAGTGTCAACTTTTCTGACTATGGCTTACATAATGTTTTTGAATCCAGTTATACTCGCCGATGGCGGGTTTGATTTTGGTGGAGTTTTCACAGCAACTGCTCTTGCAGCCGCATTAGCATGTTTCATAGCTGCATTTTACGCCAAAACTTGGCCTGTTGGACTAGCGCCAGGTATGGGAATTAATGCCTTTATTGCTTACGGAGTTTGTTTGGGAATGGAATACACTCCAGCTGAAGCACTTGGGGCAGTTCTTGTTGCAGGAGTACTATTCTTAATAATTTCATTAACACCTATAAGAGCTTGGTTAATAAATTCAATACCCAAAAGTTTGAAACTTGGAATTGGAGCAGGTATTGGATTATTTTTAGCTATTATTGGTTTTGAAATTATGGGTCTTACTGCAGATAACCCAGTTACACTAGTTCAATTAGGAGATCTGTCAAATCCTCTTCTACTATTAGGAGCAGGAGCTTTTATTTCGATGATAGTAATGGAAAAAATGAAAATTAAAGGAAATATTATTATTGGGATAATTGTATTTAGTGCAATAGCGTGGGTTACAGGAATAGGAAAATTTAATGGTGTTGTTTCTTCACCACCACCAATGACACACCTTATGACATTTGACTTAGGTGCTGCACTAAGTGCATCAATGGTAACGGTAATTTTCACATTATTTTTTATTGACTTTTTTGATACAGCAGGAACATTAACAAGTGTTGCAAATGTATCTGGAAAAATTGGTAGTGATGGAAAAATTAAAGACATTGATAAAGCTATGTTATCAGACAGTGCATCCACTGTAGTAGGTTCGGTTCTAGGAACTTCTACAGTTACTACTTATGTAGAAAGTGCGGCAGGAGTAAAAGCAGGAGGCAGAACAGGAATGACTTCTCTTGTAATAGGAGTTTTATTTTTAGCTTGTCTTTTCTTTAGTCCATTAGCTACATCACTTCCAAAAGAAATAGATGGAGCAGCTTTAATATATATTGCTACTCTTTTTGTTAGAAATATTACAGATATAGAATGGGATGATATTGCGGAGTCTGGTCCAGCTGTACTAGCCATGATTGCAATGCCATTCACTTACTCTATTTCAAATGGAATAGCATTAGCGTTCATTGCGTATGCTGCAGTTAAAATATTTACTGGTAAATTTAATACAACTAGCCCAGCAATCTGGGTAATAGCTATATTAAGTCTTATAAGTTTTGCAGTAGCATAAATTATAAAAGTAATATTATTAAATTAGGGCGGTCTTAGGATCGCCCTTTTTATTTTTGGTGCTTCTTAATAATATCTTCTATTCTAATTTCTTCGTAAATTTCAAAAGGTTGAACAATCCATGGATTATCAGGTAAATTTACAGCACAATAATCAGGATTAAATGTTGATTTTTTTTTCTTCCATAAAGTCGCTGTTTTTATATCTTGTATTTTATTTTTTATAGGTTCATATTTTTTAAGCCAATCTATGCTTTTATTAAAAGTAATTCCAGTATCAGACAAATCATCACAAAGCAAAATTCTACCTCCCATATTTGGGGCGATTGAACTCATTTCTCTTGAAAAAACGATATCACCTTGTTCGTCTTCAATCCCTTTTCCGCTATAAGACTCCACTGCTAAATAAGCACATTTTAATTTAAAAATCCTGCTTAAAACATCAATCATAGGAGCTGCACCTCGCATAATACCTACTAGTATTGTAGGCTTATAATTGCTTTCCTCTATTTGAATTGCTAATTTCTCCACTGTATTGTTGTACTCTTCCCAACTAACAATTAATTTTTCTGACATTTTAAATGGTTAATTTTTGAATATAAAAATTATAACCGCTAGAATTATCAAAGCAACTATTGATGATATTAAAATATTCAACCTGTGAATGTTTTTACCTCTAAGATTAAAATAATGTCTAGCCAAACCTGAAATTATTGCGAGTGATACAAGAATTGCCCAATTATACTTATTGTAAATTAGAAAGCTAAAATGCCCAGAAAGCATTATAAATAAAACTAAAAAAGTTGAATAATTGTTATGAATTGATCTTTGTTTTGCTGCCAGAGATAAGCTCATATCAAATTTTTTAGATCTTTTACTGCTGTTAATAATATTTATCTGGTTTGGAATTATAACTGTGAATACATTTGCAAACATGTTTGATCCAATTATTAATCCAACACTTAAAAATGCAAATTTTGGACCAAAGATTTTAGTTAAACCAAAAGATATTATGGTTAATAAAATTAGCATTGTCGAAATAAATAAAAAGTCATTTTTAATTAAATTAGATTTACATAAAAAATCATATATGAACCATGATAAAAGCATAGATAATACTGAATATAATATTGCTGAAGTTGGAGATATAAGAAGTACTCTTTTATCTACCATTAATACACCTGCATTATAATAATAAATAACAAATAAAAGTAAAATCCCTGTAATAAATGTCAAATAACTTTGCCACTTAAATATAACAAGCTGTTTAAGATACATGCTTTCAGGAGATTTTTTAAGTCTAGTTAATTTGTAAAAAAATCCTGAGTGCATTAAATAACCTTCGCCATCTATATCTTTGCTGGTTATTTTTTTATTAAGTTTATTATCTAAATAATTAAATAAAAAACTATTACCTACCCAAAGTATTCCAAAAAGGACATGTCCCCATCGTAAAATAATTTCTGACCATTTTAATGTATAAGTAAGAATATCCATTTAGTATTTAATTTTATCTTCTTTATTATCCCAAATTTTAAATGCTTCTAAAGCTTCATCTCTATGCAATTGATGCATTTTTATTTTTCTATCATTTAAATCTTTATTTATTTCAGAATAAATAAATGAGTCATCAAAGTCGATATTCTTAGCATCTAATCTGGTATTTGCATAAAAAATATTTTCTATATGTGCCCAATAAATTGCTGACAAACACATAGGACACGGCTCACACGTAGAATATAGGTCACATCCTTTTAAAAAAAAATTATTTTGATTTTTACAAGCGTTTCTTATTGCTACAATTTCTGCATGTGCAGTTGGATCATTATTTGAAGTTACTTGATTATAACCTTCTGCAATAATTTTATTATCTTTTATAATTACACAGCCAAAAGGTCCTCCTTTTGTTTTTGCACTTTGAATTGATAACTCAATTGCCCTCAACATAAATTTTGATTTATCATTCATAATACTAAATTTTACTCCTAAGTTTATTTATACTCATTAATATTTTTTCAGGTGTTGCTGGTGCATCTAATTCAGGTGTTTCTTCATAATTTGAAACTGAAGCTACGGCATCTTTAATTGCAAAAAAAACACTCATAGCAAGCATTAACGGGGGTTCGCCGGTGGTTTTTTGTTTGTTCACAACATTTTCAACATTGGAGCCTTTTTTAAAAATTTCTACGTTAAATTTATTTGGTGTGTCATTGACAGCTGGAATTTTATAGGTTGAAGGTGAAAAAGTTTTTAGTCTTCCAGATTTATCCCAAAAAACTTCTTCCATGGTAAGCCATCCTTGTCCTTGAACAAATCCTCCTTCTATTTGTCCTAATTCTAATGCTGGATTAATAGCATTGCCTGCATCATGAATAATATCAACTCTATCAACTTTATTTTCTCCAGTAAGAGTATCAATTGTTACCTCTGTTACTGCTGCACCATAACAAAAGTAATAGAAAGGTCTTCCTTTAAATTTTTTTTTATCAAAATTAATTTTAGGAGTAGAATAAAAACCAGATGAAGATAGTGAAATTCTATTCAAGTAAGCCTCTGTTATTATTTTTTTAAAATTAAATGATCTATTTCCTATGTAGATATTTTCATTTCGGTAAATTGGCTCAATTTTAGAAAAAATATTATATTTTTTTTTCATAAAATTATTTAAATTTGTTTTGATTTTTTCTACTGCGTTTAAAGTTGCTGCTCCATTCAAATCAGTTGTTGAAGAGGCAGCACTTGCTGATGTATTTGGTACTTTAGATGTGTTTGTTGGAGAAATTTGAACTTTATCAAAAGGTACTCCAAATGCATTTGCAACTAGTTGAGCAATTTTAGTGTGTGTGCCCTGACCCATTTCTATGCCTCCATGGTTTAGGTGTATACTACCGTCAGTATATATATGTACTAATGCACCTGCTTGATTTAAATGAATTGTAGTAAAAGAAATTCCAAATTTTACTGGTGTTAAAGCTATTCCTTTTTTTTTAAATTTATTTTTAAAATTAAAATTTCTAATTTCTTGATATCTTTTTTTATAATCTGATTTGTTTAGTAAGTTTTTATAAATGTCATGTATTACATTATCATTAATTTTCATTCCATAATGAGTCATATTTCTCTCATTCTGACCATAAAAATTTATTTTTCTTACTTCACTAGGATCTTTTTTTAAATATCTTGCGATATTGTCAATGATATTTTCAATTGCCATCATGCCTTGGTTACCGCCAAAACCTCTAAACGCTGTTGATGATGAAGTATTTGTTTTACAAAGATAATTTTTTACTTCTAAATCTGATAAGTAATAAGCATTGTCCAAGTGTAATAATGCTCTTTCATTAATTGCATATGATAGATCTGGTGACATTCCACATCTTGATGCAAGTTTTAATTTTAATCCTTCTATTATTCCGTTATCTGTAAATCCTACCTCATACTCCGAATAAAAGTCGTGTCGCTTACCTGTAATAATTATATCATCGTCTCTATCCAATCTTAGTTTTATGGGATTTCCTGTTTTATGTGATAACAGTGCACAGATAGCTGCTGTCATAAAATTTGTTTCTTTACCACCAAATCCACCACCAATCCTTCTAACCATAACAGTTATTGAGTTACTTTTTTGATTTAACATCTTAGCTATAATCTGCTGAGTTTCTGAAGGGTGTTGAGTTGAACTGTAAACAGTTAAATTGTTATCTTCTTGAGGAATGACTAAACAAACCTGTCCCTCTAAATAAAAATGCTCTTGGCTCCCAGTGTTAAACTTACCTTTTAATTTATTTTTTGATTTACTAATTTTATTATCTGGTTCACCCTTTTTAATTTTTCTAGGCTCAAATAGAAGATTATTTTTTTTTAACGCCTCTTTTATAGTTACAATTGGTTTTAAATCTTGATATGTAATTTTTGCTTTTAAAACTGCTTTTCTTGCAAGCTCTGCAGAAGTAGCTGCAACTGCAAATAATGGTTGACCATAATACTCAACTTTAGATTTTGGAAATATTGGGTCTCCATCAAATACTGGGCCTACATCATTACGACCAGGAATATCTTTAGTTGTTACAACTGATATTACTCCCTTGCTTGCTTTAACATCTCTAATATCTATTTTTTTTATTCTTGCATGAGCTTTTTTGCTCCATCCGATTGCACCATATAATGTATTTATAGGCTCACTGATATCATCTGTATAGTTAGCAAATCCAGTGACATGCTTATTTGCACTATCGTGAGGTATATTTTGCCCCTTAAGCAGATATTCGTTTCTCATGAATTTATTCTAATTGTTTGTTTGTTTTTGATTTCGTGAAATGCCTTAATTAACAAGTTTTTAGCCACAGTAATTCTATAGTTTCTGCTTGCTCTCATATCATCTAGAGGTGAAAAATCTTTATTAATCAAATCTAATACTTTATTAAAAGTATTTTCAGAAAACTCAGAATTTATTAATTTTTTCTCAATTATTGTAGCTCTTTTAGGGATTTCGGACATTCCACCATAGGCTATTGCTGCTTTTGTAATTTTATTTTTTTTGATCGAAAAACTAAATGATCCACATACTGAAGAAATATCATCGTCAAATCTTTTTGAAATTTTATAGGCTTTAAAAATTTTATTTTTATTAATTGGTATTTTTATAGAATATATAAATTCACTTTTTTTTAACTTTGTTTTCCTGTAGGAAATAAAAAAATCATTTAGCGTAAGGGTCTTTTTTTGTTTTAATCCTTGAATCACAATCTTTGAATCAAGTGTTAATAGTAGAGGAAGAGTATCTCCTATTGGAGAGGCTGTTGCAATATTGCCTGCAATAGTACCTACATTTCTAATTTGAAGAGAACCATATCTTTTAAGAATATCATAAAAATCAAAAAAATATTTTTTTATAAAGTTTTGAAAATCAATGAGCGAGGTTGTAGCTCCAATTTCTATCGAACCTTTAGATTTTTTTATAAAATTTAATTTTTCGATAGAATTAAGTGAAATTATTATCTTAAGCTCTTTTCTTAACTTAGTTACTTCAAGAGAAAGATCTGTTCCACCACTTAATATCTTAGCATTAGGAAATTTTTTTAATATTTTTTTCAAATTAGAAATTGTTGTTGGTGCGAAATATTTCTTTCCATTATTGTTTATTTCTACATCAGCATTTTTAAGTTTTCTTAATAAATCTATAGTTTTTTTTTGATTTATTTTAAATTGATCTTGGTCTTTTTTATTATTTAAACTTTTTGCTGCATCAATTATTGGTCTATAACCAGTGCATCTACATAAATTTCCTGATAAAGCTTCATCTACTACTTCTTTATTAATTAATTTATTATTTTTGTGCATTGAAAATAAAGACATTGTAAACCCCGGTGTACAAAATCCACACTGAGAACTATGGAATTTTACCATTGCATCCTGGACTGGATGAAGCTTGTTATCATTAATTAAATCTTCTACTAAAATTAATTGTTTGCCATTTAATATAGGTAAAAAAGTGATACAGGCATTTATAGCCTTATAAATTATTTTATTTTTCTTTAATTCTCCTAATACAATTGTGCAAGCTCCACAGCCTCCCTCAGCACAACCTTCTTTGGTTCCAGTTTTTTTTAAATCATCTCGAACATAACTTAAAACTGTTTTATTAGGATCAGGATTTTTAATTTTTATAATTTTATTTTTCCAAAGGAATTGAATAGAATTGGAAGTCATTTAACTTCCTCTGTATGTGGAATAACTCCATGGAGAAACCAATAAAGGAATATGATAATTTTGACCTGAGTCTGATACTCCAAATTTAACTACAATATCATCTAAAAATAAAGTTTTTGGTAAGTCAGCTATTTTTTGAAAATAAGTTCCTACATAGAAAATTAATTCGTACTTTCCTGCTTTAAAATTCTTTCCCTGTACTAAGGGTGTATCACAACGCCCGTCAATATTTAGTATAGTACTATTAATCTTAGTTTTCTGATTTTTATCATCATAATAATAAACATCAATTTTAATACCTGCGGCCGGTTTTCCTGAATAAACATCTAAAACATGAGTAGTTAATTTTGTCATAATCTAATTATATTATACAATAATTTAATAATTTTATATTAAAACTGTCGCTTATATATGGGTTCAATAGATAAAATAAATCAACTTACAAATAATGATTTTACTAGTATTTTTGGAAATGTATTTGAAAAGTCGGTTTGGATATCAGAAAAAGTATACAAACTTAAACCATTTAATGATTTAAATGAACTTTCACTGAAATTTATGCACTGCTTTGAAAATGAAACAAAAATAAATCTATTAAAAATATTAAATTTACATCCTGAGTTAGCTGTAGAAAAAATAATGACTAAAGACTCTCAAAAAGAACAAATGAATGCTCAATTAGATCAATGCTCTAAGGAAGAATTATTAGAATTTTTAAAATTGAATAAAGACTATAAGAATAAGTTCAGTTTTCCATTTATTATAGCAGTAGCTAATAAAGATAAATTTGAAATATTGGAAAATTTTAGATCTCGTATTAAAAATAATCAAGATATCGAATATGAAGAAGCTAAAAATCAAGTAAAAAAAATTGCCTCAATAAGACTAAAAAAAATATATAAAGATCTTTTCTTATGAAAATTTTTGATTGTTTCATGTATTTTGATGAAGATTTAATCTTAGATTTAAGACTAAATTATTTAAATAAATATGTAGATAAATTTATAATTGTTGAGTCCAGATATAATCATAAAGGAGAAAAGAGAGAGCCAAAATTTAAAATAGATAATTTTATGAGGTTTAAGAATAAAATTAAATATATATTAATTGAAAATGAACCACTAGGAATTGAGAAAATATTTGAAAATGATAATGATGAAGAAAAATCTGGAAAATTTATAAATAATGCTTCAAAGAGAGAAAACTTTCAAAGAAATGCTATTAATGAAGGTTTGAATGATGCCTCTGATAATGATTGGATTATAATATCAGATTTAGATGAAATACCAAATTTAGAAAAAAAAGATCTTAAAAAAATTTCATCTCATTTAGTATTTTTTAAACAACAAATGTTATATTATAAGTTTAATCTACTACTAGAAAATTATCCTTGGATAGGTAGTAGAGCTTGTAAAAAAAAATATCTAAAATCACCCCAGTGGCTTCGTAATATTAAAACAAAACCATACCCTTGGTGGAGAATTGATGCTTATTTTTCTAAAAATAAATACATAAAAATCAAGATATTAGAAGAAGGTGGTTGGCATTTTTCATATATTAAAAATCCTGAGGATGTTGAAAAAAAATTAAGGTCTTACCTTCATCATAGAGAATATGATTTAAATCCACTAGGTCTAAAAAAAATAAAAGAAATGATGGCAGAAAGAAAAACAATTTATAATTTAAAAGTAGATATGCGTAAAAATAAATTTGATAAAGGTAATAAATTAAAGAAGATTGATCTTGATTCTTTGCCATCATATATTTCTGAAAATAAAAATAAATTTATAAATTGGATAGAGGAATGATGAAAGGTTATTGGATAGCAACGTATAAAAAAATCGACGATTTAGAAAAACTTAAAGAATATGCTGAAAAAGCTACTCCTATAATAAAAAAGTTTGGTGGTAAACCAATAGTTAGAGGGGGAAAATATGAATTAATCGATGGAGAAGAATTTATAAGAACTGTTATATGGGAGTTTCCAACATTCGACAAAGCATTAGAATGTCATAATTCAATTGAATATAAAGAAAAGTGGAATATTGCAAAAACTACTTGTCAAAGAAATTTGCAAATTGTAGAAGGTTTTAATATTGAATAGGTTCTGGATCTATACTTCTCCAAAAATACCAAGTTGCAACTGAACAATAAGGAGAAAAATTTTTTTGTAATAGTTTGACAAAACTTTTTGGTGGTAAATATTTTTTTTTATAATTTCTAGATATGGCTCTCAAAAGTCCAATATCTTGAACAGGCCAAATATTTGGACGGTTATAAGTAAATAGCAGTATCATTTCAGCTGACCATCTTCCAATCTGTCTTAATTTTGAAAGATATATTATTGCATCTTCATCTGACATTTTATCGATCAATTTTGGATTGAAAGTTCCATTTAAAGTTTGTCTTGCTAGACTTTTAATTCCTTTTACTTTTTGTTTGCTTAGACCACATCTTTTTAATTGATTTGAGCTTATTTTTGATATTGTGCTTGCATTAATCCTATTTTTACATTTTATTTTAAACTTTGAAAAAACTGAATTAGCTGCAGCTACGCTGATTTGTTGTCCAATAATACTTTTACATAATGAAAAAAAAATATCCTTTCTCGAAGTTAAAATTGTTTCTGATGGGCCTTGATAATTTTTTATTAATCTAGCCATTATTTTATCTTTTTTAGATAAATATTTTTTCGCTTTATTCCAATATGGGGGAATTTTAGTCATTTATTGTTTTAGAAGTAATAATTTTCTTTTTATAAATTTCTCTTCTAAAAATTATTAATGTTGAAACAATAACTAAAAAAGCACCAATCAATGTTTTAAATGTGGGTATTTCTCCCCAAATAAAATATCCAAAAATTATTGCAAAAACTAAGGCTAAGTATTTTAGAGGAGTTACAAGAGAAACTTCAGAATATTTATAAGATTGGCTTAACCATAGATTTGCAACACCACCAAAAATACCAATAAAAGATAATATTAACAGATGATTTATGCTTGGCATGATCCAGCCTTGGGGAATTGATAAGAAACTTAATAAAGTTATAGATAAAGAAAAATAAAATGAAATTAACCAAACTGGTTCTGTTGAAGAAAGTTGTCTAATTGTTATTGCAACATAAGAAAGTCCTAAACAAAAAATTATTGGAAAAATATAGTAAATATTTAACTGACTAATACCTGGTTCTGTGATTATTAAAATACCGACAAATCCTACAAACACTGCCAACCATCTAAAAATTCCAACTTTTTCATTTAATAAAAATATTGAAAAAATAGTTGTAAATATTGGAGCGGCAAAAGATAAGCTTACAACAGTTGCTAAAGGTAATTCTCTTAAAGCAATAAAAATTGCAACTAAAGCAATTAATCCTGATGTGCATCTTAATACATGTAAACCAGGCCTTTTTGTCTGATAGAAATTATGCAATCTTTCTCTTGGGATGATAAAAAAATAAAAGATAATTCCAAAAAAACCTCTAAAAAATAATACTTGCCCAATTGGGTAATCAATAGACCATTTAACTATAATATCCATTAACGAAAAGGCACAAATGGACATAAACATGTATAAAAAGCCTAATTGATTTTTAGTAAGCATATGAATAATTTGTAAATTAAATTAAAGTTTAATCAATGGAAATTGCAATATTAGGATTGGGATGCTTCTGGGGGCCAGAAATAAAGTTTAGTAAACTTGGGGGTATTATTAAAACTGAAGTTGGATACTGTGGTGGTAATAGTAAAGAAACGACTTATAAAGAAGTTTGTACTGGCAATACAAATCATGCAGAAGTAGTAAAGCTAGATTTTGATCCGAAAATAATAACTTATGAAAAAATTTTAGAATTTTTTTTTGAAATACATGATCCTACCACACTCAACTCACAAGGTCCAGATTTTGGAACTCAATATAGAAGTGAAATTTTTTTTTTAAATGAAAGTCAAAAAATTATTGCTGAAAAAATAAAAAAAAAAAATTAATGAAAAATTATCTGGTAAAGTAGTAACTAATATATCTCTGGTTAAAAACTACTGTCCAGCAGAAGAATATCATCAAAGATATTTGGAAAAAAGATAAGATGTCTTTAGTAACTACAAAGTGGTTAGAAGATAATATAAATAAAGTAAAAATTGTTGATTGTTCTTGGCATATGCCTCAAACTAATAGAAATGGTTTTGAAGAATATAAAAAAAAACATATTCAAAATTCTATTTTTTTTGATTTAGACAAAAACTCAAAACAAAATACTGATATACCACACATGTTAACTGACTTAAATTCTTGGGAAAAAATAGTTTCAAATATGGGAATAAGAAATGAGGACCAAATAGTTATTTATGATAATTCTGATGTAATTAGTTCTTGTAGATGCTGGTATAACTTTATTTACTTTGGTCATAACCCAAGTTTAGTTCATGTATTAGATGGTGGCTTTAAAAAATGGATTAAGGAAAATAAAGCTACTAATAATACTTTTACTAAAATTATAAAAAGTAATTACAAAGCAAATGAAAAAAAAGAGTTGGTAAAAAATAAACTAGCAATAGATCAAAATATTTCTAAAAAAGAATTTGATGTTATTGATGCAAGAAGTAGAGAAAGATTTGATGGGAAAGTTCTTGAACCAAGAAAAGATTTGAAGAGTGGCTCAATTAAAAATTCTTTTTGTTTACCTTTTTCGGAACTAATTAATAATGATAAAACTTTCCTATCTAAAGATAAAATCTTAGAAAAATTTCAGTCTACTAAATGTGATCTTAAAAAAAAACTCGTATTTACTTGTGGTTCAGGTGTTACTGCATCAGTTTTAGCCCTTGCTTATTCTTTAATAGATAATAAATATAGGCCTACTATTTACGATGGTTCATGGAGTGAATACGGAAAATTTAAATGATAAAAAGATCAACTAAAATTATATCTGTTATTATAATATTTTTTTTAATAATAGCTGTTGTTGTTTTTGGCAGAATGATGATTGGACAACATTTTGCAAAAAAATTTGGCAAGAGACCACCACCAGGAATAATTGTAACTGAGGTTGTCAAAACCAATTTTTCAGAGAAAATTGAAAGTTTTGGCACTGCTGTATCAAAAAAAAATGAATCATTCAGAATTAAAAGAAGTGACTTAGTAACTGAATTAGATCTCAAAAAATATGTTAAAAAAGGAGATTTAATAGTAAAACTTAAAGACAAAAATATTGTTGCTCCATTTAATGGAATCTTAGGGTATAGAGGAATTACAGGAGATATTCTCGATTCAAATAACTCTATAATAATAACATTAGATGATAATTCAGTTATTTATTCTGATTTAAAGATTCCTGAAATCTTTGCATCTGCTATGAAAAAAGGTTTGCCTATAATTGCTAAATTCTCAGGAAATAAAAATAAAATTTATAATGGAGCAGTCCATGCTGTTTCAAGTAGAATAAATGCAGAAACTAGAAGTATTTTGATAAGGGTTAAAATTGATAATGAAGATGGTGAATTAATTCCAGGATCTTTACTGGAGGTCACAGTTAATTATAATGAAAGAAATTCTCTCGGAATACCAGACACAAGCATAATGTTAGAAGGTGATAAAATTTTTGCATATAAAGTTTCAGAAAAAAATATTACAAATAAAACTGAAATTACAATTGGAATAAGAAATGGTGGTTATGTAGAGGTTCTATCTGGATTGCTCGAGGGAGAAAAAATAGTTGCAGAAGGACTAAAAAAAGTTCGCCCAAAAGGTGAAATAAAACCAATTAAAAAATAATGTATATCACTGACGTAAGTATAAGAAGACCGGTTGTTGCTTGGGTAATGTCCCTTATATTAATTGTATTTGGGATATTTGTTTTTTCAAAATTACCAGTAAGAGAATTACCAGATGGGTTACAACCACCTGTTATACAAATTAAAGTAGATTATAAATCTGCATCAGCACCAATTATTGATCAAGAAGTTACTCAAGTAATTGAAGATGTCGTTGGTGGTGCTGAGGGAATTAAAAATATTGACTCATCCTCAGAAAATGGCAGCAGTAAAATTAATGTAGAATTTAATACTGATATTGATTTGGATAACGCTGCTAACGATATAAGAGAAAGAGTTGCAAGAATTGTAGATAACTTACCAAGTGAGGCAAATGCTCCGCAAATATTAAAACAAGCGGCTGGATTTTCAACTACTATGTGGTTATCAGTCACCTCATCAACTTGGAATGATTTAGATCTTGGAGATTATACCGAAAGATATCTGGTTGACCAATTTTCAAGTGTTAAAGATGTTGGAAGAATTAGGACAGGAGGATTAAGAGATTTAAGTGTAAGGGTTTGGATTGATCCAATAAAACTAGCTGCTAACAACTTAACTATTCAAGAAGTTGAAATGTCTCTAAGAAAAGAGAATGTTAGCCTACCCGCAGGGACACTAGAAGCAAACAATATAGATTTAACATTAAATTTAGATAAATCCTATGATGATATTAATAAATTAAAACAACTACCTATTAAAAAAAATAAAAATAGTATTGTAAGATTGTCAGACATTGCAAATGTTGAATTTGGGCCAGTTTCTGAAAAAACTCTTTTTAAAGCTCAAACAAAGAATATTTTAAATCAAAAAACTGTAGGTATTGGTATTTATGCAAAAAGTGGTGCTTCCACAGTTGAATTATCTAAGAATATTAGAAAAAAAGTAATTGAAGTTAGAAAAACATTGCCAGAGGGTATTAATTTGGAAGTTGCTTTTGACCGAGCAACTTATGTTGGCACTGCAATACAAGAAGTATATAAAACTTTAATAATTGCATTTATATTAGTTGTTGCAATTATTTATTTATTTTTAGGTAATCTTAAAGCTGTAATCGTTCCAGCAATTGCTTTGCCAGTAAGTTTAATAGCTTCCTTTTTGGGAATTTATTTATTTGGACTATCAATAAATATATTTGTTCTTTTAAGTTTTATTTTGGCAATAGGAATAATAACAGATGACTCAGTTATTATGACTGATGCTATTTATAAAAGAATTGAGAATGGTGAAACTCCATTAGTTGCAGCATATAAAGGATCAAAACAAATTAGTTTTGCGATCATTGCCACGACCTTAATTTTGATAGCTGTATTTCTTCCTTTGATTTTTATTGATGGAATTGCTGGTACTCTATTTAGAGAAACTGCAATAGCATTATCTTTTTCTGTTATAGTATCTTCATTTGTTGCATTAACTTTGTCACCTATGTTGGGAAGTAAATTTTTAATTAAAAAACCAAAACAAAATTTTGTTGTTGTAAAATTTGATAAATTTTTTAGATCTTTTTCGAAATTCTATCAAGAAACTCTTTTGTTCTGGCTAAACAAAAAGAATGTTGTTATTTCATTTTTAATTTTAATAATCATTGGATCTAGTCTTTTGTATAATTTTACGAAAAAAGAGTTATTACCAATGGAAGATAGAGGAGTTTATCTTGTTCTTGGATTTACCGATGAAGGAAGCTCATTCGAGTATACTGAAAAAAGAGCTGAAGATGTTGAAAAACGATTAATTCCATTACTTCAAGCTGAAAACAGTCCTTATAAGAGATTTATAATGAGAGTTCCCGGATTTGGTAGTAATAAAAATTCTTTTAATAGTTTTATAATTATTGCTTTACTAGATGATTGGAAAAACAGAAAGCAAAATTCACAAACTGTAATGAGACAGGCGATTGGAAAAATTGTAACAGTACCAGAAACTGTCGCTTTTCCTATATCTCCTCAATCAATAAGAGTATCAAGCTATAACAAACCTGTCCAAATGGTTCTATTAGGAAATACTTATGAAGAGCTAGAAAAAAAACAAAACGAAATTATATCTAAATTAAGAAAAAATAAAAACCTATCAAGAATAGAATCGGATTATTCAAGAAATAAACCTGAAATTAAATTATCTATTAACAAAAATAGAGCTAAAGATCTTGGAGTTTCAACCGAATCAATTGGGAAAACTTTAGAAACTCTTTACGGAGGGAAAACAGTAACTAAATTCAATAAGCTTGGAAAAGAGTACCCTATTATTCTTCAACAATATTTAATTGATAGGAGAAATAAACAAGGTTTGACAAAAATTTTTGTGAGATCAAATACTACCGGTAAATTAATCTCTTTAGCAAATTTAGTTGAATTTAAAGAAGAAGGTTCTGCAAAAAAATTAGCAAGATATAATAGGCAACGAGCTGTAACTATATCTGCAAATATATCTGAAAACTATACTCTTTCTGAAGCAATTAAATACTTAGAACAAACTCTATCTGAATCTCAAATAAAAAATCAAATTGCATGGAAAGGAAAATCTGAGGAGTTAAAAGAAACTAGTAATGAATTATTCATCATATTTGGTTTAGCCCTATTGACTGCTTACCTAGTAATGGCGGCTACTTTTAACTCATTTGTTCATCCATTTATAATAGTATTAACTGTTCCACTAGCTTTGTTTGGTGGACTGATATTCATTTTATTTTTAAATAGTTCAATTAATATTTTTTCACAAATCGCACTAATAATACTAATCGGTATTTCCACTAAAAATAGTATTCTTATAGTTGATTATGCCAATCAATTGAGGACCGCAGGTAAAAATATAGAGTCATCAATTAGAGAAGCTTGTGATCTTAGATTTAGGCCAATTATGATGACTTCTATTAGTACTATGATTGCAATGTTACCATTAGTAATAGGAAATATTGGACCAGGTGCAGGAGAGACATCTAGATTAGCTGTAGGAGCAACTATTTTGGGAGGAATGATGATTTCAACATTCTTTACACTATATGTAACACCAACAATGTATTTAACGCTCGCTAAAAATACAAAAAGAATTGATGCTATTGATATTGAGCTAAAAAAACAACTACGCTAAAAAAAAATATATTTATTTTTACTTAATTTTTTTTCACAAGTTTTTAGTTGCTTTTTATATTTATCAGACTGTAGCTTAACTTTTTTTGCAAGAGCTATAACTTTTTGATTTTTTCTATAATTCTTATAATTACCCCAGCCTTCATGGTAAGCAAGATACTGTCTGAATGCATCTTTTTTTGATATTTTTAAAATCTTTTCTGTCTTATTTGTATACCAACCAATAAAATCGACACTATCTTTGAATCTTGATCTTGTGGCTAATTTATTGCCTGTCTCTTTTTTATATTGGTTCCATGTACCTTTAACAGCTTGCGAATACCCAAAAGAACTGGAAGGTCTTTTGTAGGGAATTATTTTAAAAATTTTTTGCCTTTGAGGTTTTGCTAACCAGTTAAAATCTGATTCCATTTTAATAATAGCTAATTGAATATAAATTGGCGTACCCCATTTTTTTTCTGTTTTTTTAGCATATTTAAACCAAAGATATCTTTCATTAAAAATTGAACAACCATCTGAAGTATTTTTAGGAATTGAAGAACAACTAGATACAAAAAATAATAAAAGTATTAAAAAAATTTTTTTATGAAAGCTCACTAAATTAGTTATATAAAATTAAATAATTTTTAAAACCTAATTTTATTTAAAACTATAAAAAAAAAAACATACAATAAGCACTCCCATAATATTTCCTATTAAATCAGTGAATTGGAAAGTTCTATTAGGAATTATGATTTGTAATAATTCAAGTACAATAGATAAAGTTATTAAATATATTATCAACAAGTTGATTTTATTTTTGTTTAAATGAGCCAAAAAACCTGAAATAGATAAAATCATAAATGCGTAAAAATGATTTGAAGATATAATAAAAAAATCAGCAGATATTTTAGGTTGTTTTTCAAAATTACCATATAAAATGTAGCCAAAAATGCTACCTGGATATAAATATAAAGTAATTAATGATAAATTAATAAAATGAAAAACTATTTTTAAAAATTGATTTATTCTTATCATAATAATTTTTATTTATTTTATTTAATTTATCAGTTATCAAAATAAGGTATATGGCTCATTTAATATTAGTTAGACATGGTCAAAGTGAGTGGAATCAACAAAAAAGATTTACTGGATGGGTAGATGTTGATTTGACTGGCAAGGGAAAACTTGAAGCTTGCAAAGCTGGTGAATTAATTAAAAAACAAAATATAAAAATTGATTATTTTTTTTCATCATTCCAATTAAGATCAATAAATACTCTTAAATTGATACTCAATACCCTAAGAGTTAAGAAAGATACAATTAAAGCCTGGCAATTGAATGAAAGAAATTATGGTGAGCTTACAGGATTAAATAAAGATGAAATGAAAAAGAAATATGGGGAAAAAAAAATATTTGAATTAAGAAGGTCTTGGAATATTAGGCCTAAACCTCTAAAAAAAAATAATCCATACCATCCTTCAAATATTAAGATTTACAAAAATATACCTACAAAAAATATTCCTGATACAGAATCACTATCAGATACATATGATCGAGTAATTTCATATTATAAAAAAAATATTGAAATAAAAATTATTAAAAAAAAAAATGTGTTAATTTCAGCTCATGGAAATTCATTGAGAGCACTATGCAAATACTTATTTAAGTTAGATGAAAAAAAAATTTCATTGCTCGAAATACCAACTGGGAATCCTTTATTTATAAACATAAATTCCAATAAAATAAGTGAATGCAAATACTTAGATAGAAATAGAGCTAAAGATTTATTAATTTTTTAATAATTTTTGATAAACTTCAAAATTTGTAGCATGATAAAAATTATTTTTATCCTCAAAACCATATAATTCATTTTCTTTTATTAAATTGTTCCATATTTTAGAAATTGAGAAAACTTTACTATTTATATTATTAAACAAATTTTTACTGATTATTTGACAACCTATATAAATAAAATTAGCATTAACATTTTTTGATAATTTTGAATCAAAAAAAATAAAGTCTCCTTTTAAATTTTTGTCAAAACTTAAATCTTTATTTATAACCATTAAAATATTTTCTATTTTTTTTGAAAAATAAAATTTTTCCATACTTACTATACTTTTTAAATAGTTTTCACTCCATAAAGTATCTGGATTAAAAACTAAAAAATAACTTTCCTTAGAATGTTTAATCATATTAAAAATTCCACCTCCAGTATCTAAAATCTCATTACCATCTTTTACAATATCAATTTCAATATCAAAGTTTTTTTCTTTTATAAAAGAAAAAATTTTATCCTCTAGATAAAAAGTATTTATTATTATCTTTTTAATCCCTAAATTTTTAATTAATTTTATCGTTCGTTCTAAAAAGGTTAAATCTTTAACTTTTAAAAGTGGTTTTGGATTTTTCAAAGTTAAGGGATTTAACCTTTTGCCATAACCAGCACATAAGATTAATGCAGTATTTATTTTCATTTTTTTATTCTTACTTTTTTTGGAAAATTTTCCTCAAATATATCTTTAAGTCCTTTAAAAAAAGGTTGATTATTCAATCGAAATTCAATCAATTTCCAAGCATATGGAATTAACTTTAAATATTGTTTTTTTTTATCTCTAATACTTAATCTAGTAAAAATTCCAATTATTTTAAGATTTCTCAAAATAGATAATATTTCAAAATCGTTTTCAAAAAAAACTTTATTAATATTATTTTGATTAATATCCATATAATATTTTAATAATTTAATCTTCAATTTTGTTGACGTCTTAAATCTAACATCGTCTATTAAGGAAGCTAAATCATAAGCTCTATTTCCAATTTTTGCATCCTGGTTGTCAATTATAGCAATGTTATTTTTATATTGCATTAAATTTGATAAGTGAAAATCTTTATGAACGAAAAATTCATTTTTTAATTTAATTTTTGATAATAATATCTTGATTTGTTTCTTTATCTTTTTATTCAGCATAAAAACTTTATTTTTTTTTATTACTTTTGGTACATACCATTCACAAAATAACTTAGATTCCTCAAATAATTCTTTTTTTGAATATAAAGGGATCCTATAATCTTTATTTTTAAAATCTTTAGAGTTTTTTTCTTTTATTTTTTGAATTTTTTTTAGAAGGAGTATGGATTTTTTAAAAAACTTAATTTGATTTTTTTTTTTAACTTTTAATAATTCAAAAAGAGTTTTGTCACCAAAATCCTCTATTTCAATAAAATTTTTTTTATAATTTTCCTTATATAACCTAGGTGCGGTAATTTTATTATTTATTAGTAATCTATTAATACAGTCATAAATTAGTAAATTTTGCTTCTTTTCTTTTTTCGCATGTACAATAATAGAAGATTTATTATTATTTCTTTTTCTGAAAAAAGTTCTGAAAGAAGCATCACCCTTAATTTTTTTTATATTTGTATTTTTTAAATTCATTCTTCTCTCAAAAAATTAATTTGTAGCGACCTTTTTGTAGAATTTTTTTTATACTTGAATATTAGTTCAATTCTATTCTTTGGCTTACTATAAATTTTTTCTGGCCATTCAACTAATGTTAAAAAATCTTTTGAATTTTCAAATAATCCAATGCTTTTTGTTTCCTCTTTATTTTTTATTCTAAATAAATCAAAATGCTTAACTATAATTTCCTTAATTTCATACTCATTTACTAAATTAAATGTAGGGCTAGTAACCTCAGTTAATCTAATTTTTTTTTTTTTTTGAAAATTATTAATTAAATATCTAATAAATGTTGTTTTACCAACTCCTATCTCTCCATAAAAAAAAACAATATCTCCATTTTTTATTAGTGAAGAAAATTTATTAGCAATCTTAGCAGTGTTGCTCTCTAATGAAATATCAAATTTGCTACCTTTAGTAGCGATAAGCATCTGGTTTATATGGTCCTTCAGGTTTAACACTTATATAATCAGCTTGATCTTTAGACATTTTTGTTAGTTTTGCACCTACTTTTTCTAAATGTAATCTAGCTACTTTTTCATCAAGATGTTTAGGCAAAACATACACTTTATTTTCATACTTTTCTGAATTATTCCAAAGTTCTATTTGTGCAGTAACTTGATTAGTAAATGAAGCACTCATAACAAAGCTTGGATGGCCAGTTGCACAACCTAAATTTACAAGTCTTCCTTCTGCTAATAAAATAATTCTTTTATTGCTAGGTAAAGTTATTTCATGAACTTGAGGTTTAATTTCGTCCCATTTATAATTCTTTAAAGCTTCAACTTGTATCTCATTGTCGAAATGTCCAATGTTGCAAAGTATTGCTCTATCTTTCATATCTCTCATATGATCTGCTGTAACAATATCTTTATTTCCTGTTGCAGTTACAACTATATCTGCTTCTTTAATCATCTCATCCATTATTACAACTTCGTATCCTTCCATTGCAGCTTGAAGAGCGCAAATAGGATCGGTTTCAGTAATCATAACTCTTGCTCCACTCTGCCTTAATGATGCAGCACTTCCCTTACCTACATCACCAAATCCAGCTACTATAGCAACTTTTCCAGACATCATAACATCTGTCGCTCTTTTAATTCCATCAACTAAACTTTCTCTGCATCCATATAAATTATCAAACTTAGATTTTGTTACTGAGTCATTTACATTAATTGCTGGAACTAATAATGTTCCTTGGGCTTCCATTTTTTTAAGAGCTAGTACACCAGTCGTTGTTTCTTCTGAAAGTCCTTTAATTTCTTTTAATAAATTCTTATATTCTTTATGCATCAGTGCAGTTAGATCTCCACCATCGTCTAGTATCATATTTGGCTTCCAATCTTTTTTGCCTTCAATAGTTTGCTTAACACACCACCAGTATTCTTCTTCAGTTTCACCTTTCCAAGCAAAAACAGGAATACCAGCTTTAGCTATTGCTGCAGCTGCATGGTCTTGAGTAGAAAAAATATTACATGATGACCATCTAACTTCTGCTCCTAAATCTACAAGTGTTTCAATTAATACAGCTGTTTGAATTGTCATATGTAGACAACCTAAAATTCTAGCTCCTTTAAGAGGAGACTTGCCCTTGTATTCTTTTCTTAATGCCATAAGGCCAGGCATTTCTGTTTCAGCAAGGGAAATTTCCTTTCTCCCAAATTCTGCTTGTGATATATCCTTAACTTTATAATCTTCCATGATTGTTCCTTATATGATTGTAATTTCGTACTTTTCTAGCAATAATATTCTAAATAATCAACTCATCATTATGTCTTTGGAAAAATAATTTCAACATTAGCTCCTTTTTGGCTAATATTATTAGATGCTCTGATAGTTCCACCATGAAGTTCAACAAGATTTTTTACAATATTTAATCCAAGCCCAGAATGTTGACCAAATGTTTCCGGTCTATTACTATAAAATCTATTAAAAATTTTACTAGTATTGCTCTCTTTAAAACCTCTACCTTGATCAATTACCTTAATAGCTATATTTTTTCCTTTACTATTTTGTATCTGAACTAATACTTTTTTATTATTTTCACTAAAAGAGATCGAATTATCTAATAAATTTGCAATAATTTGTTCTATTCTATTTTCTATACCAAGTATAAAATAATTTTCCGAATTATTTTCATCAATAAAT
>MDSV01087978.1_pt1 | contig 22199 bp, 14 predicted proteins | sample 810851 | NCBI WGS metagenome assembly MDSV01 (sample SAMN05326640, study PRJNA326480) | marine metagenome | isolation source: seawater | place: Atlantic Ocean: North East | collected 2012 | reverse complement strand
CATTTATCTATTTTTAGGTGGTTTTATGTTAGCTATTGCAATAGAAAGGTCAGGCTTGCATAAAAGAATGGCTTTAAAAATGATTTTAGCTGCAGGTTCCTCTGGGATGAAACTTATTGGTGGATTTATGCTTGTTGCAGCTCTTATAAGTATGTTCGTTATGAATACTTCGACTACCTTAATGTTATTACCAATTGGTTTAGCGGTTTGTTCGGTTGTTGCCACAACTATTCCAGGATTGAACGATCAAGATAAAAAATTCTTTGATACAGCTCTTATGTTAGGTATTGCATATGCAGCAACGATTGGAGGTATGTCAACATTGGTTGGAACTGCACCAAATATTGTCTTTAGTGCTTTTATGTTAGAAACATATGGGGTTGAAATATCAATGATTGATTGGATGACACTTGGCGTGCCATTAGCTGCTGTGATGTTAATTTCAGCTTGGATTATATTAACTAAATACGTCTTTCCAATTTCATTTATAACTTCAAATGATACTAAAGAACATCTTCATAGGATGCTAGATGATTTAGGACCTTTATCAAAAGATGAATTAAAAATATCAGTGATATTTGGTTTAACTGCATTGGCATGGATCTTTAGAAAGGGTCTTGATAATTTTGAATTATTATCAGGACTAACTGATGCAGGTATTGCGATTATTTCAGCAATATTATTATTTATGATTCCTTCATCAAACAATAAAGATGATTTATTAAACTGGGATAGCTCAAATAAATTACCTTGGGGTCTTTTAATATTGTTTGGCGGTGGTTTATCCATAGCTGCACAAATAAATTCTACAGGTTTAGGCGTATGGATAGGAGAGGGTTTAAGTATTTTAGGAACAGTTCCTCCAATTATGCTTATATTTTTTGTTGCTGCGTTAATAATATTTTTAACTGAAATAACAAGTAATGTTGCAACAACATCAACATTTTTACCTGTATTTGGTGCAGTAGCTATTGGTCTTGGTATATTACCTGTGTCTTTAACCGTGCCTGTATGTCTGGCAGCAAGTTGTGCTTTTATGTTACCGGTAGCAACACCGCCAAATGCTATAGTTTATGGCTCTGGTAAATTTACGATAGCAACAATGATGAAAGCTGGATTTGTATTGAATATTATAGGTATCTTTGTAGTGACCCTTTTTGCTTACTTTATAGCACCACAAGTTTTTTAATGCAGACGTTAAAGTTATATCTAATATTTTTTCTTAGTTTCTATCTTGAATCCAGAAGTTATATAGATTACGAGTCACCATATCATCCGGTTGTTGGAACACAGGGGATGGTTGCTTCTCAAAACTATTTGTCATCTGAAATTGGAGTTGAGATTTTAAATAAAGGTGGTAATGCTGTTGATGCTGCTGTTGCAGTTGGATTTTCACTAGCAGCCACACTTCCGAGAGCAGGCAATCTAGGCGGTGGCGGCTTTATGTTAGTTTATATCAAAGAAAAAGATGAAATTTTCTTTATTGATTACAGAAGCTCATCACCTCTTAATTCAAATCTAGAAAATATTTTTGGTTTATCTAGTAACTCAAACAAAAAACTTGAGTCACTACCAAAAAACTTTGATGAAGATAAATATGAACTTGTTAATACTGGATATAAAGCTTCAGCTGTGCCTGGGACAGTAGCAGGTCTATTAGAGGCTCATAAGCAATTTGGAAAACTTGCTCTACAAGAAATCCTTGAACCAGTAATTAAACAAGCTAAAGAGGGTATTAGAGTAACCTATGATTTACATAAAGCTATTGAAAGTACTTCAAGATTAGAATCCGACAATGAGTCAAGGAATATTTACTTTGAAAATAATAAGCCTCTAAAAGAGAATTCAATATTTATAGTCCCTGGTTTAGCTAATACTATTACTTTAATTGCCGAAAACGGAAGAGATGGTTTTTATAAAGGTGAGACAGCAGAGAAAATTTTAGTAGCAATGAAAAATAATGGCGGTCTATTTTCTAAAGAAGATTTAGAAAGTTATAAGCCTTATATTCGAGCACCAATTGTTACAAATTATCGAGGTAACAAAGTTTTTACAGCTGGTCCTCCATCCGGAGGAGGAGTTACTTTATTAACAGCTTTAAATATTCTAGATCGATATAATCTTTCAAAATATCAGAGCAATTCAACTATAACTTACCACTTGATTTCTGAAGCTATAAGAAGAGGTCATAATAATAGATCAAGTGAGGTTGGTGATCCTCTTTATTATGATGTTCCGCTTAATCAATTATTATCAAATGAAAGAATTAAAGAGCTTGCATCTACTATAAATCTTAGAAAAGCTAGCAAAGCTTCAATAGTTAAACCTATCGAAGTGATTAATGAAAGTAGAGATACAACTCATTACTCTATTATCGACTCAGATGGAAATGCTGTTTCCAATACTTATACCTTAGGAGCATCTTTTGGATCAGGCGTCACAATTCCTGATACCGGTATCCTAATGAACAATCAAATGAATAATTTAGTATACAAATCTGGAGATGTATCAAAAATAGGTAGAAGTGTTAGTCCTGGTAACAAGTTTCAACCTGGAAAAAGACCAATGAGTACTATGGCGCCTGTAATGGTTTTTGATCAAGAAGATAAATTATCTTTAATCACAGGGTCACCTGGCGGCTCCTACATTCCTGCAGCAATACTTAGAGTTATATCAGGTGTTATTGATTTTGATTTGTCTATTGGTGATGCAACAATGCTTACTAGAGTTCATAAAGATTGGCCATATACCGGTATAGATTATGAAAAAACTTTGAGTTCAGATATTCTATATAACTTAAACAGAATTGGTCATAAGACAGAAGCTAATAAAACAATGGGTAGCACGCAAAGCATTCACATTGTTAATGGTGTTAATTATGGATTTGCCGATTTAAGAAGACCAAACTCTGCTGTTGTAAAACAAACTGCTAAGTAATCAGTTTTCTACTTCAACCAAAGGCATTGCTGCAGTATTAAATCCTGCATCAACATAAGTTATTTCGCCTGTTACTCCACTAGCATAGTCTGAGCACAAAAATGCTGCAACATTTCCAACCTCATCAATAGTTACAGTTCTGCCTAGAGGGGCTCTGTCAGAATGTTGAGATAACATTTTTCTAAAATTTTTAACACCAGAAGCTGCTAAAGTTTTTATTGGTCCTGCAGAAATAGCATTAACACGGATATTATCTCTACCCATGGAAGCTGCCAAAAATCTTGTATTAGCTTCTAAGCTTGCTTTTGCTAAACCCATAACATTGTAATTAGGGATTGTTTGAATTGCTCCTAAATAAGTGAGGGTAAGAAGAGCAGAGCTATCGTTTAACATTGGCTTGGATGCTTTTGCAAGTGCAGTAAAGCTGTATGAACTAATATCATGAGCAATTTTAAAACCTTCACGGGTTGTAACATCAACAAAATTTCCTTCAAGCTGATCTGATGGAGCAAAGCCAATAGAGTGAACTAGTCCATCAAACTTATCCCATTTTTGTGATAGTTTTGAAAAAGAATTATCAATAGATTCATCGCTTGCAACATCGCATTCAATCAAAATATCTGATCCGAATTCTTTTGCTAAGGGTTCTAAATTTTTTAATAGTCTTTCGTTTTGATAAGTAAATGCTAATTCAGCACCTTCTCTATGCATTGCTGAAGCAATTCCAGCAGCTATTGAGTACTTATTAGCAAGGCCTGTGATTAATATTCTTTTATTTTTTAATAACATTTGTATTTCCTTATCTGAAAATTTACTGACTATTATAAAAGATAAATCATTCTAGAAATAATAAAGTTTTATTTAAGACATTTTATAAATATAAATAGAAGTTATATCTGTATATATATAAAACATATAAAATTTATATATTTATATACATATGAAAATGATTATGTAATAATTTTTTTAAAATTCGACGCTTAATTATTTAAGTGAAGAATAAATTTTATCTTAAGGGGAAAAAATTATGTTTAATACAAAAAGATACCTGCTTGCTTTGGTTCTAGGTTTCTCAAGCTTTACAACAGTTGTTGTAGCTCAAGATGAGGAATCTGAAGTAGAGGAGGTAGTTGTAACAGGTTCTCGTATTGCAACATCTGAATTTACTGGAGCCCAACCAGTTGTTGTTATTGATCAAGAGTCGATAGCAAGAACAGCTGAGCTGACAATTTCTGATGTTATTCGAGAAATTCCTATTAATGTTGCTGGATCTAATTATGAAAGATCTGGAAGTTCTGCTGGTGGTACTAGTGAGGTCTCGCTAAGAGGTATTGGATCATCAAGAACTCTAGTTCTTATTGATGGTAAAAGAGTTCCAGGCAACCCAAAAACAGGCGGAACAATAGCCAATTTAAATTTATTGCCAACTGCGGCATTAGAGAGAGTTGAAATTCTTACCGATGGTGCGTCTGCTGTTTATGGTTCTGATGCAATCGGTGGTGTTGTAAACCTTATAACTAAAAAAGATTATGATGGTATAACTATTAGTGCAACAACATCCTCACCAGATCTACCTGGTGGCGAAGAGGAATCATTCTCTATAGTAGGTGGTTTTTCAAATGAAGACTCTAGAGTTCTTTGGACTTATGAGCATCAACAAAGAGATATTATCTACATGACAGATAGAGATTATACTGCTGGTAGAGCTCCAACAGACGGAGATTTAGGATCAGCCTTTTCAATATCAACTTATGCATGGAACTATATCTTACAAGAAGATTCAGTTCTTTATCCTTGGTTGAAAGAAGGGCAAATGCTTCCAGCTGCAGAATGTCCTGGTGATGCAAGATTTGTTGAAAACGGAACTATCTATACAAATGGTTCTTCTGGCGCTGAAGATGGTTTAGAAAAAGACTATGCATGTGCTTTTGATTATACACAAATCATGGCTCAAAATGCTGGTAAAAATTTTGATGCTTTTACATTAAATTACGATAAAGATATATCAGATAATGTAAATTTATACACATCATTTATCCTTTCAAGAAGTGAAACTTTTGGAAGATATGCACCTCCAGCTGCGTTTATTGCAGATTTTCCTGCTGGTTTAGCTAATGTTGTAGTTCCGGCTGAAGGAGATCGTCCTGAACAAGTAATAATGGGTTTAGACGCAACAACAGACCTTAGAAAAAGGTTTATTGAAATCGGCCCAAGAGCATCATGGAGAACCGATTGGGGTGGAAATGCTGTAATTGGATTGAAAGGTGATCTCGGTGATTATTCATGGGATTTCTCATATCAATTTAACAAAACTGACTATGATACTTATGAATGTTGTTATCTACAAAAACCTGAATATACCGAAGCAGCAGCAGCTTTTGCTCCTGGCGGTGCTGGTACTTTTAAAGATCAAACAAGTTTATTTCATCCTGATGTTGTAGCCTACTACACTTCCAGTCCAGCTCAAACAGCTAGAACAAATTTCAAAAGTATAGAGTTTACTATTGGTGGACCACTAAATCTTGAAATGATTCCTGATACTGATTTTGTTGCAGGTATTCAAGATGCTGAATTTAGGTATGAAAACCTCTTTGATAAGCAAAGTGAAGTTGGAAACGTTGGTGGATCAGCTGGTAATTCAGATGGAACTACAAGATCGTATACTGCTTTATTTGTGGAAACTAAAACTCCAATTATGGATGGAAGAGGTGAAGTTCAGCTAGCAGTTCGTAATGATGATTATAGTGATTTTGGTAGAAATACTTCCTACACAATAAAAGGTCTTTATGAGGTAATGGAAGGACTAACATTAAGAGCATCATTTGGAACTGGTTTCCGTGCTCCTGATCTTGGTTCATTAGTTGCAAATACTACTTTTAGTGCTGAAGAACATACTGATTATGTCTATTGTGAGCAGGAAGGAACTCCAAGAAAGGATTGTAGAGAATTACAGGTGAACACATATATTTCTGCTAATCCAAATTTAGGTCCTGAGGAATCAGAATCTTCAAACTTTGGTATTATTTATGAGCGTGGCAATCATTCTGTAGCGATTGATTTCTTTGAAACAGAAATTGATAGCCTTATAACTGCAATTACTGTTCAAGATATTATTGATTCAGAATTATTAGGTGCAAGTTATACTGCTACATTAGAAGCTCAAGGAGCATCATGTGATAGAAACGCATCAGGTAAGCTTACTGAGTGTAGATACAATGATATAAACGGAAACTCAAAATTAGCATCTGGTGTAGATGTTAAATATTCTGGTTTATATGAAACTGCAGTTGGTGATTTTGATGTTAACTTCAGTATGATTGATATGGATAAAAGTGAGGAAGAAGCTTTTTACAATGGCCCTGTTGTAAATTTTGTTGGCCTTACATCAATACCTAATTACAGATATACAATGGATGTTGGTCATGCTTTAAAAGTTATGCCAGAACTTTATTTATCTCTTCAATATGAATATATTGATGCTATGGCGGATGATTATGACGAAAATTATGTTGCTGTTGGATCAATTGATGAATGGACGCAGGTAAACTTGAGAGGGGTATATTCAGTACCACAAGTTGATGGATTAGATATTTCATTAACAATAAGAAATGCTGAAGCTAATGATCCTCCTCTTGATTCAGCAGGAGAATATAGAAGAAATCTTCATCCTATATATGGAATGGTTACTACTGTAGGCTTTAGCTGGGACCTATAATTCATTTCTTGAATTTAAAAAGGGTTGCATTCGCAACCCTTTTTTTTATCTAAATTTTGATAAAAGTATTGTTAATTAGCTAAATTATTTAATGGTTTTTATTATTTGCAAAATATATTAATTTTTTTATACAAAAGTGTTGACATTAAATTTCAAAAGAGTATATTAAATAGACCAGCTTGATTCCGACTAACAAACAACTGCAGACGGGAGTTAGAGAGAAACAAGAGGGAAGAGCCCATAGGGTGAAAGCGTTTGTAAGAGTGCATGATAAAAAATAGCTTACAAGCCCACCAAGAATTCAAGAGAAAGAATTCAAGGAGCCGGAGAAAATCTCACTCAGGACCCCTAAGGAACTCGAACTTAAAGAAACAGAGCTTGTCTCTGTTTTTTTTCGTCTTAAATTTCTAACCTAAAAATTTAATCATTACACCTGCTGCGACGGCAGACCCAATAACACCAGCAATGTTTGGTCCCATTGCATGCATTAATAAATGATTTTGCGAGTTGTACTCCAAGCCAACTTTATTAACTACTCTAGCGGCCATTGGTACTGCAGAAACACCAGCTGCTCCAATTAATGGATTTATTTTTGTTTTACTAAATACGTTAACGAGTTTTGCTACAAGAACTCCTGCAGCTGTTCCTATCGCAAATGCAATCATGCCAAGGATAAGAATACCAAGTGTCTCAGGACTTAAAAACTTATCTGCAGCCAATTTAGATCCAACAGATAAACCAAGAAATATAGTTACTATGTTAATTAAAGAATTTTGTGCAACATCACTTAGTCGGTCAACAACAAGAGATTCTTTCATTAAATTACCAAGACATAACATTCCTAATAACGGTGCAGCACTTGGAAGTAACAAGCCAACTAGTAGAAATAACATTATTGGAAAAATAATCTTTTCATTTTGAGATACTTCTCGTAACTGAACCATTTGAATTGTTCTCTCATTCTTATTTGTTAAAGCTCGCATTATTGGTGGCTGAATCAATGGCACTAGTGCCATATAAGAATATGCCGCTACTGCTATTGGACCAAGTAGCTCTGGCGCTAATATTGATGAAACATATATCGCTGTAGGACCATCTGCACCTCCTATGATTCCAGTTGCTGCTGCTTGTTTTAATGAAAATGTTATTAATCCGAAATGGTTTAATAATAGGGCACCCATAACTGTTGCAAAAATACCAAATTGAGCTGCTGCACCAAGAATTAGTGTTTTTGGATTAGCTAGTAAGGGTCCAAAGTCTGTCATTGCTCCAACACCCATGAAAATTAACAATGGTGCTATCCCCGAGCCAATGGCTATTTGATAAAAGACATAAAGAATTCCTGGGCTATAACCATAATTTTGAGCAAAATTATTTAAGCTACTAAGTTCAAGATATGAAGCATTTTTAACGAATTCATTAAGACTAATATTAGATAATCCCAATTCATTGGCCAAAAGATTTATTTCATTGAGGTTATTAGCGTATAACATTCTTTCAATAGGACTCATAGATAAACCAATTTCAGGAATGTTTGTAAGCAATGCTCCAAATCCAATAGGAAGTAATAGCAGAGGCTCAAATTTTTTACTTATTGCGAGATAAATAAGAAGTAGACCAACTGCAATCATAATTGCTTGACCTGAAGTGATACTAAATATTCCAAGAGTTGAAAAAAATTCGAATAAATTCATTAGGCTAATACCTCAAACAAAGGATCACCTGATTTAACCTTGTCACCATTTTGTACATAAACCTTTAATATTTTGCCTCCAATAGGAGTTTTTACAGTAGTTTCCATTTTCATTGCTTCAAGCACTATTACTGTATCGTCTTCATTTACATCTTCACCAGCATTTTTTTCAATGCTAAAAATATTACCCCCAAGAGGGGCCTTGACTATTGTGCCTGCTTGGCTTTCATTTGAATCAATTGTTTTAGTTGTAATATTATTTATAGCTGACCCATCAATAATTTCTGGTTCAGCTGTTTTTAAAAATTTAACGATATATTCTTTTTCATCGATTTCGACTTTGTAAAAACCTTCTTTTTCTTCATTAAGTTGTGAAGGTGATTTTTCAAAGAAATCAGTATTATTTTTGTTCTTAAGAAATAAGAGACCAATCTCCGGAAATAGTGTATATATCAGTAGGTTTTCATCATCATTTTCAATATCAAGATTCTCTGATTTAATAATTTTTTTAAATTGATCTTTCGTATTTTTATATTCATCTTTGTCAATAAGATCTGCGGGTCTGCATGTTATTGGCTCATCGCCATTAAGAACAAGATCTTTTAATACTTTGCCAACTTCTGCTGGAGTTTTACCATACTCTCCCTTTACCAATGCTGAGGTTTCTTTTGTAACTACCTTGTATCTCTCTCCATTCAATACATTAATTACAGCTTGTGTGCCTACTATTTGGGATGTTGGTGTTACTAGAGGAATATATCCCATATCTGATCTTACTAAAGGTATTTCATCTATTACTTCATCAAATCTATCAATTGCGTTTTGTTCTTTGAGTTGATTTTCTAAATTAGTTAGCATTCCGCCTGGCACTTGCGAAGTAATAATTCTTGCATCAACTCCTTTTAATGAACCTTCAAAGTCAGCATATTTTTTTCTTACTTCTTTAAAGTGTTTTGCAATTGGAGCAAGTTTATTAAGTTGAATATCTGTCTTATATTCAGTGCCATCTAGTATACCTACGATAGTTTCAGTTGGTGAATGTCCATATGTCAAACTCATTGAAGATATTGAGGAATCAACATTATCTACTCCAGCTTCAATACATTTTATAGCAGTAGTAGTAGACATGCCTGTTGTAGCATGGCTGTGAAGATGGACTGGTATTTCTAATTGATCCTTCAATCTTGATACTAGTTCAAAACCAAAATAAGGATCTAAAAGCCCAGCCATATCCTTTATTGCTAAAGTGTGGCATCCAAAGTCTTGAAGTTTAAGACTTAAATCAACCCAGGTTTCCATATTATGAACTGGGCTGGTTGTATACGAGATAGTTCCTTGTGCATGACCGCCATGTTCAATAGTAGCTTTTATAGCAGTTTCCATATTTCTTGGATCATTCAGGGCATCAAAGATTCTAAAGACATCTACACCATTTTTAATTGATTTCTCAACAAATTTATAAACAATTTCATCAGAATAGTGTTTGTAACCTAAAAGATTTTGACCTCTTAATAGCATTTGCTGAGGAGTGTTAGGCATTTTACTTTTTATTTTTCTTATACGCTCCCATGGATCTTCTCCTAGATATCTTATGCATGAATCAAATATGGCTCCACCCCAAGACTCTACAGACCAATACCCAATATTATCAATTTCAGTCAAAATTGATTCCATATCTTCATATCTTAATCTTGTAGCTAAGAGTGATTGATGCGCATCTCTCAAAACAAGTTCAGTTATTCCAATTTTTTTATTATTCATTGAATATTCTCTTTTGTATTAACTTAATAATTTTTTTATGTTCATTGATATCATTCTCTGTTTTAGTAATATCAATATTAATCGAAGCTTTTGTAATATCATTTTCGAAAAGACTCGCAACTATATTTATCAGAAGGATTAGTGTTGCTAAAAAAATAAAAACAGTAATCATGCCTGTTAGCATTAAATTAATTCCAGATATAACTATGTCATTCATTTTTTTAAATCTTTATTAAAGTGAGGATTTGTATAATTTTCTTTTTAATATTATGAAAATATTATACAATATGATACTTTATTTTTGAATATTGTAAATAATTTACATTAATTAATTTTATTATGAAAATAGCTATAAATGGATTCGGTAGAATAGGAAAAAATATAACCAGGCATTTAATTGATTGTGGTTATCTTTCAGGAAAGGGACAAGCCCTTGAGTTGGTTGCGATTAATGACTTGGGATCAATTCAAAGCAATGCACATTTATTAAAATATGATTCTATTCATGGGACTATTAATAATAATATTTCAGCTTCCGATAACAATATTCATATAGATGAGTCTTCTATAAAGTATTTTTCTGAAAGAGACCCTTCAAACCTTCCATGGAATGAATTAGAAGTTGACTTGGTTTTAGAATGTACAGGTATTTTTACATCTAAGGATAAGGCATATTCTCATATTGAAGCAGGTGCAAAAAAAGTAATTATTTCTGCGCCTGCCCAAGACCCAGATAAAACTGTAGTTTATGGTGTAAATCATCTAGACCTCTCTAATGAGGATAAAGTTATTTCAAATGCTTCATGCACAACAAATTGTTTGGCCCCACTAGCTAAGGTTATTCATGATAATTATGAAATTAAAACTGGGTTAGTAAATACTGTTCATGCAAGCACAAATGATCAAAGTTTGCTTGATGTTGCTCACTCAGATTTATATAGAGCAAGAGCTGCGTCTTCATCAATTATTCCATCTAAGACTGGAGCTGCAAAAGCTATAGGACTGGTTATCCCTGAGCTTAATGGTAAATTAAATGGCATGGCAACTAGAGTCCCAACATTAAATGTATCAATGCTAGATTTTACATTTGAAACAATGAAAGATTTTGAAGTAGAAGATTTAATAAGTGTGCTTAGAGATGCATCAGAATCTTCTCTTAAAGACATTCTTTCAGTATCTGATTTGCCATTGGTTAGTATAGACTTTAATCATAATTCTGCTTCATCTATTTTTGATACAAACCACATATATAAAATCGGAAAACAAACTAAAATTTTAGCTTGGTATGATAATGAGTGGGGCTTTTCAAAAAGAATGATAGATTTATCACTATATGTAGAAAAAATTTCCTCAATTTCACTTAAAGAAACTGCTTAATATCAATTTTTAAGGTATATTCTGTTCTTGTTTAAAGAAGGGTATTATGAATTTCACTAGAACTAAGATAATTTGCACAATTGGCCCTGCAACTGAAAAGCTCAGTGCATTAAGAAAACTCCATTCAAATGGTATGAATGTGGCAAGAATAAATATGTCACATGCAACACATAAATCTGCAAAATTAATTCTTGATAGAATTAAAAAAATTAACAGTGAGACCAAGAATGAAAATGGAAAAATTGGTGTTTTGCTTGATACACAAGGTCCAGAAATAAGAACAGGAGATACCGAACTTCCACTAGAGTTAAAAGTTGGCGAAGAGGTTACTTTAACAGTAAGAGATCAGGTTGATGTAGAGACTTCCTCAATTAAAATAAATTACAAAGATCTAATTCATAGTGTAAGTAAAGGTTCAAGAATATCAGTTGATAACGGTTTAATAAATTTCATGGTTCTTTCTAAAGATGAAGAGACACTTTTATGTAAAGTCATTGATGGTGGTAAGCTCGGCTCTAAACGCCATGTTAATCTTCCAGGAGTTAGAGTAAATCTCCCTTCATTAACTGCAAAAGATCTTGAAGATATAAATTTCGGAATAAAAAATAAAGTTGATTTTATTGCATTATCTTTTGTAAGAAACTCCGAAGATCTTGAAAAACTCCAAGAAATTTTAGATAAAAAGAAATCTCATGCAAAGATAATAGCTAAAATTGAAAATCAAGAGGGATTAGATAATATTCATGATATTAGCAAAGCTTCTTGGGGAGTGATGGTTGCTAGAGGTGATTTAGGTATTGAAACAAGTCTTACAGATTTACCTAATATTCAAAGAAGAATTATGTATGCATGTGCAAAGTGGGGCAGAAGATCAATAGTTGCAACCCATTTGCTTGAGTCCATGATTAATAACCCAACTCCTACTAGAGCAGAAGTTACTGATATTGCCAATGCTATATATGAGGGGGCTGATGCGATTATGCTATCTGGCGAAACGAGTGTTGGTAAATATCCATATGAATGTGTAAATTTTCTGAAATCAATTGCTGAAAAAACTGAAAAATTTAGAACGTTAGGTTATGAAAATAATTTTGTGCCAAGTTCTGATTGGCAGTATATTGGTGTCGCTGCAAAGAACTTAGCAGAATCTATTGGTGCAGATGGCATTATAGCTATTACCAGAACTGGTAAAACTGCAAATTACATTTCTAATTCTAAACCACATGGTATTCCTGTTTTTACTTTTACTGAAAATAAGAAAACGTTAAATCAACTTTCATTGGTTGGTTCGACAATTCCATTTTATTTAACTGGTTTATTTGATCATGAAAAAACATTAGTAAAGGTATCTAAAATACTCAAAAATTTTTACAAGAGAGATAATCTTAAATTTATTATGGTATCCAGTATATTTTCTGAAGAACATTCAGAAGCTATACAAATTATCAACATATAAATTATGAAACACAGCATTCTTATATTAGATTTATTAGATCAAAGCGTGAAGTCAAAAGGATTTGCTAGTTTTATCGTTAGCGGGGGGTCAAGTCCTGTTGCTATTTTTCAAGAAATGTCACAAATGAATGCTAACTGGTCGAGTATTGATGTATCTTTAGTTGATGATAGAGTGGTTGATCCAACACATACAGATTCAAATGAAAAATTAGTTAATGATTTATTAATAACAAACAATGCTTCAAATGCAAATTTTATCTCAATCTGTAATGACACAGAGAGTTTAAAAGGTCTGAACAGACCATATACTGTGATGTTACTTGGTATGGGAGAGGATGGTCATTTTGCATCCTTATTTCCATCTTTAATTAAGAGCAATATAGAGTATTTTAATTTATTTGCTGAGCCTGACATTTTTTTTACTGAGCCTATGGGTTCGCCATGTCATAGCAGGGTAAGTATGAATTTGAATATGATATTGCAATCTGAAAATATATTTCTACTTGTATCAAGCAAAAAAAAATATGATATTTTAAAAAAAGCAGAATTTGATAAAAGTTTACCTTTATATTACTTACTCAATCAGAATAAGAAAAAAATAAATATCATTCAAAATTACTAATTTACAAAAATATATATTTTTTACATTAGTAAATTTAATACGTTTTTAGTAAAAAAATACCAGTATTACTATCAATCTTATATATAAAAATGTATAAAATTTACATTTATAAAATTTATTTATTAAAAACTTGCATAAATTTACACTTTATATATATTCATTTTTATTACATCTAATAGGGTGATGTAAACATAACTTATATATGGGGGAACATATGTACGATAATAAACTAGTCTCAAGAAGAGATGCGGTCATTTCTGGCTTAGCTCTTTCTTTGGCTTCAATTCCTGCAATGGCTCAAACAAGTGATGAAGAATCAGTTGAAGAAGTTGTTGTTGTAGGATCTTATGCGCAAAGTTTGATTTCTGCGCTAGATAGAAAAAGAAATGCTGATGGTGTCGTAGACGCTATTACAGCAGAAGATATTGGTAAATATCCTGATACCAACCTTGCAGAATCTTTAGCAAGAATATCAGGTGTATCTATTGATAGATTCAACGGGGAGGGTTCAAGAGTTACTGTTCGTGGCTTAGGCCCAGAATATAATCTTGTTACTTTAAATGGAAGAACTATGCCTACAGTTGGCGGAAGATCTTTTGACTTTGCTGACATATCTCCTTTTGGTATAGCTGCAGTTGAAGTTTATAAAACTGGTAATGCTGCAATCCCAACAGGTGGTATTGGTTCTACTGTTAACATGGTAACTACAAAACCTCTTGATGCTCCTGGTTTTGTTGGTGTTATAGATGCTTCACTTGTTGATGCTTACAGCGTAATGGGTGATGATCAAACACCACAAATTATGGGTATTTATAGTAATACTTTTGCTGATGATACTATTGGTGTATCTATATCTGCATCATCTCAAGAAAGAGATAACAGAGAAGAAAAAGCTAGAGTAAATACTTGGTTGCCAAATTTTAATACAGGCGGTATTGATCCTGCTGTATGGACAAATAACAGCACTAAGTCTACAACGTGGTATCCACAAGATGCTGACTATCAGTGGTTAGATAATCAAACTGAAAGAACTAATGCTCAAGTTACAATTCAATGGCAAGCCAGCGATGATGTAAGAGCAACAGTTGATTACACTCATTCAAAAAGAGACTTCTTTTCTGATAGAAGATCTATTGGTATATGGTTTGTAGGCGGAGCTAATGTCAGAAATGCTGTAACTAATGAAAATGGAACATTTACAACAGTTACAGAAGCTGGCGGTGACTACGCAAGTAACATGTCTAGAGGCGGTCTAATTAATACTAATAATTCATTAGGCTTTAATCTTGAGTGGAATGCTACTGATAATATGACTGTTACTTTTGATGCACATAATTCATCAGCTGAAGGAAAAGGTGCGCCAGAAGTAGGAAGTGATACATTCATGATTACTGGTAACACATGTTTTGGTGATACAGCTTGTATTGGTGAAAAAACTGCAACATACCCAAGTAATGGCGTTCATATCTTTAACTTTACTGTAGCCGGTAAAGATGAGTTTGAAGCTAGTGATATTGGTACTTTGTTTGGGGCTTCATCAGATTATTATTCTGAAAATGAAATGAATCAGATGCATTTGTCAGCTCTATGGGAAAATGCTGATAGCGATAGTGCACTTAGATCTGTTAAGTTTGGTTATGCAACAGCTGAACAAGATTGGTTAAACCAAAATATGTATTCAGGTCAGCTACCTGCAGGTTGGTGGTTAACATCAGCTGAGTATGCTCCTGATGATATGTGGTTTAGAGCTAATGTTGGAAGCATTTTAAGTGATGCTGCTAATAGTGGACAAGGACCAACTTATTATTTTGGAACTACTTGGAATGAGCTTATTGGTTTCTATGAAGGGTTTACCAACGCTGGTCCAGATGACTGGATTTCATGTTGTAATGTTAATTCATGGCCTGATGACTATAAGACTATCGATGCTAATGGTGACCTCATAGGTAACATTAATCCAGGTCCAATTGACTCCGATGCTAGAGTTAAAGAAGAAACTAACTCATTCTATGTTCAATTTAATTTTGAAACTGAATTTAATGGAATGCCTGTTGATGTTGTAACAGGACTAAGATATGAGTCAACTGACGTATCATCATCCGGTCTTGAAACTCCAGTAACTAATATTGCTTGGGTTGGCGGAAATGAGTTTAGCTATGTAGAAGGTGAAAAAGGATTTACTGAAGGAATGGGTTCAAATAAATTCTTTCTACCAAGCTTTGATTCTAAAATTGGAATATCTGATAATGAAATTGTTAGATTTTCATACAGCAGAAGTATTTCTAGACCTGGCATAGGAAACCTCAGATCAACAACCGATTTTGTTGGTAATCCACAGGTTAATCAAAGAAATGCTACTGTTGGTAATCCTGGTCTAATGCCATATGTGGCTGATAATTTGGATTTAACATATGAAAATTATTATGCTGAAGGCAGTTACTTTGCAATTGGTTATTGGAGAAAAATTGTTGACAATTTCCTTCAAACAAGAATTACACAAGAAAGTGTGAATGGCATTCGTGATATATATGTTGGACAAGCTGCTGAAGCTTGTAGAGCTGCTGGTGAAGATACTGATTTAAAAGTATATAACTGTTTATCAGGTGGAGTTAGTGGAGTTGATTTACTTCCTGACGGAGATGATCCTTTAGCTATCTTCAATATATCAAGAACTGTTAATGAAGAATCTGGATTACTTTATGGTTTTGAATTTGCTGGACAGCATCTCTTTGGAGATGGTTACGGTGTTACTGCAAACTTTACAACTGTTAATGGTGATTTAGAGGCTGATAGAGAAGCATTAGATTATCAGTTTGCTTTAACTGGTATGAATGATTCAGCTAACCTTTCTGGTTTTTATGAAACTGATAAATATTCAGTCAGACTTTCATGGAACTGGAGAGACGAATTCTTAGGTGGATTCGATCAGCATTCTTCGCCTGTATACACTGAAGCGTATGAGCAGTGGGATTTAAATGCTTCATACAATGTTAATGATAACTTTGAAGTTTATGCCCAAGGCCTAAACCTAACTGGTGAGACAATAAGAACTTATATTAGATATAAAGAGCAATTATCATCACTAGGGCAATATGGTACTACTTATATTGTAGGTGCTAGGTATAAATTTTAATTAGAGTATCCCCTACTTTAATTAAATTTTTAAGGCTGCTTTTAGTATTAAAAGCAGCCTTTTTTGTATAATGAGTTATGAAATTAGAAGTATTAAACAACAAAGAACATGCAAAACTGAAAGTAAATTCAGTTTATCAAGTTAATAGTGGATATGATTATAATTTCTGCCCTGTGTATCCTATAGAATATACATCTTTACAATCTGATTACCCAATTTTTTTTACTAAAAATAGTGATGACGGATTCCAAACTGTCTCTTTACTAGGATTTCAAGATAAAGAAAATTTATTTTTAGGAAAGGGTGTATGGATTTCAAGATACGTCCCGCTGAGTATACAAAGATTACCTTTTTATATTGGTTCACAAAAAGAAATAGTTAACGGTATTCCTAGCGAAAATAGAGTATTACATATTGATATGGATCACCCTGGTTTAAATGAATCACATGGAAATGAAATATTTTTAGAGCATGGAGGTAATTCAGATTATTTAAATCACGTAAACAATATCCTATCAACTATTCATTCTGAATCAGAAAGTATGAATAAGTTTTGTAATGAAATTTTAAATTTTGATTTATTAAAGTTAGCGGATATAAAAGTTGATTTTAGAAATGATGATACTCAAGAACTTAAAGGTCTATATGTTGTTGATGAGAGAAGGCTTAAAGATCTCGATAAGGATAGTTTATTTAAACTCCACAAAAATGGATATTTACAACACCTTTACATGATTGGCGCCTCTATGGGGAATGTTAATAAATTAATTTCTTTAAAAAATAATATATAAAAATGGATTATAAAAAAATTGAAGAGATAAATTCAGCAGAATTTTCACTAGATATTCTTAAATCTAATCAACCTGTTGTTATAAGAGGCATAGTTTCTGATTGGCCAATAGTAAAAAAGTCTTCTGATCCTATCGAAAAAATAAATGAGTACCTATTGTATTTTTACGAAAGCGATAGGATTATTGCTTTTGCAAGTAAGCCAGAAGCGGGCAATAAATTTACTTATGGTCAAAACAATAATCAAATGAGCTTTGAGCAATTAGAGAGCACTTTAGATCTTGTTTTAGATACTATTAATGAATCACAAAACCTAATTAATCCTGCAACCATATATATGGGATCAACAACTTTGGATTATGTATTACCTGGCTTTGATAATGATAATAATTTTTTTATTGGTGATGTAAATCCATTAAAAAGCATTTGGGTGGGCAATCAAACCATAGTACCTCCTCATTTCGATGTACCTGATAATATCGCTTTTGTATGCGCTGGAACTAGGAAATTTACTTTGTTCCCGCCATCACAACTTGAAAATATGTATATTGGACCGCTAGAGCTTACTCCTGCAGGCCAGCCAATTAGTCTAGTTGATATAGAAAACCCAGATTTTGAAAAATTCCCAAAATTTAAAGAAGCTCAATCATACGGGCAATCAGCACTTTTAGAGCCTGGAGATGGTATTTTTATACCAAGTTTGTGGTGGCATCAAGTTCAAAGTTTTGGAGATTTAAATATTCTTATCAACTACTGGTGGAGAGATATTCCAAGTTATATGGGAAATCCAATGGATGCATTAATGCACTCCATTATTTCATTGAGAGACTTACCGGAACATCAAAAATTAAACTGGTTAAATATGTTTAATCACTATGTCTTTAATTTTGATAAAAAGAATTTTGATCATATACCTAATGAATTAAATGGATCACATAAGGAAATTAATGATAACCTAGCAAAAGACTTAAGAACTCTTTTGCTTAAGAACTTAAATAGATAGTAAAAGGTTAGACTCTTGTCTTTTCAATATTTTTGATTACTTCATCTTTTCTACTATCAAAAACTTTACCAAATCTCGCTTGAACAGTCGCAGATAAAATATCAATAATAGCTAAATGAGCTAATCTTGAGGTCATAGGGATATGCAGATTATTTTCTAGATGTGTATGAATGTGTAAAACTATGTCAGACAGCTTAGCTAATGGGGAATCCTCAGAGGTTAGGGCAATTGTCTTGACCCCATTCTTTTTAGCAATTTTTGCAGTCTCAACTATTTCAGAAGTTCTGCCTGTAAAGGATATCAATACTAACAAGTCTCCCTCTTTCATCATGGATACGATCATTCTTTGATTAATATAGTCTGTGTGAGCTACTACAGGGACACCAAATCTAAAAAACTTGTGCTGAGCATCAAGTGCGACAGGACCAGAACCACCCAATCCAAAGAAGGTTATGCTGTTAGCATTTGCTAAAAGATCGGTGGCTCTATCAATAGCTTCTGAGTTTAAATTTTGACCAACATTTACAATTGTAGACTGAATATCACTCATAACACGTTTAACTACTTCTGGTGTATCTTTATCAACATTTAATCTATCTAACAAATCGTTAGTATTTGTAATCTCTTGTGCTATTTGAATTTTGAAAGCAGGGTAACCATCAAATCCTAATTTTTTACAAAATCTATTTACTGTAGGTAAACTAACACCAGCTTCATCTGCTAGTGAAGTAATGGATTGAGTAATTACTTTTGTGGGGTTGTTTAATACAGATAAGGCAATCCATTTTTCAGACTTGCTTAACTTAACCTCACCATTAACCAATGTATCTAGAATCATTTGATTTATTATATAGATTTGTAATTTATTTACAATATTAAAGATATCTGACAGATATTGTATATTTTTAACATAATCTAGCGTAAAATTATTATTACATTTTATAGATAATTTATGCATTCAGAAGATAAAGACCCAATAGAGACGAGTGAATGGTTAGAAGCTATTAATAGCGTAATTGAGGAGGAAGGAATTGAGAGAGCTTCCTACTTAATGACAAAACTTGCTAAAAGATTGAATGAAGAAGGCGCAATACCTTCATACAACTTAACAACACCATTTAGAAATTCAATACCCCTAAAAGATGAGGCTCAGATGCCTGGTGATCTATTTATGGAGAGAAGAATAAGATCTTTAATAAGATGGAATGCTTTAGCATTAGTTTTAAGAGCAAATAAAAATGATGATGATTTAGGTGGACATATATCAACATTCTCTTCTGCTGCAACTCTTTATGATGTTGGCTTCAATTATTTTTTTAGAGGTTCTGAAGGCCAGCTTGAGGATTTAATATACTACCAAGGTCATTCATCACCAGGAATATATGCTAGATCTTTTTTAGAAGGTTATCTTCAAGAAGAAGATTTAGACAATTTTAGACAAGAAGTTAAGAAACCTGGTCTATCTTCTTATCCTCACCCATGGCTGATGCCTGACTATTGGCAATTTCCAACAGTATCAATGGGATTAGGGCCAATAATGGGTATTTACCAAGCTCATATCATGAGATATATGTCAGCAAGAGGCCTTGTACCAAGGAATGATAGAAAAGTATGGGTATTTTGTGGCGATGGTGAGATGGATGAGCCTGAATCTAAAGGAGCTATTGCTCTTGCAGGGCGAGAAAGTTTAGAAAATTTAATATTTGTAATTAATTGTAATCTTCAAAGATTGGATGGTCCTGTAAGAGGCAACGGAAAAATTATTCAAGAACTTGAGGGTTCATTTAGAGGTGCTGGATGGAATGTCATAAAAGTCATTTGGGGCAGAAAATGGGACCCAATTATGGCTAAAGATAAAGAGGGTAAGCTTCAAGATATTATGGATGCAGTGCTTGATGGAGAAATGCAAAACTTTAAAGCAAAGGGTGGTGCATACACTAGAGAGAACTTCTTTGCTAAAGATCCTGATGTGCTAAAAATTGTTGAAGACCTTACTGATGAGGATATATACAGATTAAATAGGGGAGGTCATGATCCTTATAAAGTATATGCTGCCTATCACAAAGCAGTTAATTCATCTGGGGCCCCAACAGTAATACTAGCACTTACAACTAAAGGTTACGGAGTAGGATCCAGAGAGGCTGATAACACAACTCATCAAGTTAAAAAGTTATCTCTAGATAATATTAAATCATTTAGAGATAAATTTAATATTCCTGTTACAGATGAAGAAATTGAAAATATTCCATATGTAAGACCAGCTGAAGATTCACCTGAAATGCAATATCTTAAAAAAACAAGAGCAAAGCTTGGTGGACCAATTCCTAGAAGAAGAAAAGAATCAAAAGTCTTAAAAGTGCCAGATGATAAAACTTTCTCAAAACTCTACCAAGGCTCAGAAGAAAGAAAAATTTCAACTACTATGGCAACAGTTAGAGTAATAACAGATCTTTTGAAAGATAAAGAAATAGGCAAAAGAATTGTTCCAATAGTTCCTGATGAGGCTAGAACTTTTGGTATGGAGGCATTATTTAGACAAGTTGGTATTTATTCATCAGCTGGTCAAAATTATGAACCAGAAGATGCAGATAAAGTCATGTGGTATAAAGAATCAAAAGAGGGTGTAATGCTAGAAGAGGGTATTACAGAAGCCGGTGCTTTTTCTGCATGGACAGCATTAGCTACTGCTTATACCAATTACGATTTTCCAATGATCCCATTTTATTTATTTTATTCTATGTTTGGATTCCAAAGGATTCATGATTTAGCATGGGCAGCAGGAGATTCACAAGCAAAAGGTTTTTTAATTGGGGCTACATCAGGAAGAACAACACTTAATGGTGAAGGCTTGCAACACCAAGATGGCCATAGCCATATTCTTTCATCTACTATTCCGAATTGTTTATCTTATGACCCTACATTTTCTTATGAAATCGCAGTGATTATTAAAGACGGCATTCAAAAAATGTTTGTAGAACAAAAAAATTACTTTTACTACATTACAACAATGAATGAAAACTATGAGCATCCGCCAATGCCAAAGGGTGCTGAAGACGGAATTATTAAAGGTATGTACAAGTTACTGCCTGCAAAAAAACCTGCTATAAGGCTTCTTGGTTCTGGTTCTATTTTGAATGAATCTATCAAAGCAAAAGAATTATTAAGTAAATATGGAATTGAATCTGAAGTATGGAGTGTTACAAGTTTTAATTTGCTTCGTAAGGACGGTATGGAAACAGAACGGGCAAATCAATTAAATCCAACAAAAAAAGAACAAAAGACATATGTTGAAGAGTGCTTTGAAGACTATTCAATACCAATTGTAGCTTCAACAGATTATATGAGGTCTTATGCTGAACAAATAAGACCTTATGTAAATTCAGATTATACGGTGCTAGGCACAGATGGTTTTGGTAGAAGTGATTCTCGTAAAAATTTAAGAAAGTTTTTTGAAATTGATGCAAATAGTATCACTCGAGCTGCTGTATATACTCTATACAAAAATAAAATAATTGATAAGGCTCAACTTAAAAAAGTTTATGATGACATTGAGGTTGATCCACTTAAGCCAAATCCTTGGGAAGTGTAATGTCAAATATCAAGCAAATTAATATTCCTGATCTCGGTGATGTTGAAGAGGTTGAGGTAATTGAGGTTTGTGTAGAAGTAGGGCAAACAGTTGGATCGGAAGATTCGATAATGATTCTTGAAACT
>MDSV01049243.1_pt1 | contig 22200 bp, 15 predicted proteins | sample 810851 | NCBI WGS metagenome assembly MDSV01 (sample SAMN05326640, study PRJNA326480) | marine metagenome | isolation source: seawater | place: Atlantic Ocean: North East | collected 2012 | reverse complement strand
GACTATTAATCACAGTTCTGGTGCGGACATCATCGTACCTTCAAATAATGGAACAACGTATAGAGGTTTAGGTGGAGATGATACTTATATCCTTTCTAATTCCATTGCAGCTAATGCGGCAATTACAATTGTCGATACAAGTGGTGCAAATAAAATTCAGTTAGTTAATGGACTATCTGTAGCATCAACAAAGTTTGCAGCAGATGCTGTTCAACTTACTTTAAGCAATGGAGCCGTCGTTACGATTAATGGCGCTAGTAATTTTGATTTCGATTTAGGCGGTAATGCTACCGCTGGAACTACTGGATCAGTAAGTGACTTCGCTGGCTTTGCAGCTGGCGCAGGTGTTGCTGCTCTTCCTTCATCAGGTTCTGTAGCAGGTGCTTCCAATGTATCTGTTCAAGGAACAGCATGGTCAGGTGGTACTGGTGGTTCATATTCAGTTACTGCATCTGGTACAAAAGTTACCGAAGGTAATGATGTTACATTTACAATCACAGCGAGCTCAGCGGTTTCTGCTGACACAACTTTCTCCTGGACTGTGATTGGTGATACAAATGGATCAACTGTAACAGCTGCTACTAATGATGATATTGATGTACTATCTGGTACTGCAACTATTGCTGCAGGTTCAACATCTACAACATTTAATGTTACTCCAACAACAGACGCTGTTGTTGAGGGTATTGAAGGTATTAAAGTTAGTGTATTTGACTCATCTTCAAATTCAATTTCAAGTACAAAAATTCTTGTTGATAATGGTGGTTCATCTGCTACGAATGCATCTTTCACTTTAACAACTGGTGTAGATACATTTACAGGTAGAAGTGGTGATGACTCATTTGACGCGACAACAGAAGCAAGTTTAAATGAGTATGATGTTATTGACGGTGGTGCAGGTGTAGATACGCTTACACTTCAACTTGCCGCTGCTGACGGTGGTACTTCTATAATTCCACAATTAAGTGGTATTGAAATTATCCAAGCTACAAATTCTGCTGCAACAGACGGTGACTCTGATTCTAGTGAGATTCTTACCGTCGCTACTGCTGGTTTAACTGGTATAACTTCTGTTGCTAATATTGCTGGTGGTGCAGGCGCAGCTGGTGTTAGTTTTAATGACTTGGCTGCTCCAACTGACCTTACTATTAAATCTGGTGTTGGAACAACTACAGTGAATCATAATGCAACAGCTTTAGCTGGTTCAAGTGATTCAATTACAGTTACTTTATCTGGTACAAGTTCAACTACAGTTGCAATTACAGATGATAGTTCATTAACAAGTACTGTTCTTGAAGAATTAACAGTTAATAGTATTTCTGTTGCAAATACTCTTGCTGATTTACAGGTTGATACAGTAAATGTTCCATCCTTAAAAATCACAGGATCTACTTTATTAACAATTAGTACAGGCTTAGATGCTAGCATTTCATCAGTTGATGCTTCAGCAATGGCAACTGGTGGATTCACTTTATCAGCTGCTCCTACTGCTGCTGCTGTAACTGTTGTAGGTAGTGGTGCTGCGGATACAATTGCCGCTCTTGGCGCTGGTAATCATAATCTATCAATGGGTGGCGGTAATGATACTGTTGACTTTGATGGTACATGGACAAAAGACGATACTTTAGATGGTGGTGCTGGTAAAGATACTATTAGTGTTTTAGGAAGTGTTAATAATTCAGGGTTAAATGCTACAATATTTGATAATTTGACAAATGTTGAAGTTCTTGATGCTGAGGCTGTAAATGATACCTCTGTTGTTGCTTTAGATGCAAACACACCATTTACAACAATTGATCTTGATGATGCAAATAGTCAGACGTTAAATCTTAATGATGGTTATACACAAGCTACTACAGTATCAATTGATGCTGACCAAGGCGATACAATTAACAATAATGCTAATGTTGATTTAACATTAAATGCGTATACAAGTGCAGTTCAAGCTGATTTAAACATTGGCGGAAGTACTGGTAAAAATGATGTTGCCAACCTCACATTAATATCTGATGATACTACAGATACATTTGATGCTGGCAATGATGTATTTGAAACTATTAATATAAATCCATTTACAGCTGGACTTACTGCTTATGAACTAGTTACAGGTGCATATGCTTTAGGAGCAACTGGTGGCGATCTAACTATTAATGCTGCTGGCCTAAGTCCAACTAATGTTTTAACAATTACAGGTACGTCATCTGTTACACCAATGAATATTACAACTGGTGCTGGTGGTGACATTGTACTTCTTGGTACAAAAGCTGATACTATTAGTTCTGGTGCAGGTAATGACACTATCACTACATTAGGTGGTGTTAATACAGTTAATACCGGTGATGGTAAAGATACTGTTGTTATGGGTCTTGCTGTTGATATTATTGATGCAGGTGCCGGTAATGATACTATTACATCATCAAATAGACTTGCTAATACTGATGTTATCGATGGTGGTGATGGTGTTGATACTTTAACTCACTCTGTAACTATTGATAGCCCTTCAGTTATGGGTGGTGTAAGTAACATTGAAGTTATTGCCCCTCTTGGTAATGCTGTAAACGTTGTTGCTGATGGTGACATGGGTGGCGCAAGGACATTCTTGTTTAGTGACACAAATACTCAAGCAATTACTTTAGGTGGTCTTGGTAAAACATGGACAGATGCAACTACTGTATCATTTACATCCGGTGTATCTGGTGCAAATAAAACAGTTACAAATTCAGCTGGTGTTGATTTAACTGTTAAAATTGTTGCAGCTGATTTAGATAATGCTACAAATCTAGTTGGTAGTGCTACATCTCTAAATGATACCCTTGAAATTACATCTGGTAATGGATCAGGTACTGCTAATGCAGGTGTAGCTAATTTAGATGACGTTGATTATTTTGATACAATTATTATTAAAGATTCAACAACTGCTGGTGATGATGTATCATTAGATCTTAATGATAATCTTACTACCGCTATGCAAAGCAAACTTACTATTGATGCTTCAGAACTTGATGGTTCAGCTTCTGCAGATGAGGCATTAACTGTTCTTGAAACATCATCTTCTGTTCCTCTAGATATAACTGGTGGTGGCGGAATCGACATCATTAATGGTGGTGCTGGTAACGATACTATTTCAGGTGGTGCTGGCGCTGATATTATTGATGGTCAAGGTGGTTTAGATAATATTGCTGGTGGTGCTGGTAATGATGCAATTACACTCGGTTCACTAACTGAATATTCTACCGCTTATGGTACAGATATTATTGATGGTGGCGATGGTGTTGACAGTGTTACATTCACTGGAGCTCAAAATCTTACAGCTGCTAATCTTTCAACAATTTCAAATACTGAAAGTTGGACAATTCCTGATGGTAGTGACCTTACTTTAAGTGATACAGTAATGGCTAATAATCCTGGCCTTACATTTGCTTTTGCCGGTTCAGGTACACTTTCATCTGGCGAGGATTCTCTTGGTAAATCATTAATGACTACTTCACTTAATATTGAAGCAACATCTAATGGTAATCTTAAGTTAATTACATCATCTTCCGATGATACATTCACTTTTGACCAAACAGAATCACTTACTGCTGATGATACTATCGACGGTAATGCTGGTACTGATACTATTCAAATCTGGAATGATGATGAAAGAGCTACATCAGGTTCTGCCAATTATGGAACTGGTGATGCTGCAACAGTAGCCTTTGGTGCCAATGTTACTAATGTTGAAAAATTAGTTATTCTTGACTCTGCTACAGATGATACAGATGGTGATATCGGTATTACTATCAATTCTGGCTATACAGGTACAGCATTAGAAATTGATGGATCTGCTCTTGATGCGAATGTTACATCCGCTGACGGTGAAGCTTTAACAGTTGATAATAATGCTGGTGCTACTTACGGTTTATCATTAACTGTAACCGGTGGTTCATTCAGTGATAATATTTCATCTGGTGCAGGTGCCGATAATATATCCGGTGGTGCTGGTGTTGATACACTTAATGGTGAAGCTGGTAATGACACAATTTCTGGTGGTGCTGGTAATGATATTATCACTGGTGGTGATGGTCTTGATAGCATTGACGGTGGTGAAGGTAACGATACCATTGAAGTTGACAATAAAACCGAATTCCAAGTATCCGGTGGTGTTGAAACAGTTGATGGTGGCTTAGGTACAGATACACTTGCTTTCACAAATACTGAAGCTATTGCTCTAACAGCACCTGAGCTTTCTAAATTATTCTCTATCGAAGCAATTACTCTTGCTCATACTTCAGCAAGTTCGTTAACTTTCGGTAATGAAACATTTACAAGTTTAGGTAATCCTTCATTAACAATTACTACATCATCTGGTAATGCAACAACATCAATTGATGGTTCTGCAGTTACTAATGGTTCGTTTGTAATGGTTGATAATGGAACAGCTGCGAATAACGATACTATGTTAGGTGGTTCTGGTGATGATGTATTTAGATTTACTGGTACTGACGGCCTTGATGATGGTGACTCAATTAATGGTTATGGCGGTAATGATACTATCGACATACGTAATTCAGTTGCTACTAGTGTTGAGATCGACTTTGCTGATGTGAAGAATATTGAAGTTATTTCTATTTCAAAATCTCCTACTGCTGCTACTACAAGTGGTAATTTGTTAATTGAAATTGAACCTGCTGCTGGTACACTTAATACTGGTGCAGTTACTGTTGATCTTTCTGGTAAATCAGATGCTACAAATTCAAACTTCAATACTGGTGGTAATACTCGTGACACAGTTGATATTGATTTCACTATTATTGGTGGACTTCAAGCAGACTCAATAATTGGTTCTATGGGTGAAGATACTATCACTGGTGGTGGTACTCTTCTTGCTGATACCTTAAGTGGTGGTTCTGGTAATGACCACATCACAGGTGGTGGAGCTGGTGATACTCTTGATGGTGGTTCTGGTAATGATACCTTAAATGGTGAAGCTGGTAATGATGGAATTACTGGTGGTGCTGGTAATGATATTATTGATGGTGGAGCAGGAACTGATACAATTAACGGTGAAGGTGGTGCTGATGTTATTACTGGTGGTGCTGGTAATGACATATTTGTATATGATGCTGTTACTGACTCTTCAGGTAATACTAAAGATACAATCAGCGATTTCAAGCAATCCACACTTAATGCAACAACAGGTGCTCAGATAACCAATGGTGACTCAATTAGCTTAGTGGTTTCATCTGGTGCTGTTGCTGATGGTAATACAACTTCATTCGTCTTAGCTGACAAAGGTGATGTAGCTAATGCTGGTGAAGCTGTAAATGCGATGAATAATTCATCAGGTAGTTTTGTATTCGCTAAAGATAACGATGTTCTTTACATTGATATGGATGGCGATTCAACACTCAATACTGATGATTATGCCTTTAAATTAACAGGCCTAGATTCATTCCATGGTGCTGATATCGATGTAACTGTATCTGGCGATAATGATGCAGCAACAACAATTACTACACTTGATGGTAATGATATAATAACTACTGGTACTGGTGATGATATTATTACATCAGGCGCTGGTGCTGATGTTATTTCTGCAAATAATGGTGTTAATACTATTAGTGCTGGTGCAGGTGCTGATACGATCACAGTTGGAACTGGTGCTGATATTATTGATGCTGGTGCTGGCAATGATATCATTACTGTTGGTAATGCTGGTGATAATGTTATTACTCCTGGAACAGGTGATGACCAAATTATCCTTACAGCTTTAACTGGTAAAACTGGTAAAACTAAAGTTGTTGATTTTGAGGATGCTGGTACAACCGTTGGTGATGTAATTACTCTTGGTACAGCTAATACAGACCTTGCTGGTACTACAATTAATGCAACTACCTTTAAGACTGTAGCTGATGTTACTGAGGTTAGCGGTGCTGTTTATAATCTACCTGCTGCAATAGGTGTAGCTACTAGTACTGTTCACTTTGTTGAGCTAGTTGGTGGTAATGAAACAGAGGCTGTATTGACAACAGACTTTACTGCTGCAGCCGAGAATGGTGCAGAATTACTTGCCTATTTAGGTGATGGTACAGATGCTACTGGTATTACAGCTAGTGCAGACGATGATTTCTATATCATTGCTTATGATGCTGGTGATGCATTTATCTACAGAGTTCAATCTGGAGATACTACAGCAGCTGTTGGTGAAATTGAGCCAGTTGTTTGGATTGATATGACAACTGCTATGACTGCAGGTGCTCTTGATCCTACTGATTTCTTACTTGCTTAATAACAAATAAGTTAATTAAATAAATTAAGGGAAGTTTCGGCTTCCCTTTTTTTTTATTCGTTATTTCTGTTATAATATTAAATGGTTAAAAAATTCTTACATATTGGTTGCGGTCAAAATAAAAAAGACTCAACAACAGATTTCTTTAATACATCTGACTGGGATGAAGTTCGTTTAGATATTGATCCTTCTGTTAATCCTGACATTGTATCTTCTATTCAAGATATGTCAGTTATCGATAGTGATACCTTTGATGCTGTATATTCTTCACATAATATTGAGCATATTCATTCTTTTGACGTTCATAAAACTTTTAGTGAAATTAATCGAGTTTTAAACAATGATGGTTTTTTAATACTAACATGCCCAGATCTAAAAGCTGTTTGTTCTTTAATTGCTGATGGTAAAATCCTTGATAAATTATATGATAGCCCTTCAGGTCCAATCTATCCTTTAGACATAATTTATGGTCATCAAAAATCTTTATTCTTAGGTAAAGATTTTATGGCCCATAAAAATGGTTTTACTGTTGAGTCTATTACTGCATTTATGCAATCATCTAACTTTATGAGTTTTATAGTTGGAGAAGCAGTTGGTTCTCTAGCTTTGTGGTCAATAGCATATAAAAATAAGGTTGTAAGTACAGAAGATTTAACTATTGAGTTAAAAAAACATATTAGGATAAAAAAGAGTTAATATGACTAGTAGTAATAGTAATTTTAAGTATTGGTCTCTTTTTTATGAAGACGAAGGCTTTGATATAACCGGTAATAAAATTATGGGTCGTCAAGCTGCTGGTTGGTCTTACTTAAAAGCACTTATTAAAAATACTAATTATTTAAGTATTTACTTAAGAAATATAAAAAATAAAAATTTATTATTAGAAAAAATTAAGCCTCTACTAGATAAAGATAAAGAGCTTTCACTTAATTTAATTAATTACCTTGAACCACAAAAATCTAGTAACTGTGGTGGTATTTTTTATCCATCACCAGGTATATCTAATTTATCCTCAAATAGAAGTTACCATGGTCATGATGCCTATAGTATTGTAGGTATCACACATACAACTGCCTCTCATAATGTTATGAGCGATATAGCAAAGCTTGCGTTTAGTAATGTTATGCCTTGGGATGCAGTTATATGTACATCTGAAAGTGTTTTGGATACTGTAAATAAAATTTTAAATCATCAGTATGATAGGATGTCTTCAAAATTTTCAATTAAAAATATAGTATACCCAAAATTTCCAGTTATTCCTCTTGGTATTGATACAGATGAATTTAATTTTTCCGATGACTTTGTAATAAATTCTAGAAAAGATTTAAATATAGGAACAGATGATATTGTTATTGTTTATGTTGGAAGACTTAGCTTTCATGCTAAAGCCCATCACCTTCCTATGTATTTAGCTTTAGAGCAATGTTCAAAGGAATTAAAGAATAATCAAAAAATTCATATTATTCAAACTGGATGGTTTCCAAATGACCCTGTGAGAGATATTTTTATTAATGAAGGAAAAAAAATTTGCCCATCAATAAACTTTCATTTTTTAGATGGAACAGATCAGCATAACAAGCATAAAACATTAGCTGCAGGTGATATATTTATTTCTTTAAGTGATAATATTCAAGAGACATTTGGTATAACACCTCTTGAAGGAATGGCTTCACAATTACCTGTTATTGTTAGTGATTGGAATGGTTATAAATCAACTGTCAGGAATGACCTTGATGGCTATAGAGTTAAAACCTATGCTCTTCAGCCAGGCTTAGGTGAAGATCTTGCTTATAATCATATGATGGATAGTATTAATTATGATCATTATATTGGAATGTCTGTTCAAAGAGTTGCAATTGACGTATCTGATTGTATTCAAAAGCTTAAAATCTTAATATTTGATAAAAATAAACGTCTAGAATATGGTAAAAATGCAAAAAAAAGAGCTCATGATTTTTTTAATTGGCCAGTAATTCTTGGTCAATATAGAGAGCTATCTAAAGAGCTTACGAATATTAGGAACACTGAAAAAGATAATTTTATTAAGTTTAACGAGAAATCGCTACCAAGTGATAGGCTTGATCCTTTTTATATTTTTTCTTCATATCCAACTGATACTCTTAATAGAGAGCAAAACTTTACTAAATTAGATGAAGTAAATCCAATACCTATAAAGGATCTTTTAAAGTTTGGAAGTATAAATTACTCAAAAAACTTTCTTCCAAGCGATGGTGATATAAATATTATTTTAAAATTATTTGATAAATATAATTATCTTAATTTAGAAAAAATTATGACGATAACAAATTTTGATGAAACAAAAACTTATAAAATACTTATTTTTTTATTAAAATATGGCTATTTAACTATTTCGGGAGAAGAGAGTGAGTAAGAAAAAAGTTTTATTTATACATCAAAATTTCCCTGCACAATTTAAATCTATTGCTCCGTTCCTTGCTTTCACAAAAAAATATGAAGTTTATACATTAGCTTGGAAAAAAACGCTTAAAGAAGATGATTATTTAAAATCAATGGGTGATATGACTCATTACCAATATGAAATAGAAATTGGTAGCTCAAAAAATATTCATCCTTTAGCAACTGAGTTTGAGTCCAAGATGATTAGAGCCGATAGCGTTGCTTTAAAATGTTTTGAATTAAAAAATAAAGGTTTTACTCCTGATCTAATAATTGATCATCCGGGTTGGGGAGAGACCCTTTTTATCAAAGAAGTTTGGCCAGATGTAAAAATATTATCTTTTTTTGAATATTATTATAATACATCTGACTCTGATGTAGATTTTGATTTGGAACAATCTACTGTAAATGGATATGAAATGTCAAAAAAACTTATTGCACGGAATGCCCCAATTAATTTAAGCTATTCTATATGTGATGGAATATTTGCACCAACAAACTTTCAAAAATCTACCGCACCTAAATGGCTTCAAAATAAAATTAATGTAATTCATGATGGTATTGATACAGACTTAATTAAGCCTGGATTAAATAATGCATCAATAAGCATCAAATATAAGAATATTAATGATAATAAATTAATTTCTACCAAACTCTCAAAAAAAGATAAAATTATAACCTTTGTTAATAGAAATTTTGAGCCTTATAGAGGTTACCATTCATTTGTAAGAACTTTACCTTTAATTCAAAAATCTCATCCTGATGCTTTTATCTTATTAATTGGAGGTGATCAGGTAAGCTATGGTGCTCCTCACCAATCAGGTGAAAGTTATAAGAATATTTTTTTAAAAGAAGTAAATGACACCTTAGTGGATCCAAGTAAGCTAATTTTTCTAGGTAAAGTCGATTACAAAACTTTTATTAGTATTTTAGACTTATCATCTGTACATGTTTATTTAACATATCCATTTGTTTTATCTTGGTCTATGTTAGAAGTAATGGCATTAGAAAAAGTCGTTGTAGGTTCAAAAACTGGACCAGTAGAAGAGGTGATCCAGGATAATATTAATGGACTTTTAGTTGATTTTTTTGATACCAAAGATATTGCTAATAAAGTAATAAGTGTCTTAGATAACCCCAAAAAATTTGATGCAATTAGAAAAAAGGCTAGAAAAACTATTATCGATAACTATGATCTAAGAAGAGTTTCTTTACCTAAGCAGATGGCGCTGATAGAGAGTATTCTAGATGAGTAAAAAAATAATTTTTGAAGATATAAAGATAGTTAAATTGATTAAACATGAAGACGAAAGAGGCTATTTTAAAGAAACATATAACAGAGAATTTTTATTAAAATATAATATTTCAGATAATTTTGTTCAAGATAATGAATCTCACTCATTAAAAAAAAATACCCTAAGAGGACTGCATTTTCAGCATATTCCATCTGATCAAGCTAAATTAATTAGGGTTATATCTGGTGAGATTTATGATGTTTTTATCGATTTAAGAAAGAATTCACCTAATTATTTGTCATATGATTTTTATAAATTAACCCCGGAAAGTGGAGTTTTATATATACCAAGTGGTTTTGCGCATGGATTTTTAACTCTTAAGGATAATACTGTAGTTAATTATAAAGTAGATAAACATTATGATAAGGCTTTAGAGTTTGGAATAAGATGGGATGACCCGTTTTTTAATATTAATTGGCCTATTAATTCTAGTGAAATTTTATTATCTAAAAAAGACAATGAACTACCTTTTTGGAGTGAAATTGAGTCTAAGGTCTTTTTTTAAGGAGATTTAATTGGTTAATAAGAATATTATAGTTACAGGGGGGTATGGGTTTATAGGATCCTGCTTAGTAAAAGAGCTTCTAAAGGATGAAAACGTTTCAGTTTGTAATATTGATAAGCTAACTTACTCGTCGAATAAAGATTCTATTGATAAATCGTGTAAAAATTTTTCTTTTATAAAAGGTGATATTTCCGACACTGAATTGTTAAGAAGTATTTTTTCAGATTTTCAACCGGATGCGATTTTTAATTTGGCTGCCGAAACCCATGTAGATAGATCTATAGATAACCCATATACCTTTATTAAATCAAATATAAACGGAACCTTTAGTCTTTTGTATGAGGGTTATAATTATTGGAAATTATTACCTAAGGATAAAAAACTTAACTTTAAATTCATTCAAATTTCTACAGATGAGGTTTATGGTACGCTTACAAAAAATGATGATCCATTTGATGAAGATAGTCTATACAGACCAAATAGCCCATATTCAGCTTCAAAAGCATCTGCCGACCACCTTGTTCGTTCTTGGTTTAAGACTTATTCTTTTCCATCAATTATTACAAATACTTGCAATAATTATGGACCATGGCAGTTTCCAGAGAAACTTATTCCTTTAATAATCAGCAAATGTTTAAAAAATGAGAAAATACCTGTTTATGGTGACGGCAATCAAATACGCGACTGGATAAGAGTTGAAGATAACGTTAGTGGACTATTGAAGGTTTTAGAATACGGAATGATAGGAGAAAAATATAACATTGGTGCTAATTGTGAATTAAAGAATATTGATGTAGTGAATGATATCTGTACTATTTTAGACAGACTTATCCCTAATAATAATTATTCTTATACTAAATTAATTGATTTTGTTGATGATAGACCAGGACACGATTATCGTTATGCCATAAATAACAGTAAGATTAAAAAACTCGGCTGGAGTCAAAAATACTCGTGGGAAAATGGAATTCTTGAAACTATTAAATGGTACTTAGATAATAAAAAATTTCTATTATCAAATAAAAAGAGTGGATACTCAGGTGAAAGACTTGGAAAATTATAATGACTATAATATTTTAGTCACAGGTGGCTCAGGGCAAATAGGCTCAGATTTAAAATTTCATAAAAGTAATTTGGATTTTAATTTTTTCTTTCCCACATCAAAAGAATTTAATTTTTTACAACCTGATACTATAGAAGAATATTTAGATTCAAATAATTTTCATATGATAATTAATCTTGCTGCATATACAGATGTTGATAAAGCTGAAATTGAAAAGGAGAAGTCAAATCTAATTAATAATTTAGCATTAGAAAAAATTTCTCAAGAAGCAAATAAAAGAAATATTTATTTAATACATTCTTCTTCTGACTATGTCTTTGGAGAAAAGAAAAATGCTCCATTTAATAGTTTAGATAAGAAAAGTCCAATTAATCATTATGGTTATACAAAAAGTCTCGGTGAAGAACAGGTTTTAAATAATAGTGATAAAAGTATTATTTTTAGATTTGCATCTGTTTTTAGCTTATTCGGTAATAATTTTGTTAAAAAAATTATTAGAAAACTTATTATAGACTCTGAAGTAAGGGTTGTATCAGATCAAAAGATTTCCTTAACATACGCTGGTGATTTTACTTCAAATATTTCATCTATAATTAATCTTTGTTTTAATATTAAAGAAAATGACAAAAGAATTTTTCACTTTGTTTCCAGTGGATATACTGATTGGTTTACAGTTGCCAGTATAATTTTTGATGAAATTAATAAACTAGATAGTGATTTTTTGAAATCAAAGCTAATTCCTATTTCATATACGGATTGGGAATCTAATGCAAATAGACCTCAAGACAGCAGATTAAACGTAGATAATATTTTTATGGAGAATAGTGATATATTAATTCAACCATGGGAAAATTCTATCAGATATGTTGTTAGAGAAACTTTTCTTGATATTTTAGAAGAGGTAAAAAATGAGCATTAATACTAAAGGTATTATTTTAGCAGGGGGCTCTGGAAGTAGATTATTTCCTCTCACTAAAATTACATCAAAACAATTATTACCCGTTTACAATAAACCAATGATTTATTTTCCTCTTGAAACACTTGTAAATGCTGGAATAAAGGATATTTTAATTATTACTACAGAGCATGATTTAAAAAATTTTAAGTTACTTCTTGGTAATGGCGATCAATGGAATGTTAAGTTAGAATATCAAATACAAAAAAAACCAGAAGGTATTGCACAAGCTCTAATGCTTGGAGAGAAATGGATTAATAATATGCCTGTAGTTCTAATTCTAGGTGATAATTTATTTTTTGGGCCAAAATTTAATGAAGATTTAATTAATGCAATAAAAAATAATATTGGAGCTACAATTTTTTGTAAAAGAGTAAATGATCCTGAAAGGTTTGGTATAGTTGATTTTGATGATGACTTTAATATTTTGTCAATTGAAGAAAAGCCTAAAAATCCCAAGTCTGAATATGCAGTTACAGGTCTATACATATATGACAACAGCTCTTCTTCTTACGCAAATACACTAAAGAAGTCGAACAGAGGCGAGTTTGAGATAACCGATATAAATAATATATATCTTAAAAAAGGAATATTAAAATCTAAATTCTTAAAAGAAGATCAAGTATGGTTAGACACTGGAACATTTGATGCTTTGTTAGAGGCTTCTAATTATATTAAAAATAATAGCAATTAATTTTTACTCTTGTAACGCAGTTTGAGATAATTTTGTAATTGGATTTAGCACATAACTCATTACTGTTCTTTCTTCTCCAATAATTGATACATCAGACAACATTCCTGATTGAAGAATTATTTTTTTATCACTATCAGTAAATTGATTGTTATTCAATTCAATCACAGCAGGATAAAAAGGATCCCCATCTTTAGTTGTTGAAGTATTAGCTGCTATTTTAGTTACCTCTCCTTCAAATTGGCCATAAATTGCCATATCATATGCTGAAAAAGCAATTTTTGCTTTTTGTCCTTTTCTCACATAGGCAATATCTTTTGGAGCAACTTTAGCTTCTATTTTTAAAACATCGTCTAAAGGAACAATTTCTGACAAAAGATCACCAGATTGAACTATTTGCTCTTTATTTGTAACATTAATTTTACTTACATATCCTGTAATAGGAGACTTTACTTTAGAGTATTCTAATGATTTTTTTGAGTCATTATATCTTGATTCCGCATCAACTAGCATAAGTTCTTCATCAAGTAATCTAAATTCAGAGTCAGACCCAGTACTAACTAATTCTTTCAAAATATTTACTCGTCTAGACCTTGTTTCAAATTCTTTTTTAGATAATTTATAGTTTTTTAGTCTATTAGTTGTATCAACATGGAATAATACATCTCCTGCTTGAACTTTATCGTCTAGTTTAATATTTATTTCCTCAATTGGTCCTGTAACACCTGACTGAACTAGATGAACTTTTGAGTCAGGAACAACAGTACCAGAAGCTCTGACAACTTGATTAACTTTAGCTATTGATGCCCAGAAAATAAATATTACAGTAAAAGAACCAATAAGCCAGAATAGTATGAAAGATTTTTTATTTGATGCCCAATACTCTGGAATTATATAAGAAATGAGTTTTCCTAAATTTTCTTTATCTATATTAGGTAATTTTGTTTTTAATGCAAAAAAACCTCGAATTTTTGTTAGTATTCCTTTCATTGTATTAATTACCTGCATTATTGGGAGTATTTTGTTTTAAAATAGAATCTCTTGGTCCATATTGTACTAATTGACCGTCTATAAGTACTCCAATTTTATCTACTCTGGCTAGATGATTTGTTCTGTGAGTTGAAATAATAATTGAAGGATTGTAAGGCAATGATAATAAATTATTTATAATTTTCTCTTCAGTACCTCCATCCATGGAACTTGTAGGTTCATCTAAAACTAAGATCTTTGGTTTTTTTACTAAACATCTAGCAAGGGCTATGGCCTGTCTTTGCCCCCCGGATAAATTTGCTCCTCCATCTATAAGATTATAATTATAACCACCAGGTAGTTTAGCTATAAAGTCATGTGCACATGATAACTTTGCAGCTTCAATAACTTCTTCTTCAGTAATTTCCTCTATACCAGTACTAATATTATCAAAAAGACTACCGGTAAATAGTTGGATTTTTTGAGGGCAATAACCAATATATTGTCTCAACTGATCAGATGGTATATTTTTTAAATCATATCCAGAAAGGTTTATTTTTCCTTTTGAAGGTAAATGAAATCCAATAATATTTCTTAATAAAGTAGTTTTTCCGCTACCAATATTTCCAACAATACCAACTTTCTCGCCATCTTCAACGTCCAAGCTAATTTTTTTTAAGATGGCAACTTCATTAGCATCAAAGTCTAATTCTCTTATGGAAATATCACCGCTATCAAGGTTTACTGCCTTGAAGTTTTGCGTCTTTTCATCTCTTGACTCAGTCTGCATCAGCTCATCAATCTTTTTAAATGCAGAGAGTGCGTGGTTAAATTTTGTAAGAAGTTGTCCAGCTTGAACAAGTGGAGATAAAACTCTTCCAGATAAAATAACGCAAGCAATTAGTGCTCCAGATGTAATTTCTAGTGATCCAACAAGCACAACACCATAACAAACAATACCAGCCTGGGCTATTTGAAGGCTAGTCTGAGAGAATGTTACTGCAAAATTTGAAACTCCTCTTGCACTTGTTGCATTTTTACTTTGATCTTCAACACTATCATTCCATTTCTTGCTAAGAAAGCCACCACCAGCAACACTTCTCACGGTTTCAACATTATTGAGTAACTCATGTAAAACCATCATTTTACCTTGCTGATTTTTTAAATTTTTATCAGTAAATCTCCTTAGTATTGGCTGTATAATTGCTGATACTCCTAAAACTAGAGGGACAATAAGTATAGGAACAATAGCAAGTGGACCAGCTATGCTGTAAATAACGCCTAAAAATAGAAACATAAAAGGTAAATCGATAAATGCTACCATACTTGCAGAAGTAAAAAAATCTCTAACCCCCTCGAATTCTCTTACTGTATGAGCAACTCCGTTACTTTTACTTAAAAACTCGCTATCATGGTTTATAATTTTTTCAAATAAAGAGCTATTAATATTCATTTCCATATTGTTACCAGCAATATCAACAAAATAAGCTCTAAGAAGTTTGACTACAAAGTCAAATGTAATGACTATGGCCATACCTATCGTTAAGGCTATTAAAGTATTATATGCTGAATTAGGCATTACTCTATCGTAAACCGTCATAATATAAAAAGCGCTAGCAAGACCAAATAAATTAATAAAAATAGAAGCTAGGGCTATTTGAGAATAAGTTCCTTTACTTTTAATTATTGAGCCCCAAAACCAATGATCTGCAAAATCAATTTTTTTATTTTTACTCATGGTCTGATCCTTATATGGCTATTTAATCCTTGGTTTTGATGTAAATATTTGAAATAACCATGTAATAAATTAATTTCAACAGACAAAAATTTCTCAAGAAGGTTTAATTCTTCTAAAACACTGTTAACATAACTTTCGGCAGAAAATGAAGTCGAATCTAATCTATTTTTTATTATTCTTCTTTGATTTTTTGTATCTCTGTAAGAATTTAATATTTCATTTCTTGTATTTGCTGAGCTTTGGACAATATTAACAATATCATTTTCTTTTACATCATCCTCCTTTCTTTCAATATCAATACTTACCCTAGTAGCATTTTCTTTTGCTTTTGATGCTGCAATTTTTGCACTAGCCCTTCCAAAGGTAAATATAGGCATTGAAAAAAAGATTCCACCTCTGACATCTGTGTCATTTTCTTTCTCATCAAGATCATAAACTGTGTAGCGAGTATTGAATCCGAATTTTGGACGAAATTCTCCTTTAACAATATTTGTATCTTCTTTAGTTGACTCTAAGAATAAGCGAGCTCCTTTTACATTATAAGATTCAATTTTTTTATTCATTTCTAATGAAGGAACAAAAATATTAGGAAAAGAATTATTCTTATAATTCTGTCCAAAAAAATATTCAAAAATTCCAATATCTCTATTTCTAGATGTTTTAAGAATTTGTACTTTTGATTTTAAAGCATTAAATTTAATCGAAAAAAGAGCAAGTTCAATTGGATCTGAAATACCTAAAGTAACTCTCTCTTTAACTTTATCCAGGTAAGGTTCAATTTCTTTAACAAGTTTGAAACCATATTCATACAAAGTATTAGATTTAACAGCATTGAGATAAATTTCATTTGCATCAAGTATTAAAATGGATAATGCGTTTTGTTTTTCTGTAGAAGATAATTTTTTATCACTAAATGCTTTTCTTATTTGAGCATTAATTGTTCCCCCAGAATAAATTGGTTGAGATAGCTCAATAGCTGCATCAAAACTATCATCCTGCCTTTTTCTTAAAGAATTAAATTCACTTACATCTCTATCAAGAACATGATCATTAATTATTCTAACAGAGAGATCAGGCCATCTTTGCCTTTTCGTAAATTTAAGTTGCTCATCTTTTTCTATGTAGTTTGAGTTTGCATATAAAAATTCTGGTTGAATAATTATACTACCTCTAATGAATTCATAATATGTCTCAGCATCAATAGTTTGGTTTTCAAGATCTATACTTGAAAAAGTTAAATTATCATTATTAATCTGAGATTCATTAGCAGAAATAAAGCTGCTAAAAACGCAGATAAAGATAAGAAAATAAAAAAATTTAGACATAAGAGCGAACATTTAAGTATAAATTATTTTTTCTTTTTCTTTGATTTAGTTTTAGCTTCTTTGCCTGGCTCTTCTTCAATTTTTATTTGAGTATCACCATTTTCAGTCAATTTATCTTGAATTCCTTGGGTAGCCCTTACAAGGCCATTTATGACTTCACCAGTCATATTACCTGGAATTTCAATTGAACCTGACTGCGTTACTGTTCCATCACTTTTGACCATTAAGGTTTCCACTCTGAGAATACCATTGACAAAAGTTACACTTCCTAATCCTTCAACTATCATTATCCCACTCCTTTTTGCTATTTTAAATAATAAGTTCATCTTATTTGGGTATAAAATGAAAAAATACAATACTAAAATAATTTGATTCGTCTTTATGTAAGAGTTTATAACACTTTTAAGTAATAAATCTTTATTTATTTAATTTGAAATTAATTTTCAGTAAATTGAATATTACCTCTAATAATTAGTTTGTCCTGTGTCTTCACAACGTCATGATTATTTAAATGAGTCCAGTCTGATGGCCACATTAATGTTAAACCTTTTTTTGGCTGAATTGAATAATCAAAATTCTTAAAATTCATACAGCCCTCTAATTTTTTAGTATTATTTAAAAAAGTGATCCAAGATAAAGATTTATGTGATGAATGGATGTCATTTCTATCGCATTGGTATTCTTTTTGATGCCCTGACAATAAATATTTTTCAATTTTTATAGAACCAATGTAAATTTTTTGAGAATTATTTTGTGGGTAACTCCATTGTTCGATATAATCTGTATAACAATTTTTTATTTTATTTAAATAATTAAAAAAGAAATTTAATTTTTTTTCATCAACATCCTTTGGTTTGATAGATAATTCAATGCAATCTTTTTTTGTTTTATCAATTAAACCAGCTTTAAAGAAGCCTGGTGTATGATTTTCATGAGATGAGTTAAAATAATCCATAATTTCATCTAAATCTTCATCATTAATTGACCAAGAGCTTATAAAATGATTGATTGTATTGATTTTTAGAATATTTTTTTTCATCCTGTATTTTTTCCTTTTTTAATATTCTACCTTAATTGCATTGGTGGAAATATCTAAAACAAAAATACCATTTTTACTTTTATCTATTAATACTGAATCCATTCTTAGACCAAGTAAATTATTGATATTAATTATATTTTGCAGAATAAGATCATTATTCGGCGTCAAGTTATCAATTATTTGGTAGTTTTTTTTTGCTTCAATTAATAAATCTTTATTTTGTTTTATTGGGTATAATCTTAGAAGAGTTTCAGCAAGTCTATTTAGGGCAAAAAGATTGTTTTTTGTTTTATCAATATGTTTAGATTTTAAATAGTAATCCGCTGAAGTTTGGTAATCTTTTTTATTATAATAAATATCAGCAAGTATATTAAAACCTTCTTTGAATTTTGGATTTAACTTAACGGACTCCTTAAAGAAATTAATAGCTTCATCATTTTTTTTAAATTTTTTGTGCATCATTCCAAGATTATATTTTATTGCATAGTTTCCTGGACTTAATTTATCAGCTTCATTAATGTATTTTAACGCTTTAGTATTTTCATCCATTTTTAAGTATGTCTGGCTTATGGCCTGCTTAATAGCTACATCATTAGGATAATCTTTTTCAATTTCTAATAATTTATGAATATGGCTATTTTGATCTTGATCGTTTAGTATTATTTTTATTTTATCAATAATTTTTTTCTGTTCTGAATTAGTCATTATCTTACCATTTAATGGTGGGTGCGGTTGGGTTTGAACCAACGACCCCTACGATGTCACCGTAGTGCTCTACCGCTGAGCTACGCACCCTTACAAAGTTAAGTTAAAAATCTATAGCATATAGATGATAAATTAGAAAAAATTTAAATTAAAAAATAATATTTTCTTATAAAAATAAAATAATTTATAGTTTATTTAAATTGTTTTATTAAGAGTAATTTTAAGAAATGGCTGATGAAAAATATACATTAGATGATATCCCTAGCTTATTTAACGAAAAAAATTTTGAAGAACTTTTGTTGGCTGCAAAGTATATTTTAAGAAAAGAATCTAATAATCATGATGCATTGAATGCCCTTGCCCTTTCTTATAAATATTTGGGTGATACAACTAAAGCTAAGCAAGCTTTTATTCAATTAATCAATATGGGACCAAAAAAAGATTATTATTTTTCGAATGCAGGAAATCTTTTTTATGATTTAGGTAATATAGATCAAGCAATGCAATGTCATAGACATGCGTTAAAACTAAACCCAAAAAACCTTAATTCACTAAATCAAATGGGTCTAGCTTTTTCAAATCAAGGCAAAGATAGAGAGGCAATAGAATACTTCAAAAAATCAATCTCAATCGATAATAACTTAGAGGCCTCATATGATAATTTAGGTAATTCTTTAAGAAATTTGCAAAGATATAAAGAAGCGTCTGATGCTTATGAACGATCAAAAAAGATATTATCTAGATGTCAACAATTAGAATGTTTGTATCTTTTAGATGAAAAAGAATACTTTTATCAAAAATTGAATGAACTAAATAATGATAATATTTCACATCCTTTGGCCGCTGCCTTAAGTTCTCACGCAGCTATTCGATATGATGAAAAAGATACACATTCTTTTTGTAATCGACCTTTTGAATATATTAAAAAATATGAGTTATTTTCAGATAATTCTATTAATAAAGAAAAAATTGAAGATTTTTTTAATGTTATTAATGATTTGGGAATTTCAAAAAAAGAGCAATCATTGCTTTCAAATGGATACCAATCTTCTGGAAATATTTTTCTTATTGATAACCCAGTAATTATAGAATTAAAGAAAATTATTGAAGAGAAAATCGAGGATTACAGAAAGAAAAGTGATCCTAAGGCAACATTTATATCCAATTGGCCCAAGGATTTTACTCTCTATGGTTGGCTTATAATAATTAATGACGGAGGGTCTCTAAGTGGACATATGCATAAAGAGGGTTGGTTGAGTGGAAGTTTATATTTATCAAGACCCAAAAGGGTTAGAAACAATGATGGCGATATTGTATTTAGTCTTCATGGCTCTAATTATCCTAAGGAAGAGAAATTATTTAATGAGGTAGTATTTAGTATAGAGAAGGGGGATATGGTTTTATTTCCCTCTTCACTTTTTCACGCAACAATACCATTTACTTCAGATGAAAAGAGGATAACCTTGGCCTTTGATATAATGCCTAAATAAAATTTAGGGAATTACAAATTTTTCTCAAAGAAACTATCAATTTCTTTAAAAGCGATATTTCTGTATTGATCTTTTTCCATGAAAATCTCATGTTCACAATTATTAAATTCAACTAACTTTGAATTTTTTATTCTATTAGACATCTCAGTAATTTTTTTTGAATACACAACTCTATCCTTTAAACTACTCAGGGTAAGAATTTTTAAATCAATTTGTTCTGCCCAATCTTTCTTTCTCATAATTTTAAACCTTTTGTTAACAGCTTTTGCAAAACTGTTTGTTACACCCCAAAGTCTTATCTCAGGTTTTTTTCTAACTAACATTAATGTTCTTTTGTATCTGACTTCATCACTCGTTAAATCGTTTTCTTCAAAAGGTGTTTCTATTCCCATATTAGGATTAGACCCCAACAAATAGTCTGTATCCTTTTTAAACATATTCATTAATGAGGATGCAGTTCTTAAAAATTTTTCATTCTTAAAGCCAAGCATTGGTGCTGATAAAATACCGAGTGCAAATTGATTATTATGATTTTTAAATGCCGATAACATTAAGCAACCACCCATTGAATGACCAATTCCAATCAGGGGTTTAGGAAAGAAAATATTTATTATATTTTCTAAAATATAATTTAAATCTTTATCATGTCTGCTAAAGTCTTCTATATAGGATTTATTTAAATCTTCTATTTGGTGGTCAGACATTCCTTGACCCCTCCAATCGAAAGCTATCACATAGAATCCTCTATCAATAAATTCTTGGATTGTTTCATAATATTTTTCTATAAATTCATTATGACCTTGCTGAAGAAGAATAGTGCCTTTTTTATTATTTTTTGGCATCCAATGGCAAACCCTTATTCTTATATTATCATCCATTTTTACGAAATATGATCTAATGTCTTTTGGAGCTTTATAATCTTCAAGTTCAAGAAAAGGTGCCTTTTCAAATTCAGAAATATTAAACTCTTCCATAATCATCCTCAATTCTCAAGATGTCATCTTCTTTAATGTCATTACCTAATTGGATTTCAATAAAAATTAGCTCTTTTTTCCCTATATTTTCAATTCTGTGAATAGTATCTCTTGGAATATAAATATGATCATTATTTCTAAGTTGATATTTTTTTTTATCAACAATAACTAAACATTCACCAGCAATAATTTGCCAAAACTCAGCTCTTTTATAATGTTTTTGTAAAGAAAGTTTTGAGTTTATATCAACTTTTATTTCTTTTATTTGGTAGCCTAAATTTTTTGCAATTATATGATAGCTCCCCCATGGTCTTTTTTCTATATCTCCTAAGTAATTTTTGGTTAGATCGCTACTGCTCTCTATTTTTTTCTCACCACCAATTCCGAATTCTAAATTTACTTTTAATTTTTTACAAATATTAGACTCTCTAATATTTTTGATATTACTTCTGTCTCCACCATTACAATAACAAATTGATTTATATGGATTTTTTTTAACAAATTCTTCAATTGCTTCACTACTACTTGGTTCGTTCGAAGTTTGAATTATGACTTCTGAAATGCTTTTAAATTCTTCTAGAATTTCTTTACGCTGATTTTGGTTCATAAAGGGCTTACCCTTTTTTTTGACAAGCCACTCATCATTATTCAGTAAAACTATTACTTTATCAGCTAATTTACTTGCATCTTGGAACATCTTTAAATGACCAATATGAACAGGGTCAAAACCACCGCTTACTATTGCAAAATCATATTTTTTTT
>MDSV01071907.1_pt1 | contig 22202 bp, 17 predicted proteins | sample 810851 | NCBI WGS metagenome assembly MDSV01 (sample SAMN05326640, study PRJNA326480) | marine metagenome | isolation source: seawater | place: Atlantic Ocean: North East | collected 2012 | reverse complement strand
TTTGTAGTTGTTATATTACCTAAACGATCTTCTAAAAATTGGGTATGGTGTACCATTTCATGAGCGTATGAACGTGCTATATCTTTAGGATGTCTTCCTTCAGTATATAATACTATAGTTTGAGTATTTGGGTCGTAATACGCTGTTTTTCCTAAAAAATTACTTGCATTATTATTATCACCATCTACAAATTCTAAATTAGGTAAAGGTTCTATATTCATACCTTTATCTAACATGTGTTGTGTAAGCTCTGCTAAATATTGAATTAAATTAATTTTATTAGAATATGTAGCATTTTCATTTAATAATTGTTCACTTACAGCAGGTCTTATAATATTAAATACTTCTTCTTTTTCTTTATCTGATAATTCGTCAGGTAAGAAAGATGAAAGTTTATCAGATGATATTTTAGCTGCTTTTCTAGCATTTGTACCACTCATACCTTCATCTGGGGTCATTTGAACTTTAACTTCCATATTAGGATATGAAGCTTCTATATTTTTTGTTCTATTATTAATATCATCTACATCATCTTGTCTACCTTCTCTTCCTCCTATAACAAAATAAATTTTATCTTCAGGATTATTTTTTCCTAAACGTATAATATCCCCTATAGGTAGTTTTGATGGTTCTATTTTTACCTTCATTGGAAGATATTTTTTAAATATATCCCAAATTAAAATAGATTCGGTTTGGCCTATACCATCTCTTTCTTTACCCCCTACATAAATGATAAATTCATCTATTTCAGGATTATCATTTAAAGCCTTTTTAACTACTTCTAAATGACCCTTAGTAGGTGGTTTAAACCCTCCCCCGTATGCTGCTATTATTTTACCCATTAATAAAAGCCTTTATTTTTGATTGAGCTTCTTCTGCTGATACTGAATTGTCAATAACATTTTTTACACCATCATTTGCTAATAATGCTTTAATTTGAGCATTAATTGCCGCTTTTCTTTTATCTGATCTTGCTTGTGCTTTAGCATCTTTAGGTTTTGTTCCCTGTGGTTTAAAGGGTTTTAGATACTTATCAACTATATCTTCTAAATTATCTAATTTTTCATCTTTTAAAAGATTAGAAACCGATACAAAATTATTACCGAATGCATTTTTATAAGTATCATAATTCTGAGTAACATCATTCCACGTACGCATTACAATAGCAGGTGCTAAACTTCTATCTTCACCACCTGATTTATCAAATCTATCTTGATTTTGTTTTAATGAACGTTCTAAATCAGTATAAACATAAAGCATAAATACTTCATATCCTGCATTTTCTAATTCATCTTTTAATTTTAGAGTAGCTCGACTTGATGCTGCTGTTCCATCTAATATAAATGATTCTCTATTTGCTATAGCTTTAGGTAAATCTTCATCTTTTAATTTTGAAGCTGCTTGTCTCATTAATTTAGCAGCTTCACTTCTTTCTTCAGGTGTAGCATTTTTTAAATCTAAACTTACACCTGCTTTTTTTAATAAAGGAACAAAATCTAAATCTAAATTGTATGTAGTTAAACCTGAAAGATCTAATCCTCTAAGAATAAATCCTTTACCAGCTCCTGGAGCCCCTGCTAATATTATTGCTTTAGGTTTGTCCGTAGCTTCTTTAAGTAATTGAATTAGGGATATCATAAATTGAATATTTTGTTATAAATATCACGATTTCCTTTTAGCTTGCGTTCTAAATTCAGTAAACACAGGCTTATGTCTTGGGTTTTCTAAATCAAATAATTTTTTTACAGTATTAAAAATATCTACATTTTCTTCTTGTGTACGGGGAGATTCATAAACCTCCCAATTTTTACCTTTCATACGCTTACCCGATTTGTCTTCACCTCTTGATTTAGATTTTAACCATAATACTCCATACCTGTCAGGGGTTTTACCATAACATTCTTCATAACATTTACCATAAACAGCTGTTTGTAAATCATATACTGTTTGCAAATGGTTAGATGTTTTAAAATCAATAATCCATAATTCATTATCTATTTCACATACTAAATCACAAGTTCCTGCTACTTTTAATTTATCTGAAAATAAGTGGACTTCAGTTTCAATTAATGTAGGATTATAAGTTTCCCACCAATCAACAAATCTTAAAAACATTTGCCAAATAGTAGGATTGTACATAGGTTGACCATTAACTAAAAAATTTAATTCTTTACCATTAAGATAATCTTCAATCATTTCATGTACTAAAGTACCTTCTTCACCTGCTTTTTTAACAATCCAATCAGCTGAATATCCTACTTTTTTTAACCAATCTTCAAAAAATTTACCTTTTGGATAATAAGATAAAACATAAGTAACTGATGGGTAATATTTACTATTTCGTCTATAGTACCTTGCATCGGGTAAAGTAATTTGTTTTGAATCTTTAGAAATTTCTAAAATTCTATTATAAGACTTTTTTATTATTTTTTTATTCATACTAAGGATAATTTTTTTTCCATTAGGTCATACTCATTTAGTGGAGTTGATGAGTGGATTAAGTTTGTGAATTGAGTAAATCCCATTTCACTAGGGTCTTTCCCTTGAAGTTCAACTAAATGGACTTCTTTACCTTCATTTAAAAACTTTTCTGCAAATTTAATTGATTTTTTTAAAGCATCATTATCTAATGCTATATAGATTTTTTCAACTGTTGATGTTACAATTTTTTTCATTAAATTAGATTGTATGTTATTTCCTAATAAAGGAATAGCATTTCTTTTAATAGCAATAGCATCAAAAGGACCTTCACATAATATTAAAGGTAATTTCCAATTAATAAATAATTCAAAGGGAATAACATCTCTTGATGTTTCAGGATTACGGTATTTAATATATGGGTCTTTTTCAAATGATCTACCTGTAAAATAATTTAATTTACCGTTTTCATCATAAGATGGTATAATAACCATATTTTGATATCTGCCTGATGTACAATAACCTATATTATATTTTTCAATATCATTATTTGTAATACCTCTAGATTTTAAATAAGACAAAGCTGTTCTACCTTCAATGTTTGAAGATGATATATTTTTAAATGATTGAAATTCCTTAGGTAATTGTAAGTTTTTATTACTTACAACAACATCTCTTTCAGTTTCATTACCTATTAACTTAAATAATTCTTCAAATTTATCAGGTGATGCTTTTAGTTGTTTAAACAGAGATGAAATACGCGTACCTTTTTTATTACAAACCCAACAATGCCAAGGATTATATCCTTTTTTATTTTCTGAAAAATTAATTTCTAATTTTGGTTTGTGATGGTTACAAAAGGGACACGTATGAGCTTGATTGCCCCTCGCAGTACGTTTTCCTGTTCCTAATACAGAATTTACTAAATTTACTAAAAGTTCATTTACCATGAGCAACAATATACATAACTAATTTCGCTAATCAAAGCTATATTAATCGAAGTCTTTAGTGTAAAATTTTCCTAAAATATTATCATTCCAAAAACTATCAGGGTTTTCTAATGCTTGGTATACAAATAGATATTTTGTTTCATGATATGTTAATAATTTTTTATTAGGGCAGGCTATAATTATGGATTTATCCCAATTTTCTTCAGGTTCAGTTTTTACTAATTCTTGTAAGGATTTATTAGAACCCCAATAGGTTTTCCAATCTGATTCTTTAATAGCTAATTTATATGAAGGTCTTCTACCTACTACCCCTTCATATTGTAAAAGATCTTTTTTTGTCATTTTTACTTTTCTAGTAAAATATAAAATCTTTTTACCAATATATTTTTTTTGAGTTGGTAGATGGGTTATTGAATAAACAAACCCGTAAGTATCGTCTGGGAAGTCAGATATTTCTGTTACTTCCTGGTTTTGGTATGTCCAATTTATCATATATCGAAATTAACAAGTATAGTAGTATCTGTAAATTGAGAAATAGGTAATGGAAATGATAATTTTCCTACAGCTACTAATTGTTTGGCTTCATTATACAACCCTACACATGTAACATAAGGGGTGAAAAATGAACCAGTTGCAAATGAATAATACTCAGTATTGCTTTCTCCTGGGGCTGATGATGTTAAAAGAGTAGGATTTGTAGATACCCCAAATTCATTTTCTAATATAGTACAATTATATTGTTGTTCATATATTTTTAAAGATGATGAATAATTTATAATAACATTATTTAGATTATTTGAATTACCTGTCCAATCATCCCCTATGTCTTTTCCAATAGCTTCACAACTATGAGTTGTTAATACTGCTATACCATGAGAATAAAATATTTGACCCACAACATCATTATCAGATCCACTAATAATATTACCATCACCATCATCAGTAAGAAGAATTGAATCCATCCCTGTAATATTTGATGCTGTGTAAGTAAATTCAAATGTATAAGGAACTATTTTATCTCCAAATACTTTTTGAGGAATTGCTATTGTAGTTATTTGTGATGATGAAGAAGTTGGAAAGTATCTTTGTTGTTCTAATGTTGATTGAAGATAATTGTCATATAAAGGAGATTGAATAGGACCTACAAATTCATCAAATTCTTGGGTTGCACCAGGTACAACACTAGAAGTAGCTACATTATCACCTCTACTAGAAGTTAAATAATTTGTATAATATAATTGTTTAGCACTATTATATATTGAATTATATGAAGATGAATATTCAAATCCTGATTGAGAATTGTGTAATGATGTATAATCAGTGTTAACCCCAGTAAAAATATTTATTCCTACTGTTGAACCAGTTATAGCGTCACCTGTAAAGGAAAAACCTTTATCAGCTAAAAATGGTGTTATAGTAACATCCTTTGTTGTAAATTGCTTCCAAGCGCTCATTCATTAGAAATCTAACTTGACCCTTACTAATAATTCCTTAGTAAAATCTTTTAATAATGGTCTAGATAGTTTCGCAACAGCAACTAATTCTTGATCATTATTATATAATCCTACAGTGGTTATATAGACTTGTGGGTCATTAATAAAAGAATCAAATAGTACAGCTCCTGTGGATCCTGAAATAAATGATGGGTTTGCAGAATAATTAAAGTCTTGACTTCTAGCTCTACAAAATATAAAATCTGAAGATAATTGTTCTTGGGAATTTAAAGTAAATCCAGGGTTTGTTGAAGAACCTCCTCCTAAATTTAAATTATCATATAATTTTTGAGGATTGTTATCTGCTGTGTTTGTATTTCTACCTGTTGTTAAACCTAAACCAAATGCTGTAGTATAAGGAGCATCTAATGCTTCTCCATTTAATAAAATGGTTCCAATCTCTGGAAGGAACCACCCATATGAACCTGAACCTGGAGACCAACCATTTACATTTTGTGAGGTATTAACAACACCTGCTGAACCTGAAACTAAATTATAAATTCTTCCGGCTGCACCAAATTGAGCTGCTCCACCTAATTTACTATCATCAGTAAGATATATTTCTCTATTTGTTCCACCAGATCCTGATAAACATAAAGTCATTACTCCTGGGAGTAATTCTTCTTTATACCCTGACCTTTCAACAGGTAAAGCATAAAAATAAGAAGAAGTTGTATTACCAAATACAAATGATGCTTCTTCATCCCCTAAAATTAAAGATCTATATTGACCATAATTTGTTCTTGTTGGGGATAACCCATCAACTGTAGGGTTATATAATATACTACCACTACCTTGTTCATCACAATAAGCTACTGCAAATTGAACTGATCCTGTAGCTGCGGCAGATCCGAAAATATTATAATAAAACTGTCCTGTAGCACTTGCTACTTGAACTGAAGATGTGAAAAATGCAGATAAATTAGGTTGATTATTTTCAAAGACAGTATTAGTTACATTTTCTGTACTTATTACTAAATCTTGTGGATCGAATTGTTGATATGCTCCCGCCATTGTTTTTTAATATTTTAGTTTCTAGTTATATTAATTGGGACTTGTACTCTTGCTCCTGAATCTAATCCAACTACTGTCATAAGACTATATAGTGTTGAAGTTGCTGCTCCTACAGTTCCAAATAAAGTAGCTATTCCTGTTGCTGTAAATGTTGCTGATGTACCTATTACTGTTTTAGAAACATCTGTCCCATTAGTAGCAACACCTGTAGCATTTAAAGCTTGTGCTGCATCTGATGGAATTCCATTACCTAAAACCTCACTAAATTGTCTTACATCACTTACTGTAAATAAATATCCTGATGTTTCTTCAGTATTATTATTATTTAAGTAATTTAAAGTTTGAGGTCTAATTGTAATTTGTTCTGTTTGTTTTAAAGTAATTAACCCTGTTCCAATAGTAACTACAGGCATTTTTGCTGTATCTCTAGGAAGGGTAACTAATTTATATTTCATCATTTGACCCTCATCAGGAAATGCTTCTAATAAAGGCATGTTTTGAATAGCTTCACCATAAAAAGCTGAACCTGAGGGGTTATTTGGATTATACAAAGTATAATCAATTTCATCATCAGCTAAAGCAAAACTAGTAATATTAAAGGAACCATCTCCTCTAGCTAGTAATTCTCTTCCTTTTGTAGTTAAAATAGCATCAACAGTTACTACTTGATTATTTAAATATCCCATATCAGTTTATTTTATTTATAAATATACACATTTTTTGTTTTTATTCCAAATTTTAGTTTAAATTATTATTCTCTTAATGCTGGTGGGTCTTCTTTATATGCATTTTTAGCACTTAATTGATTAATTATTGTTAAAACGTTTCTTTTTTGTACAGGACTTAAATCATTTGGAATTAAATACCCATCACCTGTAGGAGTAAATAATCCATTAGACCCTGTTGGGGCTGTTTGACTAACTATTACTCTATCATCAGCATTTATTCTTCTTCTAACTGTAAAACCACTGATCATTCCATTAGGTATTTTATTAGAAAGAGTTGTAGGGTCAGGCTCTACTGTGATTTTATCATAATTATATAATGATGCCGTTACTGGTTTTATATCAAGAGGTGGAGAAAATACTGTAAAAGATCCACTTGGATTTCTTACAGCAATTCCTGTTCCAGTTTCATAATCGGTGTTAGGGTCAACTGCTGTTACTCTAAAATCTTGAGTTATTATTTCTGATGCGTTAGGACTTGATTCTGATACATTAGTTACTGCTAAATTATATGTACATCTAATCTCATCTCCAACTTCAATTATAAAGGGTTGATTAAAGTTTTCATATCCTAAAAGATTAGTATTATTATCCATTGTAGATGCTGAATAATTTAAATATATATAAGAATCTGCTGATGATGAATTAAATTTAGATCCTGATGGAATCCCTGGAAAGTAGGTACTAGCACCTGCAACTGTAGAACCCGTAGCAACTATTCCTCTTTTAACATATTGGTTATAGTTATGAATCATTGCTAAACCACTACCAAAAAATGCTCCAGGAGCTATTACACTTCCACCTGACCCATCAGGTTGTGTTCCTTGAGATGCTGAAATACCACATGCTGCACCTCTTAAATATAAACAATTACTTCCTGTTTCTAGATTATATTGAGAAGAAGATATACCTCCTAAAGAAATAAATTCATTACCAAACTCCTGTTGTATTATATACCCACTAGTGGCATCTGTAATTGATGTTGAACCTCCACTATCTTTGTATAAATGATAGTATCTTGCAAAACTGCTAGTGAAAAAACTTTGAGTAAGAGTGTATTGTCCTAAAGAAGGTTCAGAAGTTATTATTGTTTGGTATTCTATAGCTCCTTGGAATATAGGAGTATCACCAACTTTTAAAGAAGTATAATCTACACCACCAAATTTTGACGAATTATAAGCTACTGCTACTCCTCTATCTACTTCAAATGTACTTTTTACTTCAGCTAAATTTTTATTACTACCATCAATCTTTAATACAATTGGGTTTTCTGGTGCTTTGCTTCCTGTACTATTTGCATTTGGAACTTCTATCAGTGAGTCTATTCTAAAAGTATATGTCCCAAAATATTCAAGATTTTCTTTAGATGATTTAAAATGTGCAAAATATATAGGATTTACATCTATTACAGCCTGATTTCCATAACTAACATCACCCCCATAAATTGGGGAAGTTAATGAATTCTCTTCCTGATTAGAACCTGAATAGATGCTGCCCGATATTTCTCCATTTAAATATTTTATAAAACTACCTGAGGGGGTAAAAGTATTATAATTAGCTGATTGTAAATTACTTCCTACAAATCTAGGAAGAATGGATGCCTCTTGTGTATAAAAACTATCAGGTATTGTTGCCTTTTGAGCTGTTCTTCCTATAATTTGAGCTATGTTAGATGGGGTTGTTGCCCCTGTATCATATTCAACCTTCATTACATAAGTGTTTTTAACACTTTCTGTTGCATTATTAATTAAAGGATTAAAAGGTGAGTTATAAAATTCTGTTTGGTCAGGTAAATAAGGGTTGAATGGGATAAACTGTCCAGGTTGCTGAGCTTCAAGCTCATAAAGGTTTAGTCCATATGAACCACTTAATAATCTACTTTCACTTTGGTTATAAACATATCCAATTCCTGTTTGGTTTTTAGTAGATATAACACCCCCAACAACTGATAGATTTTGAGAAAATGTATTTCCACTTAAACCAAATAAATCACTTGCTATAGGAGTACCAGAAGCTATAGCAGGTAGTGAAAAATCAAATAATGGTTCATTTGTTAAAGTTGTATTGTTTTCATTTATAGTTCCATCTGTATTATAACTTTGATTATTAAAAGCTAATACTGCAGGAGACCAAGTACCTAAATCACCTTTAGATCCTGTCCATGTAGTTCCAATTAATGTTAAACTTCCTGTTCCTAATGCTGGAGGGCTTGAAGCCCAACCATCACCTGTAGCCTCTGGAGAAGATAAAGCATTAATAGCATTTTGAGTATCTCTTGCATTTGTTCCTACATAAGTTGTATAAGTTTCTATACTAGTTTTAAATACTTCATTAGTAGGAATACCTGCTTGAGAAACCCTTATAGGTCTTGCTCCATTAATACTAGGATCATTAAATAAATATTTTATAATAGGGTATGATTGTGGGGTATTAGTATTAGATGTTGTTGCTATTTTTTCAACAATATTTTTATTACCTAAATATAATGAAATTATATTGTTAGAAGGATTATTACCTAGTAAACCCGAAGTTGAAAATTCATTACCAGGATGTAAACTATTATTTAATGATCCTGAAAAATCTATTTTAAAATAAGGAGCTATATCATTTAATTGGTACCCACTATCTACACCAAGTATAACTCCACTTAAACCTGAAGAGGCTGTTGGGGGAATTGGAACTTTAGGCAAATCATCTAATGAACCCACACCATCCCATCCAAAAAGACCTACAGGTTCAGCTGTTTCTGTTGCAAAATTAAAAGGTGGGTAGTTTGTTATATTAGGAAGACACATACCCACAATAAAATAATTTCTATCATCTACTGTTGATTGTAGAAGATAAATTGACCCTGTAGTTCTATTTAAAGTAGTATCAAATGTTTCTTCAAAATCTAAACAACTCCTTCTTAATGAATCATAATCACTTGAACAAGTAACCATTAAATTTAGTGAAAATGAAGGATATGTAGATAGGTTAGTTGATAAAGTTTCAGAATAAGTACCCTGACTAGATGTAACTGACATTTCATAGGTTGTGTCTGCTGTTTGTGATGGGGCAAATGGGTTATTTAATAAAGATTGGGTTGTAACTGTCGCTACACTTCCACTAAATTCTCCATTAAAAAATTCTGTTTGGGTTTGATCTACAAAGGGAACAGACCCACTTATAGTTTCAATAGATCCCGTAAAGCTTTGGGTTAAGGGTATTATATTAAAACCACCACCATTAAAATTTTCACTTCCACTAGTATTAGGCACCACCCCACCTGCGCTACCTGTAATTGATTCTATATTAATGCTAGATGTTATTTCAATATTCCTAACAGAAATACTACTATTCATTCCTGTATTTGTTGAAGTAACACCATCAATAGAACCTGTTTCAGGAGTAAATGCTATTGTAGTATTTGGTGTAATTTGTATAGCTGGGCGACGATTACGTTCTAATAAATGTTGTTTAACTATAACACCTGTATTTACACTAGTACGAGCTGGTACATATGATTTAATGGCTTTGAATAATGAATTATCAAAATATTTTATTAATCTTAAATAATCCCAAACATCACCTTCTGTATATTTTTTAAAGTAATCTAATGAAATCTTTCTTAATTGAGGATAATAATTATCTGATGATGATACAAATCTAGGATCTGCAATTGCATCTGAAATCACACCATAACCATAAGTAGCAATAATATCATCATTTACTTCATCTTGTGGAGAAAATCCTACTTCTAATCTACTTGTATCCTCAGTATAACTTTGACTTATTAAATAATCCTGGTCTATACTTTTATATCTTGAAAGAACATTTCCATAAATATCTCCATCTTCAATATTAATCTTATTACTTACTCTATTTCTAACACCCATAGCAGGTTGATCTAAAAAGTAAGTTTCAACATTAGTTTTACTATATGTTCTTAAAGTATTAGTTTCATACTGTGTAAATTCATAACTTGAAGTTAATCCACCATTTGTGGGTTCTGTAAAAGAAGAAGTTATTACTAAATTACCTCCAGATCCTGTAATAGCTGGATGTGATGAACTAATTTCTATTGCAAAAGAAGTTGAAACAGAAGCAGTAAATAAATATTCTAATTCATTACCTAAAGGTGCTCTAAAATTAACAATATCAAAAGATGATTCTGATCCTGTTATTTTATTACCCTCAACTGATTCGGGATTCATTACAAAATCATTAAATACTGTTTTTGCTATGTTATTAGAATAATATCTATATTCTTGAAGTGATCCTGAAAATATAAATCCAGCTTTGTTTAATTGTTCACCTATTACAGTAGATCCACTAAGGTGACCTCCTAAATAAACACCATCAACTGAGGATGTGCCATAATTATTCCAAGATTCATTCATTGAAGGTCTTGTAGCATTAGTATCATAACTAATACCTTCATAAGTTCCTCCCCCATATCCAGAATTAAAAGCAATTGCAGCAGAACTCATACTTACAGATGCACTAAATCCTAATGAATTACCATCCCAACCATCTACTTGCTTATTAGCTGCAAATAATGTATAAGTTGTAGCATCATTATTATCATTAGTATGAACATCTCTTTGTAAGAGTACACTCCACCAACCGCCATCAAAGAAAGGTAAATATATATCATCTGATATTTGAACCCCACCATCTGCTACAGAAGCTGACATATAAAATCTTAATTTTCCATAGTCATAATAATCACTAAAACTAGATCCAGAATATGATCCTGAAGGTTGATCTTCATAAAATAAAGCAATACCCCAATCACACCTACTATTTGCTGTCCCATCTGATTTTTTTACAGCTAATGATTGACTATAAAATTGTCCTGCATAGCTTGAGGAAGGGTGACCTGTTGTTTTAAATCTAAAAGAAACACCATCTGGAACAATATATTCTGATTCAGCTATGTAGTTTCTTTGTAGTGGTTGCCAAGGTATTCTAACCGACGAAGATGCTAATGATTGATTAGCTACAGGAGTATACGCGTAACTATAACGTTTATACCATAAATCATAATCATCAGTGTTGTCTCTATTTTTACCACCAAATTCATTAATTCTAAGTATTGTATTTGGGATACCCCATATATTAATTAATTGTCTTAATCCTGAAATTGTACCTTTTTTCTTAGTAAGATAAGCCATATTATGGTAAAGTCGTTTGTAAATTTCTTTACTAACTTTATCTATAGCATATGGGAAACCAGGTTCATTTTGTTGTTCTACATAGTTAAGATATGAATAATTTATATTCCAATAATTAATAATTTCTCCATTATTAATAGCTACATATTTAGTAATTAATTCACTTCCAGTAGGGGGAACATAAATTCCATTGTCTTCACCTGTTAATCCTATAAAATTATCTTGGTTATTATAATTATTCCCAAAAGTTTCAAATCCTAATCCCTTAATAGCATTAGCAGCTAATCCTAAAGGTAAACCACTATCAGGATCATTTGTTGTATTATATCTTTCACTTAATGCTTTTGTATAAAGCCAAACCTCATCAAAAGATTGTCCAACCATATTAGAAAATGAAATATAATTATTATTTTCTTGGTTTTCAACAATAAATTGTGGAATGGTATAATATAGCCAATTTTGATTATTTTCATCATATAAAGAAGCTGATAAGATAATACCTCCATAATATTGATTATTTTCAACATCGCTACCTAACCAATTTAATACATCTGTACTTCCTGTAGGTTTTAGTGGGTAAGGGTAGGATGAACCTGATTTAGGATAAGCAAATGATGATGAATTATAATATAAATAATTTTCATATCCATCAAAATTTTCAATTAAATTAGTAATATTAGTTTGTAAACTAGCTAAACTTGAAGATATTTCAGGTACATTAGGGTTTGAAGCCGTTGTAGCTGTTAAAGTATCTATATCAGCTTGGTATGCTTGAAGTTGGGATACTTTTTCGTAAAAATTATTTACTCTTTCTTTTGCAGAAGAAAAATTAACAAATTCATTAAATGTATTATATGAATAATTAGGAGTTATTGTTACTCCTTTTTGATTAAGAATGTTTAATACACTATCTAATGATTCTGAAGAATTAGTTTTGGTTAATTTGTTATATGATTTTAATTCTGTTGAATTATTTACTAAATTATTTAATTCAATATTAATATTGGGTCCTTTTATATAATTTGCTTGATCAATAAAAGTTTCTATATCTTCTAACCACTCAACTCTATATGCTTTAGATTCTCCAACTTTAGTAGCTACATATAATTCAGTATTTTTACTATATTTCGTAGGAAGGGGAACATATAGTTTAATTAAAATATAAGGTTCACCATTTTCTTCAAATTCTAAAAGACAATTTACAGCTATCTCATATTTGTTACTAAAAAGATTTATATAAAATTCATCAAAATATTCTGAACTTGTTTGAGAATTTTTTAAAGTTTCATACCCATTTACAATAGCAGAACCTGAAATAAAATTTGATTTAAGTTTAAGCTCAGTTCTATCTGGGGATATTTCAGCAAGGTAAAATGTATTAGTTATAGATGATCCTAATTCATAATTAATAAAATTATAATAAGCTGTTAATTCTCCAGTACTAAACCCTTGATCAAAAACATCTGTTGGAGGATCAACTGAAATTAAATTGGTTGGTACTGATCCTGAATCAGATCCTGATTGAGAAGTTAAATCATTTTCAGTTATTGTCCAATTTGTAAAGTTATAATCTCTACTAATTAAAGTTCTTTGAGTGTCATAGATAAAAAATTCAACTATATTTTGGGATGGGTAGAAAGAACTACTTACTTCTGAACTAGGTATAATATTTTCTGTTTCAAATTCAAAACCATCGTAAGCTACAGAACTAGGATTTACAGGATAACATGAAGCACTTAATCTAATTAAGTTATCTGTATCTTGAGGGGAAACAAGTCCTGTAAAAGGTTTTGTTACTGGAGTAGAATAATTAGAATAAGGGTTAGTACCTTTATCTTCGCCATTCTCTTTAATTTCCTTTTCTGAATATTGACTATAATCAATTGCCATTTAAATATTATTTTTAACCAGAAGCTGCTGCTTGGGCTGCTTCAGCTGCTGCAGTTTCTTGTTGTTGAAATTCTTGAACTATTTGTGCTACTTCTTGTCGTACTTCTAAATTTTCTTGTCTTAATTCAGCTATTTCTTCTAATAAAGCCTGTATCTCATCTGCTTGAGGTTGAAAATCAGCATATTCTCCACTAGTTTTTGCTAAATATTGATGTGAATTAATTTCTCCATCTTTGGGAATTTCATAAAAAAACTTTTCATATAAAACCCAAAAGTCATTTTGAGTAGCTAAATTTATATCAAAAAATGAAGGATCAGGAGTTACAACAAGTTGAGTAAATTCTGTATTAACAGTATCATTAAATGCTTGTTTATTAAAAACAGTTTTCTTTATATTTACTTGTTTACTCATCCTTTAGCTACTTTAAACATAATATTTTCATCAAATACTTTTGTTACACCTCCTACGGTTGTTTGCATTAATATAGTATAATATCTTTCGGGCTCCAAACCATTACAATATAAATCAAAATAGCTTGATGTAGCATCAGCGCTAATCCTAGTATATTCGTTATCAAAATCAATTACAAATTCATTTGTTTCTGTATCTTTTACAGCATATAATGAACTAGATTCTGGAAGGAAGAAATTTGTAGTATATAATGATGCTGTTAAAAATACTCTATCAGGGTATTTAGGCATTGCTGCTACTCTTAGTCTAGGTACACTTTCAGAATAATAAGTTCCTTGGTTATTATAAATAGATATAAAACTTTCTACTTGAGGTAATATTGTATTTGATGATGATCCTGTGTTAAATGTATAATCATTAAACCTAAATTCTAATTGAGGGGGATATATTGTATTAGTATCAATAGAAAAATATTTAAATATAGTTGTATTAGCTTTAGTATTTAAAAATTCATTTGCATCTGGTTGCTTTACTAAAAATCCTTGATTAGCAAAACCATTTGAAGAATCTAATGAATAGCTATACCAAGTTTCAACTGTATTTTTAACATCTACTATAACATCTTTAGTATCAGAATAATTAAAAGTTTGAGATTGAGTAACTGGGTCAAGGGTTAAATTAGAACCTGTATACCAATTACAACCACCTTCAATACTTTCAGAAAATGAAGCAGTTATATAAGCACCAAATCCAGAAGTAGGCCATAATATAGCTCCTTCAGCACCTGAGCCTGAGTAGTTTAAAAAATTCCAACTTGTACCATTTGTAGTTATAGGTGAATTTCCAAACCTACCAGTACCCATACCCCAATTTCCGGCTATAGGGTAAAATTCTAAATCAGAGTCTAAATTTAAACCTGTTACAACAGCATTAAAATTTCTTAAATAAGCTGTATATTCCCCGTTTGTAATTTTAGTAGTATAAATATCACTTATTTGGTTTGTAGAAAACTTTACAAGATACCTACTAACTTGGGCATTATCATTTTTTAAATATGTAGATGCTTCTAAAATCTGATCTAATCCTGTATTCATGTTAGGATTTTCAGTGTATAAAGTTGCGTCTTTTTCTGGGAATATTTTATATACGGCCATAATTTAATTTATATTAATTCGTTATCAGATTCTTCCCTAAATTTTATTATATTTTCCATATAAGTATTTCCTGGAGTATAAGTATTTAATTTTTGTGTAATATCTTGACCTTCTCTATTTTTTAAAGCAGGTCCTCCTGGGGTTGGGGATAAAGGTGAAGTAGATGCGTTTTGTAAAGTATAAGTACCATCACTACCTACGGTTCCTAATCTATTTTCTGCATTAGTTCTATTTGGACCTCCCGATCCTCCTTGTTTTGTTCCTGCTTCATTTGATGCTATATCTAATGCTGTTACTTTTAAAACACCCTCATCAGTAACATCACCACCAGGTTCTACTGTTACTAATGCTGATTTTTGGTTTCCATCCTGGATATAAGGTTCAGTTGGAGAATATTTAGCTGAAAAGCCTCCATACTCAACACCATTTATTATAACAGGATCAGAATTAATAGGACCACCTAAAGGTAATCTATTTTCTAAATCTAGACTAGTTGATGGGAAGCTGTGAATTAAAGAAGTTGGTCTTACTCCTCTTCCTTCATCTCTTCCTATTTGGTCTAATGTATTATTTGTTTCTGCCATAATTTTTTATTTATAATGGTACTACTCTACCTTTAATGTCTTCATTAGGATATTTAACCTCAAAAATCATAGGATCCAATGAAGGGTAAACTACTTCATTTATAGTAGCTCCTTCTATATCATAAGCATAATTACTATATCCTAAAGCTTCTCCTTGAAGATTTTTTATTTGAACATTTTTAACTGTTTGTACTCCTTCTACTTTATCTAATAAAATATATAAATCTTTAAATAAAATTGGTTGATTTATTTGCCAATTATCTGTAGCAAAATAAGTTTGTAATGAAGATACACACTTAGTAATAGTTTCATTATTATTAAAGTTTGGTAAAACTATTATATCAAATATAACTTCTATATTAATAATAAAAGCATCCTTAATTTTAATAGAATCATTAATCATTCTATATTCAGCTAAATAAGTTTGTAAATTGCTTTTAATTAAAGTTGATGCTGTTCTAAGTTTTGAATTAGAATCATAAGTTAAAACAAATAAATCTAAAATTGTAGGTAATTCTCCAGGTTGGTATTCATCAATTTTACAAGGCATAGCATATGCTTTTGCAATTGTTCCTAAATTAGAAGGCATTGATAATGCTCTAATTAAATAGTCTTCTTTAGTTACTGTCCTTAACTGGTTTTGAAAATTACCAACAGCATTTAATCTTAATTCCTCAACTGTGTCCCCATCTTGTCCACCATCTGCAGCTAAAGGATTATTTGATGAAACTGAAGCGAATATTTGGTTAGCTAATGCTGTATTTGAAAGATTAGGGTTAACAAATTTAAAATTAGTATCATCTAATACTGTTAAAGTTCCAGCATCTACATTAGATTTAACACCCCCACCTGTTAAATATCTAAATGTTAAAGTTGTATTATAAGGAGCTATTCCATAAGTATTTGTAAAAATAAAATTTAATGGAGAAAAAGCAGTTGTTAATTGATCCCTTTCAAAAGGTAATCCTAACCCTACATTGTCGGGGTTTGGAACAATTTCTTCATCGTTGTTTGTAGTAGCCCCGGCACCAAACTGGATTTGTAATGATCCAGATGATACAAATCTTGTTACAAATCTTCTTTGAACTTGTTTTAATCTTAATAAATAAGGGGCATCTGCTTCCTGGTTGTAAGTTGGGTCCTCGGTATTTGTATTTCTAATAGTATCAAATACATTTTCTTGAGCCATATTAGGTACTTCATACCACTCATTCCCATCAGTATCTACACAATCTAATATTCCTATAATATTTTTTGTATCTATTGATCTAGTATCAAATCTTTTAGAAGCAGCAAAAGTAAATTGTGTTGATTTAATTGTAGCTGATATTGCTTTACGTGATTTTTTTAATAAAAAATATGTAGGGTTTCCTCCAGAAACTTGATAAACTGATGTAGTTGTTGGGTCTAAGGATCCTGAAGCTGAAAAGTCAATAATATCTTCTATTAAAAATTGGGTCGTTGAATCTGTATTAGAAGTGATTTGTGTATTTTGAGGAATTATCATACTATAATCATAATCCGGGACATATACACTAGCGCTTAATTTAGCAGGAACTTGTTGGTAAAAATCAATACTAACACTAGCAGCTGTAGTTACTTTAGGTTCATAACCTAATAAATAAGCCATTTGGTATAAATTTTCTTGTTGCCTAGCTTTTTGTATAAAAGTTTCTTGAATTTGATTATCTAAATAAAAAGATAAAACATCCCCAACATAAGATGCCATTTCCATAAATAACATTCCTGTAGATGTGTCTGTAAAATCATTAAATGTATCTGGAAAGTATGTTTTTGAATAGTTTATTAATGCATTTCTAAATGAATTAAAATCTCTATCAATATACCTTATATCTCTTTTTAAATCTGCCATTATTGTAGTAATATATTTATATCATCAGTTATTCCAAAGTTTTGAACAGTATAAACTAATGTAAAATTAATTGTATTATTATCTGCCTCATTATTAAATTTTATTTCTTTAACTTCCACTTGAGGGAAAAAATTACTAATATCAGTTTGAATTGCTGATGATAATTCATCAGTGGTTTGGTCTACTACATTTTCAAATAATAAATTTCTTAAATCAGCTCCAAAATTTGGATTAAATACTCTTTCTCCTTTATTAGTTAATAAGTAATTAATTAAATTAGCTTTTGTTTGAGCTCTTGTTGTAAATGTAGGTACAAAAACAGCAGGTCCATTAATAGGAAACCCAAACCCAACGGCTTTTCTGTCGTTAGAGTCAATTGGATATCTGTTTTGTAATATTCTTGCCATTATTTTTTATTCATTAAACCGGATATCATGCTCATATCTACTTCACCTTGAGGTAAAGTTCCATTAGATGAATCATATCCAGGTTGTGGTTGGAATGAAGATGGCATTGTGTTAGTTGTAAATTGTTGGGCCGTATCACCTAATATATTAGCATATGCATTTCTTTTTTCGGAAGCTGTCATAACTGGTTGTTGTGGTGTTTGTGTTTCTACAACGGGAGTTGGTTGTACTTGTTGGGTAACAACTTTAGGAGTTTTAACAGCTTCCAGTAATATTTCTTTTAATTCTTCTTGAATTGCTTCTTTTACTGATTCTTTAATTAATCTCTTTAATTCCGATGATTTCATTTTTTAATTATTTTATTATAAATATCAAGTTAGTTAATTTTTTATTCATATCCTTCAAAGTATACTTTAGGTTGCGCAGTAGGTATTAAATCTTGAGTAAATGTAACTTTAACTCTATAAGTATATGTTCCCGGGTTATCATAATCCATTGTATATTGTCTTTTTTGTCTATCAGCCCATACATTAACTATTCTATTATCTGGTTTCCCTAAATTAGAATCAAACCTTACACCTAACTCACCTGATTGGTATTGTGTGTTGTTGTTGTTGCCAAAAGGATCATAATTACCTTGGTTTGAACCTGGAGATCCAAATGTTCCCCCAAATGTATTACTACTTCCTTGGAATCCAGTATTAGCTCCTGTATCAACTATAAGTTTAACTGATTGAGAGGGTTCATTAACAACAATTTGTCCTTGTCTAGTAGTAGAAAGGGCATTATTTATTGATAATATTTGTGGATATTCTATAGGAGTAGGAAGAGTAGGCCCCCATACTAATGGTGGAGGTGGTGGAGGGGTAGAATTAAAACTTGATGCAGTAACTTGTGTATTTGTTTCATTATTATTGCTTTCATTTTCTACATTTGTCTCAACTTCTCTATCTGCTGCCGCTTGTGGAGGCCAATTAAATTCTGGATTGTTTCTTTTCCACCAATTGTTATCTAAAGAATCTATAACAAATTTAGCTTCATCTACTAATACTTTAACAGAACTACTATAAGAATATTTTTTACCGTAAATATTATATACAACAACTCCTTTATAAATGTTTCCATCAAATTGGTTTACATTTTCAGCTCTAATTCTTCTTTGGGGAAAGGTTAAATCATTATCTTCATTAAATTCTATTGTAAGTAACCAATCTGGATTTGGAAATCCTGGTTTTTTATATCTAAAAGGATTATTTGAACCTGGTCTTAATTGGGCTAACAAATCTTCTTCACTAATTATATTTAGACCAATATTTGAATTATCACCAGCTGTAGCTGCAACATTTCCTATTTCATTAAGTAAATCATTTTTTTCTTGGTCAGTCATACCATCTGCTAAATCTTCTATACATCTATTTAAAACTACATCTAATGCCTGTAATTTTGCAATTACAGTTTCAGCTGAAGATGTTATTACTTTAGCAGTTGAGGGTACAACTTTTATAGCACCCTTTGCTCCTTTTAATAAGTCACCTAATTTGTCTAAGGAATCTGCTAAAATAGTAATAACATTTATAGGAATACCTACTCCTGGGGGTACCGAAGTTGGAACTGGAATAGCTTTAATTACTTTTACAGCAGTAGAAACTGATGTTACTATTCCTTCTGTTACATCTACTGTTGTTTGAACAGCATTAAATCCTGAAAGAACTGATTGTAATGCTAGTTGTATTTGATTTTTTTGTTGAACAATTTGCATTAGTTCATCTTTTGGAGGACAACTATCTTGAAATTTTTCAATTAAATCATCAACTATTAATTCAAATTTAGCAGTATTTTGTACTATTTTTGAAATTGCTTTTGTTAATATTTTAGATAGAAATGACATTATTTAGTTTTACTTATTTTTGATTTATAGTCATTAATCTTATTAAGCATATTTTGAGCTTTTACTTGGGTTTGAGCTGCAGGTCCTACTATTGAACCATTGGGTACAAAAGGAACTGGGGTTCCTATTGGGGTTTGTAGGGATACTGATAATGATATCATTGAAGATAAAAGTTTAGATAAATCATTTAAAAATTTATCTCCAAATATTAAAGATTCAGTAGCACTTTTATCACCTAATAAAACCTCAGGAGATTGAATTACTGTTTGTTGTGTATCTATATTTACACTATTAATTGAGTTTAAATTTATAGTATCATTAGATGTTAATAAGATAGCATCAGATTTAGCATTAAATAATAATCTTCCGGAGTCTAAAATAATTTGGTTTCCAGCGTATACTTGAGGAGATTCTGGTGAGGAATTATATGATTTATAACTATCACTAGCTACTTCAATTGGGATTTTTTGAGTTGATGTTAAATAAATACTTGATTTATCTTCATTAATATTTTCTACTTGGGGGATCCAAGGATCAGCTTCTTCTTCATATTGTCCATTTCTTATTATAGTAATAGCATCCCCATCTTCACCAGAATCTGACCATGGATTAGGAATAGGGGCATTTTGTACTGTGGAACTAAATCTTAAAGATTGACCCCATCTACCTTGATATATTAAATCACCTGGGTAGGGTTGAAGATTTCTTACTGATAGTTTTTCTGTAAAATTATTTCCTAAATCAATTTCAGTAGATCCATCACTTACTCTTCTAACAGCTCCAGCTTCAGTTTGTTGATAATCTTGAGTTTGAGATTCAGGATTTGATGGTTGGGTTATTGGGTCAGGGATAGCATTATGGTGAGTACTCCCCCAAATATTAATAGGTTGGAAATAATAATATGTTGTTGAATTTACATTAGATTGTACATTTGCATCTGGTAATGAAATTACATATATTATTTCATTTTTTAATGGAATTGATGAATTATTTGGGAATAGAGGTCTTGCAAATTTATTAGTTTGAGGTCCTCTTACTGGGTTAGGTTCATTTAATTTTTCGAAAAAAATACAACCTATAGAACTCCACTCACCAAAATTTTCAAATACTTCTTGATCTGTTGTATTATCGGTAATAGCTAATGTTACTCTACCAGCAATAATTCCCGTTGTAGGGGATGATGTTAACTGTAGAGGTGTTAATGAAGATAAAGATGTTGGGTTTTTAGCCATTTTTTTCTTTAATATTCAATTTTTCCATTTCTTCTAAAAGTTGGGCTTTTTCTTCTTCAGAAATACCTAACCCCCCATCTTCGTCTATGTTTTGTAATGCTCTTTGAACGATAGTAGCCATTTTTATTAATGACTCATCATTTTTCACACCTATTTCCATATATTCTTTAATAAGAGGCACAATAAGGGTAGCATCTCCTATTTCTTGAACCAAAGGTTTTAATTCAGATATTAAAGCTCCAACTTGAGCGTCTCTCTTTTTTTGATTTTGGTAAATTTCTTCTAATAAATCAGAAAATTTTTTATCACCAAAAACGAATGAATCTAATTGTCCCATAATGTTTTTGATTATAAATATGTATTCTTAAAATTATTTTGGAGGAAAATAACCGTGTTCTAAATAAAATAAGTATTTTTCTTTAAAAATGCCATGTAATTTATTAGCAATTTTAGTAATTTTAGGGGTTTTAACATCTACCATTTCTCTAATATAGATGTATAATGCTTTTTTATTAAAAACATCTATATTATCTCTTTTTCTAAATAGTTCTAAAATGGCATCAGCAATTGTAGCATCATTTCCTTTTGGAAATAAAATATATATTCTATCTGTACAATATTCTATATATTGGTCTATAAATAGAGATAAACGGTCTTCATACTTGTAGTCTTTATTTTCTTTAAGATTCCTATTACTAAATTCTTCTTCTTGTATTAAAACACTAGTATCATCTTGCCTATTTTTAGAAACAATAAATGATGGGTCTGATGTATCTAATTCAGTATAATTATTTAAATCTGATACAGGAATGTTTTTAATTTTTTTCCCATAATTTTTTTGATTATAAACAATAAGCCATCTTTTTACAATAGTTCCAAAATAAGAATATGCTTTAGCCCCATTATCAGGGTTAAATAAATGAATTTTAGAAAGGAGAAATACCATTATTTCATGTTGTAAATCTTCTAAATTTTCAACACCATCAGTATAATAGAATTTAAA
>MDSV01184443.1_pt1 | contig 22204 bp, 17 predicted proteins | sample 810851 | NCBI WGS metagenome assembly MDSV01 (sample SAMN05326640, study PRJNA326480) | marine metagenome | isolation source: seawater | place: Atlantic Ocean: North East | collected 2012 | reverse complement strand
GGTTTTATATATGATGTAGCGGCTCTTCGTGCACAAAAACCGGGCTTTTCGCGGGCCTTGAGTTTGTCGATATCTGCTTCGCTGAGGGGGGGGTAGGGATAAAGACAGCCAACGAGAAGGGGTGGTATTCAGCGAATCTATAGGGCAGGTCCGGTCCCCGGCGCCGACCACTGGGTTTTCGCGCAGATCGTTTATGCCGGCGCCGTGGACCGGTGGCACGACCATGCAAGCATTCGCCTTTTGCGTCTCTGTCGCGAGCATGCCTCCCCACGCCGCACGCCGGGGACAATGGACTGGAGCAACCCACCGCGCCGGCACTCGCCGGGCGACCCAGAGTACAAATTTATGTTCAAAGAATTGGCGATTGTACCGCCTCGTCGATGGACCATTCGTGATGTCGCAAACCACGACGGCGGAGTGGAGGTGGACCAAGACGGCATTATGCGAAACCACATCGTCTACGGAAGCAGGCCGCTCACGTGCGCGTGGGGGTGTCGGGTGCAGCTCGATGAAGTGCTGCGAGCCGAGGACGAGCACTGGACGGGTCCGACGCGGCGGCAGATGTGGGAACTCGATCTCCTATACAAGTACTACAGACCGTATCTCAGCGCGGCCGCAAAGGTAACGCAGGAAAACCCCGGGTTTGCCGACCTCGACGTTGCGATGGGTAGCGTGGCCGGGAGCGGAAGGTTGGCGAACCGAATCTTCAACTTTGCTTGCGACGAGGGGCGATACGACGCGGAGGGTCACGACAAAGACGGGAACGCGCTGTCTGGATCGGCATCGGACGAGGAGTTCGGCGAAGTGCAGGTGATGGGGTATATGGGCGGGCGCAGGAGTCGCGAGCGGGGAAGAGGCGAAGATGGCAGACGCTACAAGGATACAACCAGTGTGTATCTCGATCCGCAACACGATGGCAGCAGTTGTGGACCAGTGGCGCTCATGGCATGCAGGAAATGCAAAAAGGGGCTGCCGGTGGCTTACTTTGCACCTGATCCGAAGACGAGCCTGAAGAAATTCAAGGAGTTTGCGCAGCTTGTGGAAGACATTGAAAGCCTTGATTTTGAGACAAGCATTTGCGCACAGGACGCCCTGGCCGGCACGAACACTCGGCGGCCAAAGCGCGCTTCCTTGGAGGAGAGCGGCGACGGCGTGACGGCTCTCAGTGCGCTGTCGATGGACAAGCTTCCAGCTCTGCCTCGGGCGCCGCCGGGTGGCAAACTGCGGGCTGCGTCGTGCCGCACCTGTCGTCAGAACATGAAGAACTACAAGGAACAGGCCAAGGACCTGCAGGCGGTGCTGGAACGCGGCCTGGATAATCCCAAGCCTACGTTTGGGCCGATGACTGAGCAGGAGTTTGATCAAGCAGAGGCGGTAAAAAGGTGGGACGCCATGATTGACAATCCTGCTCGCATGAAGCTGGGACTTGTTGACCTGTTGAAAGTGCCGGACCTCTTTCCGGACGTGACGCTGGGGGTGTGACTTTTGGACGTCCCGTTTGACCGCCGTCATGGAGTGGGTGCGCGTAGTTGTGAGTGCAGAAATGCGTGTGTGCGTGCCGGCGCCAGAGACCCACGGTGCAGCCATAAGAATTCTTTTCAGACGCTATCGCTTCTCCAGCGCAGAGTGCAAAGCAGTGTCGCTTCACGCGGCTCCCATTCGCAATGAGCTCTCCCGCAGAGACGATGCGCCAGATATTGGGGGCAATAGGGCCCCGCGTGCACGGTGCCGACAAAGCCATTCAAAAGCACGAGGCGGTGTCCGTTACCGACTGCATACGCCGAGCAGCTTTCACAAAGAACCAGGGCGTGCTGGATTGCGCCATCCCCGTGTTACTGAGCGACTCTTTGGAGCCATTCACCTTTGACATACACCGCACAGCGCGAAATGAGGACGATGACGAAATGTATTCTTACGGGGTGGCAACGCTGCCTCGTGTCGTCGGCGAGCTGTTCATCGTAGGTGCTACCATGCTGCAGCTGAAGCACCTGAGTCTGCCCGCGACGCTGCTAAGCTCAAAAGAGGGAGTTGTCGTGCTACACGTTGCCAACGCGCCGTTTGCGGCACTCGAAGCCGAGTTTTATGACAGCGCATTTGGCCCCACTGCCAGTTCCATCGAGGGCTTTGTCAAGGGGGTGGAGAGGGGTGAGCAGCTGCTCGCCTTGCGCAAGGAGGCGGCGATCAAAGGTCGCACGCGTGGCGCATCCACCACCCCCGTGCCACTGATGCAGACGGGACAGGTACGCACGGTGCGGCACGGGATGATGCCGTTCCTTTCGTTGCGCATTGCCCGCAACATGGAAGAGCGCCAATTGCTGCTCGGTGCCGTCGTTCGTATGATGGAGGTGTGCTCGGTTGCGCACAAGGGAATTGACGACATGCTGCTTGGGGTGCAGACCGTGCGCACGATGACAATCTTCCAGTCCGAAAATCTAGTGCCCACGGCAATGCAGAAGGCGGCATTGGAGCCTTCCGACATTGTTGGGCCGTCTTTGGAGGCGGGGGAGGTGGTCAAGCGTCCCGTGCTCTCCGCGCTGGCTCTGCTGATGTTGGGAAGTGCTGCCGACGACGCAGAGGACGCAAATGGGCAGCTCATCACCGAAGCCCCCGTTCTGGACCCCGACAAGAGGTACTACGACACGGAGCGTTCGCTCTTGCACGCCGTGCAGGGAAAGGAGCTCGAAGGCATGAAGCGGGCAGAAACGCGCTGCTCGCAATCTTCGCTTACCCTTATGCGAACGTCTTCGGCATTTACCTTGACGGCGGCGATGCGCGGACTCGGGCGCAGGTACGACACCAAGATGCTGGCCAAGGGTGGATGCGTGCGCACCGTGATCGAAAAGGTGGCACTGTCGCTTTTTGCGAACGCTGCGCCCGCCGAGTGCTGCAACATCGCACAGAAGGCATCGGAGCAGGCCATGGCTCTGCCGACAGCGCTTGGAATTATGAGCACGTATCTGGTGGATGAGCAGGCCATTGTGACCGTCACGCGAGAGCCAGATGGCCGTATGAGTTCCATTCGCCTCTCGAATGCCAAACACAGCCTTCCAGATGTGGGCGTGTCGGCGCTGTCGCGGCTCATCCTGAGCACGTGGGTGTTTGTGATCATCGTGGACGACGACAAGGTCAGTCTGCTGCTGGTGACGGACCACGCGTCGCTGAAAGACGTCACAAGCTTGCGCCAATCGCCAGCAAAGCTGCGCACACCGACATCTGATCCGGAACGTCGGAGCAGCGGCGTGGACGAGAGCAGCGGATCGATTGCGGCCGGTGCCACCGCGCCTGTTGCGCCAACGACCGCCTTCTCGCTTGAGCAGCGTGCCATGATGGCGTCCTTAAAGCGCACCATGGGAGAGATCGAAGCGCTGGAAGAGCGCCTCAGAAAGCACTGAATATGTAGCGCTAACAGCAAGTGGTGATGGTGGTGACGGTGGTGACAGTGGTGACAGTGGTGGTTGGGATTGCGTTAGAGTCTGTGCGGTCGCCGTAGTGCGAGCAAAGAAATGGTCTTGCACTTTAGAGGCACTGCGCACCCACCACCCGGCGTGTCCGAGCCCGATGTGGCAAATCTCTCGGCCGCAGAGCTGTCGCTCACCGACCTGGGGAAAAGCGGAGGCGTTCCGCTCCTTTACGAGCACAATGCGCACGATCGCGTCGGTCGCTGCCATGCTTCTTGGGAAGGTCCCAATGGCGAGCTGCGCGTCTCGGGCGTGATCGACGACCCACGCATCGAGAAAAGTGTCAAATCGGGACGGACGCAGGGGCTCTCGCTCGGCACCGACGTGGTGCAAGACGAGAACGGAAGAGCCCTATTTAAGGACCAGCAAGAGCTCTCGGTGTGCGGCGAGCCACGCCGTCCGGGCTGTTTCATTGACACGGTTGATGGGAAGACTGTGCGCTCCAAACGGCGCTTCTCGGCAGGCGTGCCCGCTAGCCAGCCATCGACGATAGCCCGGCATCATAAGCCACACACCAGCACGAGTTACTAGGCTCCCCTTTGTACGTTCGCGCCATGTCCGACACCCCGACCGAAGCGTCAGGCGAGACCTTTAGCAAGGAGTACGTTGAGAAGCTCAAGGCCGATGCTGCGCGCAACGAAGCGGAGATGGCCAAGCTGCGCGCCTTCAAGGCGGCCAGCGACGAGCAGCAGCGCAAGATCGTGACGCAGCTGCAGCCCGAGGCCAAGAAGTTCATGGGCGTGCTGACCGAGCAGTTCCCCGACCACGTGGCGCAAATGGAGGGCATCAACTCCTGGACGGGCAACGCGCACGAGAGCAACTCGCTCGAGACCGCCGTGTCGCTCACCCGCACGATCGCCTGCGCGTCCGCGCTGTACGAGAAGACGCGCGAGGAGGCGTCGCAGCTCAAGGAGAAGGCGGGCAGCCTCGGCGATACCATGAAGAAGGTGGAGGAGCTCGAGGCCGAGGTCACCAACAAGAAGCAGCGCATCACGGAGCTTGAGGGTCTCTGCAACGAGAGGCAGGCGAGCAACGAGGAGATGCAGGCGGCCCTCGCCAAGGCCGGCATCATCAAGGACAAGATGGACTTCTCCAAGACCGCCTCGCGCGAGGCCGCCGCCGCTACCGCTACCGCCACCACCACCGCGGCCGATGCGGTCGTCGGCAACATCAAGAACGAGGTTGCGCCGCTCGAGACGAACAATGCACCGCCATCCGCCGCCGCGCCCGCGCTGCAGGCGGTCACCTCGCAGGCGTCTCGCCGCGTCGAGGACGAACTGCTGTCCTACATTAATGGCAAGGCGTCGAGCATCGGCTCGCACCGCATCCAGCAGTCGGGCACCGCGCATGCGCACCTCGGTGCAACGATGGGCGGCATGGACGACGAGATTGCGTCGGCGATCCGTGGCGCGTAGGTGGACAGACGGCGGTGGCACGAAGCGTCGGTGTCGTTTGAGGAGCGCAGTGACAGGCTTTGAGATCAGAATCGGAATGGACGGGGTGGCTGTAGGGTAAACATTATGATCGGTGCATAAGAAAGAGAGAGAATTAAACCCAACATCAAAGGCGGACTTGTCACAAGCTATCGCTAAACATTACACTTTTGCAAGCTTGCGGCGTGTTCCGAGGGGGGGTGTCATGTTACAAACCCCCCCTCCAGCCGACCCCCCCCAAGCAAACTCCTGCAGCACCCCGTTGCCCAAAATGGCGCTTCCCGCACCAATGCTTTCCGCAGAAGCACCCACTCTGCCAACCTCACCGTGCTGCAAGAGCGGCGACGGGGGTGGCGACGTAAGCCTCGACGACATCTGGCGCGATTGCGACGAGTGCCTTGCGTGCATGCCGATGTCCACACCAGAAGATCTGGATTCGGACGACGACGAGGCCATCACCGCGCATAGAGGCCGCAATGCATCGATCAGTGTGTGCCTCAGCGATGGCACCATCCATGTCTGTGGACGGGGCCACTTCTGCCCGTTTGCGGTGCCTAACGACGACCGGATGCTGGTGTGCCCCCACACCGGGGTCGTGGTTGGACCCGAGCGGACCGACGAGTTTTTTGATCTCAATGGCGGCATGGGCAAGAAGAGCAGCGATCCAGATCAATGCTGCGGAGAGCCGCAGTACGGCAGATGGTTGCGACGTGCCGACCCGATGCTTGCCTCGCGCAACGCCGTGGACCATGCGGACAACATTGACGACGCCGAGGAGGCGGAAGCGTGGGATGCAGATGCGGCGCGTAAGATGGTGGCCACGTACAACAATGTCACAGCGCTCTCGACCCGTAGCGGCAAGCGCGGTGCGCGCTGCGTGGGCGAGAGTCGGGAGAGCGATGGGTTGCCGTGCTCCAAACGCAGCCGATTGAGCAAGAAGAACATAGTTAACCTTCGCGTGCAGACGACCCTGCGTACGGAAGCGCAGCAGGTGCTATCCAAGCTCATCGACTACGATCGCAGCATCACCTTCAAGCAGAAGAGGATAGACAACCGGATCGAGCGCAAGCGCCCACCCCCCGACCCACGCATGTGCAACGAGAAGTTTGTGTTTGCAGCGTCTGTGCGAAAGTACCTGAAGAACTGTGCCAAGGACGGCACGGCCCCAAGTATGGATGCGCTGCACAACCTGTCGTTGATGGCAAAGCAAGTGAGCGCGCAGGCGCAGGGCGAGGCGCAAGCCTCAAATTTGGACGTGTTGCGCACGGTCAACTTTCGCACGGCATGCGCAAGTCTGATCGTGTTGCTCTGGTCCGTCGCCTGCACGACGCCGTACATGCAGGAAGCCAAGCGGGGCACGGACGCGTTCCGCCCATTTGTGTGCGGGTGCATATACGGCTTCAAGCGCGGGGTGAAGCTGGCCAACGGCGCAGTGCTGATCCCAACGTTCCCTACCCTCGGCAACGCTCTTCCGGCGCTGCGGGGCACTGGTGGCAACACGGTCGCAAAGACGCTACACTCGTCGAGCCACCGTGGAATGTGCACACTGTCGCGCTGCATTGCGAGCGTGCCGGCGGCCGACCAGGACCGCATCTTCTCTCCCGTCGTCCAAATGGCAACGTCCTTTGTTGCCACCACTTTCCGTGCCAGCGACATCTAAACGGGGCTGCGCGGAAGTTCATTAGCAGAACTAGTCGCATGCCCACGCGCATGCACAAGCGCATGAGCATGAGCATGAGCATGCATGAGCTGTGCCGTGAGACATGAGATGTGCGTCTTCTTAGGTTAGGATGCTTTTAATTCACCCGACGTGGCAAACGACACCAACTGTGCGATGAGCGGCTTGTAGGACACACACCACCTCTCCGGCCACTCCAAGGGCCAGCACTTGGCCGTAAAGGTTTCGGGCTTCAGGCTGCTCTCTCCGACCCGATCCCACTTCCAAAGATTTGACGGCAGATTCTTCAAGGTCAGGTCTTTGTGCAGCGCGGTGCCGTAGAAGTAAGACGTGCAGATCATCGACAAGTAGGCCTGCAAGTCAAACGGTAACGGGGTGTCGTCCAGCAACCTGTATTCGACGCGCACTGCGCGCGCGGCAAACAGCCACTCGCTGCTGTACTGCTCTCGATGAGAGATCAGCTGGTGCAGAACGGGCGCAACCGCGCGACCCCACTCAAAGCAACCCTCTCCGCCGTTCATGTTGCGCACGTGCGCCGAGAGCAGGGCCAGGTTCAACAGCAACAGGCTCTTCCAATCGTAGTCTTTGTGCGACAACCGCACAAAGAATGCTGGATCAAAGTCGGTGAGATAAAAGTTCACGTTGCCGTCCACAATGCAGCACAGGACGTTCGCCGGTTTTATGTCAAAGAAAGCCACGCCGCAACGCGCCACGCGGTAGAGCAGCTCCACCACCTTCAGTGCCGCCTCGCGTGCAAACTCGGTAGACGTGTCGGCCTCAAGCGCGCGGAAGAGGTCCATGTCCGCCTTCTGCATCATGTGGACACTTCCATATCGCAGCGTTCGGGTGTTGGTCACGCCTTCGTAGCACGCGATCGAATAGAGGGGCACGCCAATGCCGTTCAGGGCCGCATAGGCTGCACACACGGCCTCCTTGATGACTACGTCGACCTGCTCGTACCGATAGCAATTGGCCTCGGTGATGTCCGGTCGCGTGATGCGCACCACCACTCCTTGGCTCTGTTCAGCAGACCAGCGTGGGAGCGCGTCGATCCGAGTTGCGCGCAGCACCATGTTAAACTGCCCCCCTCCAACCATTTCTAAGCCCTGGCCACCGTCGTCCTGCAGAACAATGCGCCCCGTCGCCTTTTCGGTGCCTATCTTTAGTCGGCACACCATGGAAAGCCACCTGCTGCTTGTGCACCACTCCGAGTCCTCCAGTCCCACCGACACGAACGCGTCCTTGTACCGCACAAGCGTCAACCCGTTCCGTATCGCCAGGTCGATTGCGTCCACGTCCACATCGATCAGATTGGCATCTCCTTCGCGGTTTGCCCTCTGCTGGTACGACTCGGGTTGCCCATCCATGCCGTTGTTCCACACCGTCTGCGTTTCGATCGTTTGATGTCGTGGTGGAACTGCCATCACCGTCACTGGAGACTGCGATTGTGCGTTTGCGCCTGAGAGAACTGCCCGTCGGCGTCGAGGTGGAACAAAGTCTTTCGCGACCTCCCTTGCGCAAGCCATTTGGTAGGCTGCGTCCTTCTCCTTCTTTAGCTCTTGTAGCTTTAACTTCGCCTCGGCCGCCGCTCGTAACTTCATCTCTCTGTGCATCTCGTCCACCTGCTGACGCTGAAAGGCCTCTGCCTTTTTTTGGTTCTCTTCGTACAGTTGCTTCTGCCGATCGAATTCATCTTTAGAGAGCCGGGGAGGCGCGTATTCGTGCGGCGAGCGTGGCATGTCGATCGTGTGATGGGACACGAACGCCATGCTCGTGCGCTGGACTTTGCGACCAGTCCCCAGCGCCTTCGCGTCCGCCCTGCCCGCAATTGCGGCATTGGCGTTGCGCTGGTCAGCCTGCTTTCGCCCGCTCATGGCTCCACAATAGGTGTACAGGATGCTCGTCACGAACTCATAGCAGTTCCTCCATGTGTCTAACGACGCACCTAATGGTCGCACGTCTTCGGTCCCTGGCGCCGGACTTTCCAACAGAGGTACGACCATGGCAACGCGTGTCAACTCGGTGCACCCAACACAGACCACCAAAAGAGAACATATAATGCAATGAACATCATCCGTTTTGTGCTCGACGAGACGGAATTGAGGGTGCGTTTTGGACCGACCTGCACAGAGTGTGGCTCCCGATGGACAGACACGCTTGACGTCAATGGCACGGCAGACCGAGTTGCGCGCGAGGCGTCCTGCACTGTCTGCGGTGCGACTATACAAATCGAGGCATGCGATGCGGTGGCAGTGTATGAGGACGATGCGGCATCTGCCACCGAAAGCGCAGATGGCGACCAGCTGTTCTGGTCACCGCCAAACAGCCCTTCGCTTTCGTGGAAACGGCCCGCTTGCCCAACAGTCGCAAGCGGAGAAGCAGGCGCGCGCACGGGTTTGCGCACAAGTACGGACGCAAGCATTCGAAAGAATCAGACAGGAAAGGGCAGTGGGTGGCGTGCGGGCCACCTCGCTCCAATGCGACAGTGCCCCGAGTTTACGCGCGCGGACACGGACGAACGCACGTACAAGACGCAAAAGCGGATTAATGGAACGATCCCACGGCTGGTCGAAATGGATCTCCACCGTCAGAAACTCGTTGGCAGCATTCTCGACAAGCACGGCAAAGCGATTGGAACGAGTGATTCTGGGGCAGAAGCGACGGCGGCAGAGTTCCAGGTGCTGTTGATAGAGGCTGGCTACTCGGAAGGCAGCACAAACGAGAAGACCATGAAGAACCGCAAAGACGGCTGCGTTTACAAGTACCCGGCTTACATGATGGAGTTCTTTGACGAGAAGGTCTTTTCGAAGCGCAGCGACTTCTTTGAGCCGTGGGCTGAAGCAAAGGCGCAAGAGTTTGCGCAGTCCTACGGTGCCAAGAAGGCCGCGTCGGGTAAGAGTGAAGAAGTGAGGACTCGCCTTGGCACCAAGCACGCAAAGAATGTGATGCACGGCTTTTCGGACTACGTGCGTCTGGCCACGGCCTCTGCGCGTACGTGTGGCAGAGAGCGTGAAAAGTGCTAGTACTGTTAGGACAACGCACGCACACACACACACACACACACACCTACACGTGCACGAATCTGCTCAGAACCACTCCGCCAGCCGCTCGCGGTTGCGCATCTGGCACACGCCCATGAAGTTGCTGCCGAACAGGTCCCCGGATTCCTTGTCGACGAGCCCGGTCCAGAACGGATTTCTGCCCCTGCTGACGGCGCGCTTTGCGCCGCGGTCGAACTCCACCAAGAGCGCGTCCCCCGAAAACTCCAGGATGTCCCGGTACTGCGGATCCGCGCGCGCCTTGGCCATCAGGATCGCGCGCCACAGCACGGACTGCGCCTCGATGTCGCCATCTGCAGCCAAGCGGCGCAGCCGCAGCGGCGTCTTGAGCTTCTTGTTGTGCTCCGGGTTCACCACCATCTTTGCGACGACCCCGTCCATCGACACCGCGCCCTTCCCCCACCACGTTATCTTCTTCTCCGCGGTCTCGGACTCCATGAACTGCCTGAATCCGCGAATGTCGCCGAGGTCGCCGTCGATGGCGAAGCGCCAGACGTCGCCCGGATGCACCTTCTGGCTTTGGTAGGCGTGCTCCGAGGTCAAAAACTGGTTGCCGCGAAAGTGCATCGGCGCCGCGAGCTTCGCAAAGTTCGAGAGCCTCTGGAGCCCAACCTTCGAGTTGAAGTACCGGAAGGGCTTCCCCCCCGGCGTCCCAAGCCCCGTGACGACGGGCGTCTTCGCGTACGGATGCGCGCGTGCGCGTGCTACGGCCTCGCGCTGCTTCGCCTGTTTTGTCGGGGGGTACACGACCTCGTCTTCGCCGTTCTCGTCGTCCTGGTGCTTTCGCTTTCCGTCCATGGTGCCGAAGGTGCGATCGGTGATTCGATCGTTCGGTGGGTGTGGGTGTGGGTGTGGCTGCCGTGTGTGGGTTCAATGAACGGTGACGGTGGGCCCGTGGGACGTCCCAACTACTAGGTCCACGGCGCCGGCGGCATGAAACAGCAATAATAACACCCTCTTTTGAGTACAACCTACTACCACTGGGAGAGAAACGCCGCCGGGCGCTTGACTAGGCGAACCACCGGCGAGTCCAGCTCCTCGAGGTAGCGCTTCACACTGACAGACGAGCCCATGCACTTGTCCAACATGTCTTGGACCATGGCCTTGGTGAGCACCAACCGGCGGTAGTTCTCGTCGTAGAGGTCCGCGTCCTCGACCAGTGTGCGAATGTGGTCTTTGTGCTCGGCTTGCAGGCGCTTCAGAGCGCTTTCTGCATGGCTCTGTGCTTCCCCTTTCTCGTGCCGCTTGTGCCGGCCGCATTGCTCACGGGTCGTTGCCTCCTCGGCATCGCGGTCGTACCAGCCGTACTGGAGTGCCCACTGGTCGAGGGTAATGACCTCTCCCACCGGAGCAACTCCGGGCACGTCATCGCAACGACGGTTGCGGTGCGCCGCGTTCATGTTTTGGCGGTTCACAGTGGTCGTGTGAAAATGTGTGAAGGTGGCGAGGGTGACGGTAGAGGTTAGGGACGCCCCACGCCCATCGGCGCCGTGGACCCACGCTTGCACCATAGCAGTAATCGACTAACAAGAAGCGGTGGGCGTGGCATCGATAAGCACGCGCCGAGTGGGAACCGCACATGGAGTCAGATCTCCTCCACTGCCCACCAGCGATGGCGGCGCCCGCGCCCGCGCCTGCGTCCGCGCCCAGTTCCGCGTCGACGGCCGATCCGGCGGACGACGCCGCTGAGGCGCCGGGGGTGCGGGTGGAGAAATCGGCGATCTCTAGTGGCACGTATCATTCGAACATGGAGACGGGGGTTCTGTACGATGGCACGCGGTGGCAGGGCGCGAGACATAAGACGAAGTTGCTGTGGTCTGGATCCATCAAGTGGACGAACGGAACAGTGTACACGGGCGAGTTCTTAGTGCACGACGAGCACAAAATGACCCGAGAGCGCGCGCTGAAGTGCGGCGACGGATACAGACCGTTTTACCTTTCTAGGGACGACACGAGTCACCCGTTGATCTTTTCTCAACATTACGACATCAGCGCAATTCCAGAAGCAGACCCTGAGTGCGCGGAATCTCAAGGCCGCGTCTACGATCGGGGGGGGGTATTAATGGACCTTCCAGATGCCGAGGCTGTGCACCAACTGTCGACGGAGTCACGGTGGCCACCTTATGTGGAAGGATTGGAGGAGGGGATTGTTGTGATTCGGTCCGGTGGAGTTGCAGCGCGTGAGCAGGATGTCGACTTGAGCTTAGGGCTCTTCTATTGGTGGTATGCGCGGTTGACCATTCAAGGCGAGGAGTGTCCGCGACTGCTTAAAATCCCAGACGCGGTGAGCAGCAAGTACTACCAATCGATTGTCGGGTCGAAGGCGTCGTGCGCGTTCCGCTCGGCGTTGGGCTCAATGTACAAGCCGGTCCGTGATGAAGTGGGTCCCATCGCTCTAATGATCAATCTTAAACCGTTCGACCGCGTGACAAAGGTGAGATATGCAGATCCACTGGGAAGCGGATGCGTGGACTACGATGACGGGAGCCGCGTGGTCGGCACCTGGAAAATGAAAAAGGAGAATGGCTTTACGCGGACGTGCTTGGACGGACCCGTGAAGTTTGTCGATCTCGTAATGCCCGGCAGCGGGTTGAAAGCGCGCGGCGACGCAACGTACAAATTAGGTATGCCTGAGCGCGAGGGTGTACAAGCTGGCACCCTGACATTTGAGGACGGGCGCACATGGACAGGCCTGGTCGACAACAACATGATTCCCAATGGACACGGCACCCTCAAGTGCAAACAAGGCGTTTACGAAGGCACGCTGCATCTTAAGAAGCATGGCGTGTCGGCTTTGGCAGTACAGGGGCTGGAAGGCTATGGCACGTACCGTTCCAGTAGTGGCACAAGGTGCTGCATGTACACGGGGACGTTTTCGCTGTCCAAAGAGCGGTCGGTGGCGGGCGTTGGCCGAGACTGCGATTCGGGCATGGGCGGGCTGCACTACGTTGACGGAAACACCGGTTGTTACTGCGACAATCCGTACGGGAAGGGGTGCTTGACGATACTGGTGGGCTCGATGATCAAGTACGTGTACGAGGGATGCGTTGAAGATGGCTACCGTCATGGACTAGGCACGGAATTCTTCCATGTGCGCGGGCCAGGTGAGCACCTGTGGCGAGAGCTCTGCTGGCGCAAGTGCAAGTACGACTGGGGCATTCCCGACGCGGATTACGACTTCTTTTTCAGCAGCGTCGGCTTTAATAAGTGCTTTGATGGGATGAGTAACGAACGCCTGTTCGCGGAGAACACGGTCAGAGAAGTGTTCGCGGAGAACCCAGCCGGCGAATACTTCCGTAGACATTACGGCGACATGATGTCCGGAATCCACTTTGCAGAGGGCATGCTGCGATCGGTGCAGACGACGTACTATGGGAAAATGACCGGGGACGGCGCGAGGCAGTGGCGAGAGGGTCGCGGTAAATGGACCCTCTACCACGTACCCGATCGCCTGTGCAACGGGTCTTCTGGCGAGGTCGGGCCGCGTTCCAGAGTTGTTTACAATGGCGACTGGAAGCAGAACAAGCGCCACGGTTATGGCGACATGAAAATCTACCCCCTCCAACCGCCACGAGCAATCGTGTCTTACAGTGGACAGTGGAGCGAGGACAGTCAACACGGGAAGGGCACTTCCACTGCCGATGGGGCCACGTACACTGGAGACTTTGTGTACAACGCGAAGGAAGGCGTTGGCACCATGGTGTACGACGTCTCGTTGGACGACAGATCTAAGATGAAGAGGGCATCGTACACCGGCCAATGGAAACAGAACCGGTACAACGGACACGGCGAGATGATGTACCGCGACGGCACGTCGTACACTGGAGAGTGGCTGAATCACAAGGCGCACGGCATGGGAAAGCGCATACTGGGCCTTGGCGTCTGGTGGGAGGGTCGTTACGATTCCGGTCGGAAGCATGACACCGCCGGCTTCTTCCGCTGTGCCAACGGCGATGCTCTTGTGGGACCCTGGATCCGCGGCGCAATGCACGGAGACTTCACGGAGACGTGCGCTGCGACTGGGTGCACCACCCTTGTGAAGTACCGCAGAAACCGCCGCCAGAAGACCAGCAAGAAGCGGGCTTTGCGACACGCCATGGAGGAGCTCGACGAGCACGTGGGAGAGACCAGCCACTGTGCGTACGTCAAGCTGTCGAAACGGCTGAAAGGCGTCTGGGACGCAGTAAACGATCCATCTGCGCCTTTGGAGAGCGATGGCGAGGGCACTGACGCGCAGCAGGTCTCGGTCACTCCGGGATCAAATGATTCTGGCGAAGATGAAAGCGAGCGCGGCAGCGAGCGCAGCAGCAGCGAGTCCGAAGAGTGAACCGGGGTCGGCCACGTGAAAGATAAAAGCGGTTGAACAACGATTTACAGAATAATGCGACACAACAAGGCTACTCCCATTTTGCGTGTCCGCCGTAGGTTGTGTGTGCATCGTCCAGATCAATGTCTAGCATGTAGTTTGATCTCTCGTCGTTGTCCGGCAGCTCGGTGATGCGTGGATAGTTCTGGTCTTCCACATCCGAGTTGCGCTGTCGGCGCATGCGCAGCGCTCTTACCACCTTTCGGCGAAAGCTCGCACGCGGTCGCCCCAGGGCAGCCGCAGCGTCCTGAGCAAGCACGACGACGTGGCTGTTGCCCTCGGGGTGTGGCTCGGACGGGATGAGCGCTCGCAACCAGGTGTTGACGGGCAGAAAGATGGACGAAAGCACAAACAGCACGACGATGGCAAGTTTGCCAGGCGAGCTCACAGAGTCGCTGAAGTCGCTCCAGGCAATTGAAACGGCACGAAGCACCGCCTTCAAAAGCACTGGCGAAGCGCGGTCAGCTTGCGCTTGCAAGCATGCGGCCCGCATCTTGGGGCTTCCCCGCGCGTGGCCGTTGCGGCAAAGGTCGAGAAGTTCGTAATCTTGCGTGCGCTCGTCACGCACGGCACTCAGTGCCTCAAGGAAGAGCACGACCACGCGCGCAAACGAGACAAAGGCAAGCGCAAAGCTGGCCATGGCCACGCTCTTCTTGACTGTGAGCTTCATTGGCATCACCGCACCGCACCGCACCGCACCGCACCGGACCGCACCCTCGCTAGACCCGTTCTAGCGGACGATAAGCCCGTGGTGCGTCCGAGTCGTTGAGTGGTGATGGGAGACAGAGTTGACGTCTCCAATTTCAAGATTGACCTACTCCGCCGCACAGAACCCACACCACTTCCAATCTGTGGAGAATGCGAGGACCAGGGCACGACGCCCGAAGAGGCAAAACTGTTCCGCCAGTACGAGATCGACGACACGAGCTGTACGCGCCAAGGCATCTGGTACCGAGTCGTGTGCATCAACCGCGTGCCGTCGAACGGCGAGAAGACTCCCTTTTCAAAGAGCCTGCTTGGTCCGAGCGGCCACCTTGAGCGCATGAACGTCTGGAGTCACCTCGCCGCCGCCGCAATCTACGCGGCGTATTTGCTCATTCGCCAACTATTCACGCCAATGGGTGCTGACGACAGCACAACCAGCACGCTTGCAGCCGTGTCATACGGGAGCTTTGCCTTCACTTTTCTCTCGTCGGTTGTCTATCACGTCTACTCGCCCAATCGGAGGCTGTCCGCGCTCACGCGTCTGCTCGACTACTTTGGAATCTACGTTGGCATTGCGTGTGGCACGCTCTCCGATCTTAGCACGACCACGATTAATCTGAAAGACGTGCCGATACAATCGGTTGCCGACGTCTTTGCAGGAGCGCTACTCTTAATGGCGTTTTTCACGGTGCGGCGCGCTGTACTGCCCATCGACGAAACTCGGTTGCCAATATTGCAACAAAAGTGCACACTCGGCTTTGGTCGAAAGAGCAATGTCGACCTGGAGCACGGCTCGCTGCGTGCGGCGGCCGGCACTGCGCTTGCCTTCGGGTGGATCTTGATGATACCGGGGGCGTTTGAAACGCTCGAGCTCGACTGCGCCTGGGTCTTCTCGGGGTCGCGTTTCGTGGGCACGGGTGTTCTGATTGCAGGCATGGCGTGGGACAACCTGGTCGCTTTCCCGGACAACTGGTTTGATCACGACAGTGCCAGTGGCTCGGGATGTCTCTGCTACAACAACCGCGATGGCTGCGGCGGCGGTTGGGTGGTGACGTCACACACCATCTGGCACTGGATTGCACTGCTTAGCACCGTTGTGACGAGTATAGGCACTGAGTATGTGGTGGCAGTGTCCGGCGTGCTAGGTTGAACACACTTTACGTACGCAACACCGCCCCAACCAGCAATCCTCCCGTTGCGATCCGTTCACTGCACCTTACGCGGAGGGTGGCATCAACGCACCTGTATTGTATCCATCAGTTGGCACAAACCTGCCATTGGGAATGCACGGCCCCGTCAGATAACCCTGCCCGGGCGGGATGGGCATGCCGTTGGTCATTGCAATAAGCATCTCATTCTTATGTCGGAGCTCGTTGATGAGCATGTCGTTCTTCACTTGCAATTCGTCCGAAGTCTTGCGGTGACCCGGCGCGGTGCGCGCCGTCTGCAGAATTCCCGAGAGCGACTGGTACATGGTGGAAACCAGCCCCTCCAGCGCGTCGTCCTTGAGCCACGGCTGTGAAGGAAACGGCGAGTTGTAGGTGGGCTGCGGCTGCAGCGTCTGCGGCTGCGGCTGCGGCTGCGGCTGCGGCTGCGGCTGCGGCTGCGGAGGCTGCGGATGTGGATGCGGCTGCGGCGACGCCGCTGTGGGGGGGTCGCCGCGCGCTGCGGTCTGCGCTGTGATCGCCTCCGCTCTCGCCGCCTCCGCTCTCGCCGCCTCCGCTCCCTCGCGCTTGAGCTTCCGCAACTCGGTGTCCGATTCTGTGAGGCGCCGCTCCAACGAAGCCTTGACTTTTTGCAACTCGGCAACCATGTGGGCGTCCGCCTTTGCTTTTTTTACGTGCTCCTTGTCACGAGTCTTGTGCTGGCGGAGCTCGTCCTTGAGGCGAGCCAACTCGGCGTCCGCTTTTTCGGTGTGCGCTGCGTCCGAAGGCGTGCGCAGGAGCGCCTGCTGCGCTTCGCCCAACTCCTCCTTGGCGCGTAGGCAGTCGTTCACACTGCGCTCGAGCTCGGCTCGCAGCGTCTCTGCGTCGGCTCGATGCCGATTGCGTTCCTCGTTTGCCGCTTCGACGTCGCAAGAGTGCTGCCGCTTCTGCGCTTCCATCTCTTCGGACATGGCGACGCGTTGCGCCTCGCGCGCTTCCACGCGGCTGCAGTGCCGCACACCCGCAAGCGCTATGAGTGCAACGAGCACGCGGCTCCGCGTGTCCTTGGCGCGGTGCGCCGCCTCGAGTGCCATCTCCAGCTGGGCGCACCGGTTTCGCACCTGATCGGCGCTCGTGCTCACGGCGGACGCGGCTGCGCGCTGCCCCTGCAATTGCTTTTCGGCGGCGTGCACCTGTTCTTGGAGGTCCTTGACACGCGCGGCGTGCTTCTTGTTGAGCTCGTTAAATCTTCCACTCTGTTCCAGCACACTCCTCGTCTGATCCTTGCGCAGCTTTTGCACCTGCGCCTCAAGCGTCTTGCGAACGGCATCGACCTTGGCCATCTCCTCCTTGTGCTCGAGCTTCATTCCGTGCATCAGCGACTCCGCGTCGCGCGCGCGCTGCCTGTCGTCACATGCCAGTTCCTTTAGCTTGTTGTGAAGATCGGTCATGTCCATCAGCTTCGTGCGAATCGATTCCTCCGAAAGGCGAGCGCTCTCCGCCACGCGGCTCACCGCCGCCGTTCGCTCCGCCTTAGCCTCCTCGAGCTGAAGGACGAGGTCTGCCTTACCGCGGGCCAGCTCTTCGACGACGTTCGTCATCTCATCGTCGTGCCTTTTCTTCAAATGGGCAATCTCGTCCTTGTGCGCCTTGATCATCTCCGTGCGCTTGAGCTTCAGCAGGTCGAGCATCTCGGCCAGCTTTTCATTGGACAGCGTGCGATCGACGGCGGGCTCGCTTCCAGGCGCAGTGTCAAGGCAGACGGGCATGCATTGGGAGAGGATGCGCTTGCGCATGGCCTCAAAGACATCGACCTGCCAGTGCTCCACCTCTGCGGTGCACCCCGCCTCACGCGTGCTCGTATCGAACGTGCTAAACATGATCTCGCCGTCCTTTACGTGACCCTTCTTTGTCTTGCGTACTGTGCGCACCTCCCAGTGCATCATATCGACGTCCACGGCCATTCCTATAGAGAAGAAGATCGCCACCGAGCAGTTGGGCAGCGAGCCAGCACTGTCAAAGATCTGATTGACTGCCTTCTTTACCATGGCCTGATCCTCTTCCCCCGCCACCGCAACCAGTCGAATCAGACTTGGAACGTCGCAATAGTAGATGAGCGGCTTGCCAAACATGAACAGCATCGCCATGCACTTCGGCGTTCCTCCGTTGGGACTTTTCATTCCAAACGGCGTGTCCGTCTTCGCAAACTCCCAACACAGCAACCGGCACAGCGAGCGCACTTGGTCGATGGGCGGCTGGTGCCCGCGCTGGGAGCTCTTTGATTTCTTGAGCGATAGGATTGTCGCTATGCCTTCGATCAGCGGCTTGACGGTCGGTCGGTTCTCAATCCTCTCCAACCACTGCTTGTTCTGCTCGGCCTCCGAAGGCGGAGCGGCCCCAAGCTCGTCGGGATCGACCTTTTCATCGTGCAGAGGCAAGTGCGGCGCCCCGTTGTGCTTCTGCAGAGCTTGCGGGGCGCCGTCGCCCTTTATTGGCGTGCAGACCTGGACCTGCATTGGTTGGGCAATTCTGACGATCTGGTGCGGATGCAAGAACGGCAAGGGCGACACTCAGTTTTGTGTGTACTGCGCGCGGGTATGGCCGTCTAGCGGCCCGGTCTCCGGCGCCGACATTGGAATCGCGCAAAGCAATCTCTTTTGCAAAGTACGGCGTGTCGGCGCCGTGGACCCAAGGGTTGGCGAGTCTTTGCGGGGATGACCTACGCTCCGCTGTGGGCCGTAGCGGTGTGCCTATGTCCTCAGCCCCGCCGCCGCCGCCGCCGGCATCTCCAGAGCATACCACCGCAACCCAGGCGCAGACGCCGGCGCCCACCGTCGAGACCGCGCACCGCCAGTGCAAGGACGCTGGTGCGGCACACTGCGGTGCGCGCGGTAAGAGCGTTCAAAATCTGGAAGATGCCTTTGTGAAGGTCCACATTCAAGACGGGTCGGACTCCGAAGACGGAGATGAGGCAGAGGCAAAGTCCGGCGAGGTTGCAGCCGAGCAGAAAGTGCTCGAGTCCATTGATGCGGCCAAAGCCCTCATGGACGCCAAGCAGCGCCGCGACAAACTCCGGGCCGAAAAGGCGGCGAAGCTGCCGCTGCTACATCCCGGGCAAGCGTACACGGCGGAGCATGTTGCGTGCGGCTTTCGCGTGCTCGACGGATACGACCTCAGCTTCTCGAGCAACGGAGGGGTGCGCGTCGGCAAGGGGCGGCACGAGGGATACGCGCCAGGGCTCACGCGCGTCATCATCCAACAGTGGGCCGACGGCGGCATCCCGTGGATGTACTGGACCGACGCGCCGGTGAACGAGAAGGGCGAGACGCTGCGGGAGTGCGTCATCCGCTACGGCATGGGCGGGTGGAAGGACGCGTACAAAGGCTTGCGGTGCAAGTACGTCTACCTCGACGACGAAGGTGTCTACGGACCGACCAAGGCCTTCATCCTCGCCATGGAGCAGCTGAGCGTACCGCCTGGCACCTGCCCAGTGATGGTCAAAGGCAATGAGAATCGCGGCGACGTGGTGCGCATCTACCGCTCGGCAGTTCCAGACGAGGTGCAGAAGGTCATCTCGCTGCGTGAGCTGATCAACATTCGCGACGCAGCAGATGGCGTCTCGCAGGCGGGGTGGTGGTTTTTCTAGGGGCGTGCACGCAGCAGTGCAGGGAGATTGTTACAACTCAGTTTTCACACTCACACGCATCGCAGTTGCAGTAGCCGCTCCCACAGTTGTAGTCGGAGTCGCACTGATGATGGGGAGTACAGTGGTCGCCGCAGATGATGAAAGACGGCGGCGGCGGCGGCGGCGGCGGCTGACTGCCCGGCAGCGAGCTGAAGACGAAGCTCGTGTCCGAGTCGCACTGCTCGTCGCAGTAGGTAATGCAGGAGGTTTGGCAGTCGTCGTCGAAGCCGTCGTCGCCGCCGTCGTAGTAGCCGTCGGCGCAGGGGAGCTCAGGACACTCGCACTCGTCCTGCTCGCACGCGAGTTCGCACGTTTGCTTGCAAACGTGCAGCGACTGCGGCGGCGGCGGCGGTGGAGTGCATAAACCACAGGTCTCGGGACACATGTTCCTCATATCCGCACCACGATCGACGTCGACGCACATACCAACACCATGTCCACTGCAAAGATTGCCCTGACCGACGGGGAAGCCGTCAGCATCATTCAAGACAAAAGTTCCGCTCGCGTCGTCACACGGCGGCGGACCTGACGGCGGCGAGGGCGGCGGATTGCTGCAGACACCGCACGTGATAGGACACCGGACCCTGACGTAGTCGTACGTGGCTTCACACGCTTCGACGAAGTTATTGTCGGAGCAGTAACCACTCATTGGTAAACAGTTCGAATGTGAGCACTCGTATGGGTACTGAACGTTTTCGTACCGATCTGATGACTCGACACAGGGCGGCGAGGGCGGCGGCGGCGAGGGCGGTGGCGGCGATGGAGAAGGAGGCGGCGGCGACGGCGAGGGCGGAGGTGGCGACGGCGAGGGCGGCGGCGGCGACGGCGAGGGCGGAGGTGGCGACGGTGCGGGCGGCGGCGGCGAGGGCGGAGGTGGCGACGGTGCGGGCGGCGGCGGCGAGGGCGACGGCGGCGGAGGCGAGGGCGGCGGCGGCGAGGGCGACGGCGGCGGAGGCGAGGGGGAAGGAGGCGGGGGCGGCGACGGCGAGGGCGGCGGCGGTGGAATGCTTGGCCAGTCACCACACACTATTGGATCCATTTCAAGAGCCCTTGGGTACAGGTTAGTACAGTGATCGTCTCTGCTGTAAGTTCCAAAGCAATTCTCCTGATTGACCATGCGATCGGGGTGACGCGCGGGCCGGCAGCGCGCGGGGTCGCCGTTTGTGTAGCAGGTCAAGATGCATGTCTGTGGAACCCCGTCGGTGCCCATGTGGAACCTTTCCATACAATCATCGTACGACGGAGCGTAGATTGCATTGAGGGCGCAGTAGGTGTCCTCTTTACAGCCATCTGCTCCACCATTCCCACATGCCGGCGGCGGTGGCAGCGACGGCGGCGGCGGCGAGGGCGGTGGCGGCGACGGCGAGGGCGGTGGTGGCGACGGCGGCGGCGGACTGGGTGGCGGCGACGGCGGCGGGAGTGAGGGTGGAGGAGAAGGCGGCAAGTGGGCGACAAAGTACGCCGCCCACCCCTCCGTGCTGTCATCTGCGCCTCGGCAGTCGCCTTGGAGTCGCACACAGGTTGGATTATCGGGGTAACCACCGTTGCTGTTGCAATCATCTTCGGTGCGGTGGAACTCAATGGCCGTGCACGTAGGTTCGCTCTCGCACCCTTCGGCACACGCGGTTAGAGAGGCCGCGCAACTTTTATCATATTCCTGAACAACCAGGTTCTTGCCGTCTGCGTCTGTGCACCGGCCTTCGCCCCGATAGAAGGTGCGCGCAGTTACTGGCGGCGGACTGGGTGGTGGCGGACTGGGCGGCGGACTGGGTGGTGGCGACGGAGGCGGTGAAGGAAGCGGTGGACTGGGTGGTGGCGGACTGGGTGGTGGCGGACTGGGTGGTGGCGACGGAGGTGGTGGAAAAGGCGGTGGTAAGGGCGGCGGCGACGGCGGCGGGGGTGACGGAGGCGGAGATGGTTTATCTGGCGGTGGAGAGGGTGGAGGAGGCGAAGGCGGAGGCAATGGAGGTGGCGAAGGCGGAGGTGGACTGGGCGGTGGTGACGGCGGAGGCGAAGGAGGTGGCGAAGGGGGCGGCGGACTGGGTGGTGGCGGACTGGGTGGTGGACTGGGCGGTGGTGACGGCGGAGGTGAAGGAGGTGGCGAGGGGGGTGGTGGACTGGGGGGTGGTGGACTGGGAGGTGGCGAAGGAGGTGGTGGACTTGGTGGTGGCGAGGGTCGCGGCGAAGGGGGTGGTGAAGGAGGCGGTGGACTGGGCGGTGGACTGGGCCGCGGACTTGGCGGCAAGGGTGGCGGCGGCGATGGCGATGGTGGCGGCATCAGAAGTGGCGGCGGACTGGGCGGTGGCGACGGTGGGAGCGTTGGATTCCGCGGCGGGATCGGATCGAGGCGCGTTTTCGACGCTGCAGGTGCGCTTGTGCTTGTGCTCGTGCTCGAAAAGGCCACCGCTCCTAGAACTCCGCATGATGCAATCCCAACCGTCGCAAAGAAGTAAAACTGCCAGGATAGAGGCTTTGGCCCATTCGGTGGGCCTCCCTTTACGTCAAGGCTGTGATAATCTTTCTTGCTTTTGGTGCGCGTCTTCGGCGGCGGCGGCGGCGGCGGCGGCGGCGGCGGAGGTGGCGGAGGTGGCGGAGGTGGCGGAGGTGGCGGAGGTGGCGGAGGTGGCGGCGGCGGCGAGCTCAGAGGGACCACCTCGTCGTCCATCACGTCCACG
>MDSV01000589.1_pt1 | contig 22207 bp, 21 predicted proteins | sample 810851 | NCBI WGS metagenome assembly MDSV01 (sample SAMN05326640, study PRJNA326480) | marine metagenome | isolation source: seawater | place: Atlantic Ocean: North East | collected 2012 | reverse complement strand
CAGGGAATACTCCAGAAACTGCAGAGGATCCAGATTGAGCGGCCGCTCGTCATAGATCTTGGCCAGCGGTTTAAGTCCCAGCGCACTCTCAATAGCAGAGGCGACAAAGCGAGGTTTGATGGGGAGCCGGCAGGGATTAGTCATTATCAGGATATTGTTTTACTAATTGCGATTCAAAGCGCCATGCGCTGAATAACGCCTTGAGGCCAGGCGGTTCATGCCCCAATGCGCGATTGGCAGAACCAAGTTTAAACAGCGTGTGGTATTGCTGCAACAACGTTCTCAGGGCCTGGCTCAGGCTGGCATTACAGTCCCAGATGTTAATAGATTCGGAGCTGGCACCGTTGATTTCAATAATGTGAAAATCCCTACCCGACCGCAGGCTTTCAATGTCTTTGAACTTGATGTCCAGGCGACCATAATGATAGCCAGGTATATCAGCAAAGATCTGATCGAGGGCTGCAAGCAACTCCTCGCTGATCAGATCTGCGGCGTCTCGAAACACAGCCCCGCGAGAATGGCTCGCAGAAAACACCAGACGATAGGGCTCCCCTGCCGGGATAAGCAATTCCCAATTCGCCTTGTGGCGCTCCCCGTAAAGATGCTGAAGCTCTCCAGCCCGCGGATCCGCTGCAACCAGTTCGGCCAGCGTACTGAATCCATCACCGATAACAAAAGGCGCGTATTTAAGTGTAAACGATGTAATCTCGCCGCGTTCAGCATGGGGATGCCTGACATAGAAGACTCCGGCCTCAGCTTCCCACTCACTAAGACGCTGGAATTGAATCTCCCCTTGAACAGGAAATTTTGACAGGTAGGCTTCCAGTTCTGCGCGGTCACCAAGCAGTTTTACTCCAGCACCCCGGCAGCCAATATTGGGTTTGCCCACCACCGGAAACTTGAAACCGGCCGCGTCTATCAGCGCAGCCACATCTGCTGCCTGTTCAGGCATTGGCGCATTTGTTTTGGAATAAATTCGCCATGGCAATATCCAGTCGCGGGCAACTGCGCCGGCGGCGTCAAACACAGCGGATTTTTGCACACCAACCATACCTGAAAGTGGCACGGCGGGATTGGCGATGAGAGGCAAGGTAAGGCTGCGATGCCACACCGATAGCAGCAGCCATTGCAACACCACGGGGATATACATGAGCCACATTGGCCAGAATTCGAAATAGGAGGTGGTACGACCCGATAAATCCAAGGGTGGCATGCCCGGTGGCACATAGGGATTCTCTTTGCTTGTCGTTTCGTTCACCCTAACACCCACCAGTAAAAACAATTCAGACCGACCTACGGCGAAAATGATTCCCTTCGCCTGGATTTTTTCAGGCAGCGGATATTTCGCTGCGTAGATCGCAAATCCATTATAGCCCTGCAGGCTCTATCGCGGCGACTAGGCAATACTTCGCAGGCCTTGCTATTATCAAGCGATCTGCCGCTATCATTGTCGGCACCCCTGATGACTGACTGGACGAACTTAATGCTAGGCAAGATATTGCTTACTCTCACCGTGATTGGCATAGCCTACCTGGTAATCAGGCAGCGTCAGGTCGCCGAGGCAATGGCAACGACCAAAGCGAAAGATAAGGGCAGAGCAAGTACGAAACATTCGCCATCGAGCAACTCACCAGCTGCTGCGCTCCACGAAAATAGTCTGGCCGCTGACCAGCCTGGCTTGAGCCAGGATCTTCGTGTCGCTTCCTATCTATTCCTGGTATTTATGGTTGGTATTGGCGCAGCACTTTATTACTACCGCTGGCAGGATGATCACCAGGTGATCACAGTGAACTTGCATAGCGCCGACCAGGACACGCCAGTAAGCTACCAGGTATATAAGTTTCAGCTGCGGGACCGCACATTTACCACCGTGGATGGCAGACAGATTACGGTTGCCAGTTCAGAACGCATGGAGATCATTGGCCTGAATGACTGAAGCTTCAAAATTCGATAACCTCCCCTCAGCAGGCGGTTTTAAAGCCATTAACTATGTGATGTCGATCGCCCGCAAAGTAGGCACTCGCAAATTGACGGCCGCGGTTAGATCCAAGAATGCCTGCAAAGCCTGCGCCTTTGGCACCGGCGGCCAGCGCGGCGGTTTGCATAATGAGTACAGCAACCGAGTTGAGATATGTAACAAGAATATCCAGGCCCAGTTAAGCGACAATCGTGAACCCATTCCTGTAGAGATCTTCGAACAAAATTCGCTCTCTGAACTGCGCGAACTAAGCGGCAAGCAATTAGAAGACCTTGGGCGCCTCTCCCATCCACTTTACAAAGAGGCAGGCGCCGACCGCTACCAGATCATTGACTACAAGCAAGCGCTTCAGCTCATAGCAGATCGAATGGCGACCAGCGATCCGCAGCGCAGTTTCTTTTATGGATCGGGCCGCTCCTCCAATGAAGCAGCGTTTATTTTGCAGCTATTCGCGCGCCTATACGGCTGTAACCATATTAATAATTGCTCCTATTATTGCCACCAGGCGTCGGGCGTAGGACTAAACGCGACTATCGGCACCGGCACCGCCACCATTCAATATGGTGATCTGCATAGAGCAGACCTGATTTTCGTATTCGGCGCGAACCCCGCATCGAATCACCCTCGCTTTGTCAAAGTGCTGCTGGAATGCCGTCAGCGAGGAGGCAAGGTAATCATTGTCAATCCGGCAAGAGAAGCGGGATTAGTGCGTTTTGCGTCCCCAGCGAATTTCAAATCGATGATTTCCGGTGGCGGTGAGGTAGCCTCACACTACGTTCAGCCCCATGTGGGCGGTGATGTAGCTTTTATCACAGGTGTAGCAAAATGGTTGCTGGAGAATGATGCGATCGACAGTGGTTTTATTGCTGCCTGCTGTGAAGGTTTCGACGACTATCGCCATTATCTGGAGCAGACCGACTGGGATTCGATTGTTCGGGAATCCGGGGTCGATAGAGACGTTATTGCCGAGATAGGCAGGGTTTATCAGAATTCTGAACGCGCCGTAATGGCCTGGGGCATGGGACTGACCCATCACTACAACGGATCAGAAAATATTGAGGCCGTTACAGCCCTTGCGCTATTGCGCGGTATGATTGGTGGAGACGGCAAGGGGCTGCTGCCACTTCGAGGCCATTCAAATGTGCAGGGTGTTAGCAGCGTGGGACTGACGCCTGCCTTGAAATCGCAGGTTTTTACAGCGTTGGAATCCGAGCTTGGCATTGCCTTACCCACCAGCGAAGGGATGCATACCCTGGCCTGCGTGCAGGCTGCCGAGGTCGGCAACATAGACTTTGCCTTGCTGCTGGGAGGCAATCTTTTCTCAGCCAACCCCGATACCGGATTTTCTGAGCGTGCCCTGAGCAACATTCCGTTCAAAGTCATGATTAACTCGACGCTTAACCAGACCCACCTCAACGGGGTAGCTGGAGAAAACCTGGTGCTACCCATCCGGGTAAGGGATGAAGAACAGCAGCCCACGACCCAGGAATCTATGTTCAACTTTGTGCGCATGAGTGACGGCGGATTTGATCGAATTCCGGCACTGCTTTCTGAGGTAGAAATAATCACTGCCATCGCCGAACAGCTTATCCCGCAGGCAACTCTGGATTTTTCACAATTCCGAAAACACCGCAATATTCGTTATGTCATCGGGCGAGTCATTCCTGGCTTTGAAGACTTCGCCCATATTGATGACAGTAAGAGAGAGTTCCATATCAAAGGCAGACATCTGGATTCACCACTGTTCAATACCCCATCCAGACGCGCGCGTTTTACAGTGCCGGAAATTACAAACTGGCGAAAAAGGCAGCGCCAGGCACCAGCGGCGGGATCAGATTTGGAATTTATTCTGACCAGCGTTCGCAGCGAGGGCCAGTTCAACACCATTATTTATAGTGAAGAAGATGTGTACCGAAATCAGCAGGATCGCCACGTCCTGTTCATGCATCCAAAAGACATAGCGTTGCTGAACCTGGAGGAAGGGGCATTGGTGGATGTAGTCAATGCAACAGGCGCTATGGAGAAGCTTCGAGTCGCCAGATACGGTATCAGACCAGGCAATGTCATGACCTATTTTCCTGAGGCTAATGTATTAATCCCCCAGGATACTGATCATCGCAGCAAAACGCCTGGCTTCAAGAGTGTGTCGGTGCAAATTCGAACGCAGCAACCCTCGTCATAGCCAGCCAACCCGCGTTGTAGGCTCCGCGATGTCCACGTGCGGGCTCAAAAGCATACTCCAGCATTTGGTTCAGATCACCATCCATGTTAATCATGACGAGTTCATCGCGCTCAAACACAAACACACTTACTGCCTCGAGGGCGAAGTCTTTTTCATTTATTCCCACAAAAACCCTAACTTGTTCATCCTCTTCCCTTACCTTGACGATGCGCTCCCAGGTAAGTGATGCGTCCTGTGCCAGTAGCGATTCCTGAAACACCTCGTCTGAGAAATTCACCTCACCACCGCGCGGATATACCTGGTAAACCGCGACCTGCAGATGGTCGACTGCCGACAGGTCAACGTCATCTGTGTTAATCACGTCCAAAAAATTAAACATGCCGCCGCCCACGGCTACCGCCATCTCTTTCTCTAGACGTATTTCGGGCATCTGCGATGTGATGGAGTTCCTCACCGGACGCATGGCGCGGTCTGAGAACGACATGCAGTTGACGAGCAAAAGTGACAGCGCTGTTAACACGATTATTTTACGTATGGATCTTATTCCGCGGCCTGGTAAAGGTGCTATTGGGTGGCTACTTCTAATTCAGCCAACTAATCGATATCAAAGAGAAGTAAGAGAGCACTGATATCATCGCCGCTGATTTCACCGACAATATTGACCATCACTGTATCGCCCGGTTCAGCAACCATAATGGCTATACCATGTATTATTTCAGCGTCATCAGACATGCGCATGTAGATATCTACGTGGTCATCGTCTTCACGTACACGCACGACCCGGTCCCAGCCCTGATCATCGAGATTTTCAGCGATGGCTGACATCGAGTCCGCGATTTCGTCCACGTCTATAGCGTTACTTTCGTACACGTTCACCGTCACTCGCATGAGCTTGGAGACGAACTCCGCTGCCTGATCATCCTCTGCGCGAATCAGATTCGTCACCATACGCAATAACGGCGCCTTCAAACTGATTTCCACTGTGGGCTCGACGTTAGTGACGGCCGTAAGACTTGAAAAGTCCACAAAGCCCGGATGATCATCCAGAGAGTTGTCCGCGGCAAAAACCAGCGGCACAACAACTGCTGTGGCGATCGCAAGGATCATTCGATTAAATAATTTCATAGGTATACCTCGCCTCTAAATATAAAGTCTTTGAGTAAGCTGAGCTCTTGGAGCTTCTTCTTGTGCTTACATTGGTCATGCTTGGATTGATCACATTTAGCTTGATCATAGTTAGATTGGATCATTTTCCAGCGGGTCCTCTGGATCCAATACCGCGCGCTCAAAAGATGCATTGATTCGATCCCGAAGCGGGCTCACCAAAAAGCGACCGCTAATCATGGATTCGGTCCTCTGGCTCACTTTGTTCAGATAATCAATGGCTGTGTTTAACTCCAGCAAGGCCCTCGCAATGTCTTCGGGCCCATACTCCTCAAAGTCAACTGGAGTCGTGACTACAGAATTTTGGGGCTGACTCGCTAACTGGGGCTGCGTGGGTTCTGACGTTGGCGTCAGAGGCAGCAGCGCGACGGCTAATAGGGCAACGGCAAAAGCCGGGGCCGCAACCCGCACCGCGAGTGGCGTTGAGACCAGCCAGTCAAAAAAGCCTTTCAAGGGGGAGTCTTTAGCCTCCTCACTGGTAGGTAGACTACCCCTGGCAATTTCATGAGCTGGCTCCAGCACTGCATCGTGACAGTCCAGCAACGGCATATCGATTAACGCGTCCTGCATCGTGCGCGCAAAACGATACTCCTGGGCGCACTCACTACATCCATGTACATGAGACATGAAGGTGTCTTGCTGGCCGGGAGTCAACTCACCGTCGAGAAAACTATCGATCTGGAGTTGCATCAAATAGCACTGTGATTCATTTGTATTTGTAGGCATCTTAACTACCTGCTCCCTACTCTAGTCTTTGACTCGGGTTGCTTGTTTGATTGAGACTACTTCGCCCAGGCTGTCTCCAGTCTCCGAATCGCTCATAGCTTCAAACAAGCTTCGTAATTTCTTGTTTTCCCTTAACTTGCGGCGCCCTCGGTGTAGATACACTTTCACCTGACTGGCACTGATATCCAGACTCTGCTGAATATCTGTGTAACTCATCCCCTGAATGTCACGCATAACCAAAATGCTGCGGAAGGGATCATCTAGCGACTTGATTGCTTCCATTAACTGCTGCTTGAAGGCGCGGTCATCAAGATCACCTCCAGAGTATTCTTCGCTGGCCTGGTCTTCCAGCTCAGCGTAGTCATCAACCTGCTCGTTCGCCTTCTTGTGCTTTCTGACGTGATCGACCACCGCGTTATGCGCAACTCGCATGAGCCAGGCGTTTAACTTGCTATGATCAAGCCTTTGCCAGTTCTGCCAAAGCTTGATGAAGACGTCTTGCGTAATATCCTCGGCGTCTTCTCGAGCGCGCAGGCTGTAGTTGGCAAAAGAGAAGACCCTTTGCCGATACTGCGTTATGGCTTGCTGATATTGCTTTTGCATTTGTTTATGAAGACGGGGGCTCTTCAGAAAAGTTACAACCCGTTTTTCCCCCTGAATTTGACGATAAAAACCTAAAACCCAACTGATTTCATTGACGTTTTATCTCAAGATGCAACGGCAGTCAGCGCGCCCTGCTATACTCAGATAAAACGCCACATGCCGCCCTATGCGCCCTTATTACCTCTTATTTCTCTCTTTCCTGGCTGTGATCACATCACAATCAGGCATGTCCGCCGAAGAAACCATCATTTTAGGCGATGGCATCAGCGTGCGGGTGCTCTATTTTGAGCCGGAGTCATTTGTCGAGAGCCCGCCTCTGGCGATTTTGATGTCAGGCGGCTACAGCGATGAATTCATGGCGAGGGCCCAGTTCTGGCTGGGTAAGGAGATGGTCCAGCGGGGCTGGGCTGTGGCAGTACCTATTTCCGATCAGGGCAGGAAGTTTTTCGTTGAGAACGGCGGCATCATTCCAGCCGTAATTAGGCAGCTAAGGCAGACCCACACCATCAGCGAGCAGAAACCCATGCTGCTGGGTATCTCCAGCGGTGGCAGCGCAGCGCTGGCCATTGCAGCCGCTTCCCCGGATCTTTACACAGGCGTCATCGCTGCACCCGGCAGAATTTGGGATGCGGGCAAATTTTCAAGGCTTAGCGGACTACAGGTGTATTTGCGAGTCGGGGAGAAGGACGATTTTCGATGGAATCGACTGCTGGATGAGAATGCCGCTCTGCTGCGCCAGGCAGGTGCCCTTGTCGATGCGGCACTAGTGCCCGACGCGCGTCATATATTCGCATTGAACTGGAAAGAATTGGAGACCTGGTTAGAGCCACTTCAGCTGCGACGGGGATTGACTCCAAAGTCAGAGCAATCGCCGCACCGCTGAATTCGGGCCAGAACTGACCCAAGGCGACTTCTGTTTAGAAGCGCTCCTCTTCTATCCAATAATTGCTCACAATGCCATCGGCAAATTCTATGGAAAGCGTTTCAACCCGCTCTTCTTCTACATCGACAGAGAATATCAGGAAGAGACCGACCTCAGTGTCTTTCTCTGAGCGGTTGCGATATTTCCAGATTTCCGTGCCATCCGCGTAATTTAATTTGGTCACCGGATCACCAAAAGAGTTTCTGACCCACTGCTCGTCACTCTGGCCAACCTGTAATCGAGTCACATCCCCTTCATTCCATACCGTCTGAAGAGGTCTCGAATCTGAATCAACTGTCACCAGACATCCAGTCATCGTCACAGCCATGGCCAATAAAAGTGCTTTCTTTATCATTACTCGTTCCCCGTTAATGTTCTTGGTTAAGATTGTAAGCATGCTGAGATGCAATCACTGCATTGAGCCCCTACAACGCACTGCGAGATCGCCTGCTAGATCCCTAAGACTCCACTCAGTAGAAAAAGTTACAGCGAATTACCACACCAGCTTATTCTCCCAGCCTGAATCAAAGCTTAATAGGCTCAGCGCTTTTCGATATGCTTGGCATCGCCGAATTAGACTGCGAATCCCTTAAACGCCTGCGATCCTGCGACGATGAGATTATTTAATTCCTTATTCCCACTATGGGCCGCCCTGCTATCAGTATTTGCCTTTTTCTATAGTGAGGTGTTTGTACCCCTCCAGCCCAGTATCGTGCCCTTGCTGGCTACGGTCATGTTTACTATGGGTTTGACTCTGGAGGCACGGGACTTCAAGCGCATAGCCATCGACCCCCGACCCGTATTGGTCGGGGTACTCCTGCAATTTGTCCTCATGCCAATGCTGGCCGCCGTGCTGGCTCAAATGTTTGGTCTGTCCAACCAACTCACTGCAGGCCTGGTTCTGGTAGGCAGTTGTGCTGGAGGCACGGCTTCAAACGTTATCAGCTACCTTGCGAAGGCCGACCTGGCACTTTCAATCAGCATGACCCTAAGCTCGACCCTGATCGGTGTGGTGGCAACGCCTCTGCTATGCAGTTTCTACCTCTCAGCCACGGTCGATGTGGACACCATAGGCATGCTGACCAGCATCATCCAAATCGTATTTTTGCCAGTGCTGTTGGGTGCAACGATCAATCATTTCGCTCCCCATCTAGTTCGACCACTGGACAGCTTCCTGCCTTCTTTTTCCATTGGGATCATACTTTTAATCATTGCGATCGTGGTCGCCCTCAACAGCGACCGTTTACTGGAGGTGGGACTGCTCACCCTGGTGGCCGTGATTCTGCATAACCTCTTCGGGCTGGGCGGCGGCTATTATTTGAGTCGTCTGCTTGGCTTCGATCTGCGCCAGAGCCACACCATTGCTATCGAAGTTGGTATGCAGAATTCCGGGCTAGGCGTTGCCCTTGCGCTTGAGTTTTTCTCTGCAACCGCAGCATTGCCTGGCGCACTGTTTAGCGTTTGGCACAATATAAGCGGATCCATTCTCGCGTCACATTGGGGCAGCAAGCGCGATTCACTGGAATACATCATCAAGGATGATGCGCAGTTAAAAGCAGAGTGATCAGTATTACATTAACTTTAGCTGCTTTAGCTGCTTTACCCACTTTTTTTGGCGTAAGATGCGCCGCGTTGTCAAACATAACTGGTTAAAGACCAATGAACATTCGAACTATTCTTAACACCTCACTCGCGACTATGACCACCGTCGGTCACCCTTCCTGCGTGCGCGTGGTTCAGAATTGGGTGACAAGCTTGGAGCGAATTTTCTACGATTAAGCGTTATTTAACCTCATCGAAGAAAGGACCTCTGAGCAGAAAAGCCTAGAGGTCCTTTTTTTTGCATCGTTTTTTGTCTGTTTACTTCATGAGTGAATACTGGGGAACTATTGTGTCCAGAAAATTAAAAAGAAACATCAGCTTGATATACGGCCTGTCCTTCTTTCAGTGCTTCATGCTGACCGTTCCAGTTATTGTGCCCTTCTTCGCTTCGAAGGGGCTTAGCCTTGTGGAAATTTTTTACCTGCAGGCTGTATTCGCGATGACCTTAGTGTTTCCCGAAGCACCCTCGGGTTATTTCGCTGACCTGTTCGGTCGCCGCAACGCCTTGATGGTTGGTAGTGTGCCGCACGTGCTTGGCTATCTAGTATTGAACTATGCTGACAATATCGGGGGTCTCATGGCTTTCGAGATCGTGCTCGGCATCGCTGCAAGCTCGCTCTGGTGTGCCCAGGGATTTACAACCGCCATCACCACCCGCATCGGCTTCGGCTTCGGCATCGAACGTCGACTCGGCGCTGCGATGACGCTAAGCCTCATAGGCATCCTGCCCGTAGTCGGGCATATTGGAATGGCATTCGCTCCCGGTCAGGCAGGGATTGTAATTGCCTTAATGCTGTTCGCAGGCAGGGGCCTGAATCAGGTCATATTGGTAAACGCCCTCAACCGCAGGGTGCCAAGTGAATTCAGCGCTACTGCGAACTCATTCACCAGTTTCCTGTTCAGGCTAATTTTTATCCTAACCGGTACTGTGATCGGTTATGTAGCACAACTACAGCTGCCGGGCATGGCACTGACCGTTATTGGTGCGTCCTATATCGCTGTTTTTGTCATGGTGATGATCCCACTGATTCAGTGGGTAAAAAACATTCAGCAACGCGTTACTGCATAAGCGACCCCTCCCCGCTGTAGGGGTAATCAATCAACCCAAACCCTCCTTCCCTTTCTGAGTGATCACCCCTATTTTTTGGTCTTTCCAGGCTGTTTCACAGCAGTTTCAGCCATGCCACCCCGTCCAACACAGACTATTTCCTTGTCAGTCTCAACCTTACAAGGGCCCAGTTTGCTGCGCTGGAAGCCGTCGTGGTAAAGTTCCGCGTGCTATAAGCAATTGACAAATTTCCTCTCTGAAATTAAAAAATCTCGCATATAACGCACCAATATAGAGCGAACCGCCACAGGACTGAACTCTACTTCAGCACACTCCAGGAGAAAAATAATGAAATTGATTACCGCAATCATTAAACCCTTCAAGGCTGACGACGTGCGCGAAGCACTATCAGATCTTGGAATCAGCGGTATGACCATGACCGAGGTAAAAGGCTTTGGTCGCCAGAAAGGTCACACCGAACTTTACCGCGGCGCCGAATATGTCATTGATTTCCTGCCCAAGGCGAAGCTCGAAATCGCAGTGGCCGATGCCATGGTTGATCAGACAGTAGAAGCAATCTGCAAAGCAGCCGGCTCGGGCAAGATCGGAGACGGTAAGATTTTTGTGGCCGACCTGGAGCAGATTATTCGCATTCGTACTGGAGAAACTGGCGATGACGCACTCTGAAAAACTAGCGAGAGAAACTATGAAATCTAGATTTAAGAAGACCCCCATTCTGCTGGTACTTGCAGGCATGTTGTTACCTTCCTTGGCCTTGGCACAGGACGATCTGAACGGTGCCAACACGGCCTGGATTCTCACTTCTACGGCGCTGGTGCTGTTCATGACTCTGCCAGGCCTCTCACTGTTTTATGGTGGCCTGGTTAGAACCAAGAATGTTCTCTCTGTACTCATGCAGTGCTTCGCTATCGCAGTAGTTATCTCGATCCTCTGGTTGCTGGTTGGCTACAGCATTGCATTTGGCCCGTCAGAGTCGGCCTACTGGGGCGGCCTGAGCCGCGCTCTGTTTGCAGGGATCGATATAAACTCAATGTCAGGCGACATTCCGGAAACCGTATTCGCCGCCTTCCAGATGACGTTTGCGATTATCACCCCCGCTCTGATCGTTGGTGCCTGGGTGGAACGCATTAAGTTCTCATCAATGCTGCTGTTCTGCACGCTTTGGACCCTGTTTGTCTACTTTCCAGTTGCCAACTGGGTTTGGGGCGGAGGCTGGCTCGGCCAGATGGGTTTAATCGACTTCGCCGGCGGCACCGTGGTGCACGTTACCGCGGGTGTTGGCGCCCTGGTGACGGCATTGGTACTCGGTCCCCGCAAAGACTTTATGCAGAGCTCTACCCTGCCTCACAACCTGACCATGAGCTTCACTGGCGCGGCCATGCTCTGGGTCGGCTGGTTTGGCTTTAATGCCGGGTCCGCGCTTGCAGCAGACGGCGCTGCTGGCATGGCGCTGTTCGTGACCCATATTTCGGCATCAGTGGGTGCTTTGACCTGGATGATCATCGAGTGGGTGAAGTTCGGCAAGCCTAGCGGCCTCGGTGCGATAACCGGTATGGTTGCAGGACTTGCCACCATTACGCCCGCATCTGGCAGTGTCGGCCCGGCCGGCGCCCTCATTGTCGGCGCCAGCGGCGGCGTAATCTGCTATTTCGCAACCATGTACTTGAAGCAAGGGTTGAAAATAGATGATTCTCTGGATGTCTTTCCAGTTCACGGCGTGGGCGGCATAGTTGGGACTTTTCTGGCCGGAGTCCTGGTCTCCGGTGACCTCGGTATCTTCTCTGGCAATGGTCTGGCGGAGGGTGCAACCATGGGTTCACAGGTCGTCGTTCAAATTACTGGCATCCTCAGCACAGGCGTGTATACCGCGGCCATCACTTTCATCTTGCTGAAGCTTGTCTCCGCTGTAACTGGTGGAATTAGAGTTAGCGAAGAAGCTGAACAGCAGGGACTGGACATCACCGATCACGATGAAAAAGGCTACGCGATGTAAAGCATAGCGCTGGATAAAGTAAACGGCCGCAACTGCGGCCGTTTACTTTTAGGCTGAGAGCAGCTGACAAGCAGAACAAAGCTAGAGAGAATCCAACTCTGTCAGGCTAATGGCTAGGAACTGAACACTCACCAGTTTTTTTGCAGTCCTGGATGCTTTACACGGCGACGACGATACCTGTCATCCCTTCGCTTGCGATCAATTCTTACGGCACGTTTCTCCATGAACTTCGCACTACTCTTTTCCTGGGCCACTAGAAAATAGTGAGATACTTGCCTATAGAGGCCGGTTTTTTCGAGTAACGGCCGCAGACCAAAGCCCAAAAACAGCATGAGCCCGCAATAGACCAGGAAAATATTGATGCCAATCAGCAGTATGAGAGGGATTAAACACAGCATGCCGCGATAGCTTCCTGAGACCAGGATGCTGTATTCAAACTGCTTCTCTCGCACGTCTATCCCCGTTTGCGGTTAGGTCTTATCGAGACAGAGATCCTAAGCGGACAAGGTCATTCAGGCCTTTTTGCGCAGCGTGGTTATTGCGTAAACCAGCTTATTCCCTTGTAAATCCGTGAAATGGGTTGCCACCAGACAGGTACTGCGGCCGTCATTGATGAGCTCACCTTTAAGCCTGAAATTCGGCCCAAGCACTGGAGCAAAATAATCGATACGCATATTCACAGTCGCCGACCATTTAAAATCACTGCCTTTCTCGTAAAGTGTGCGACAGGTATAGAGAGAAATCATATCCACATAGGTGCCGGTAAATCCTCCAAACAATTGATTGCGAGGATTTAATAAGTGCTCAGGCAGGTGTGCTTCAACTTCCACCAAACCCGGCGCTTCCGTCAAAATCTTCCATTTTCCTGATTCAACCAGGTCGCCAGCGTTGTGGCCGGGCTTCATAAAAATGGGTCTATCATCCGTGCTTTGATTCATTGAGCCCTATTCCTGCCTGCTTAGCGCGCAGAGGTAATTACTGTCCTGCGTTGCGCTTGAGAATGAAGGATTTCTGGCATGTGGTCAAATCGTCCAACACTCTTATATACTGCCTGAAAAATAAGTAAGGAGAGTCCCATGCCTATCTGCCAGTCCTGGTCCGCAAACATAGATTTGAACCGATTTAATTTCTGTCCCTCACGGCAGCTGCGAACCAAACTCACACTGACCCTATGCAGCCTGCTCTTGAGTGCAGTGAGCACGGCTAACGACCTGCCGATGGCAAACCCCGAGAGCCAGGGCGTTTCTTCCGAGCGACTGCAAAGGTATCCCGCAGCGATGCAGCGCTACATCGATCAGGATTTGCTTGCCGGCACGGTATCGCTGCTGGCCCGCAACGGCAAAGTCATTCATTTGCAATCCCAAGGCTGGAAAGACAAAGCCAGCAATACACCAATGACCGATGATTCCATATTTTTCATCATGTCCATGACTAAGCCTATTGTCTCCGCTGCGCTGATGATGCTCTACGAAGAAGGGCACTTCCTGCTAACCGACCCAATAAGTGATTGGATTCCCGAAATAGCGGACAAGCAGGTGATAGTCAAAGATGAATACGGCACTCACCGTGTACCCCCGGCGCGGCCAGTTACTTTCAGACACGTACTTTCCCATACTGCCGGATTAGACCCGGCAGCGGAATTACTCAGCGAAGAGGAACGCGCGCTGTTGCCGCGCCTGGATAGCCTGGAGGCAACCATCCAAAGAAGGGCCTCGCTGCCACTGGCATTTCACCCAGGTGATGCCTGGCAATATGGCTCATCCACAGACTACGTCGCTCTACTGGTCGAACGCATCTCTGGTGAACCCATGCGTGACTATCTGCAAAGAAATATTTTTGATCCGCTGCAGATGGTGGACACCTTTTATGTTGTGCCACCGGAGAAGCGGAATCGGGTGGCATCGGTTTATAGCCCAACCGGGCCGAACCAGACCATTGAGTTTTCACGCGGCCCTGAATACAGCGACAAGCCTTTTTTTGGCGCCGAGTACTATGGTGGTACAGCCGGTCTGTTCTCAACAATCTCAGATTATTGGCGCTTCTCGCAGATGCTTTTAAATGGCGGCGAGTTCAACGGTGAACGATTGCTGAGCCCAAAAACCATCAACCTGATGATTTCGAATCACAGTGGCGACGGCGACATCTATGTGCGCGGCCCCGGCTACAATTTTGGACTGGGCTTTGGCATCCTGAGTGATGCAGGAACTGCCCGAGATCCTCTCACGCCTGGCACGTTCACCTGGGGTGGGGCCTGGGGCACAATTTTCTGGGTTGACCCGGTGGAAAATATGATTGGCATCATGATGACCCAGATTACTTCCTACCGACACCTGAATGCCCGTCAGGACACCGGGGTTACGGCGATGCAGGCTATTGTCGACAGCTACAGCAACAAGCCCTACAGCGTGCGCGGCTACCCCTTGTTAGATTAGCCAGATAGCTTGCAGAAAAAAAGGGGGCCAGCTGCCCCCTTTTTAATAACCAGTAACTTTTCTCTATCTGCGCTCATCAAGCAACTGATAAATCCTTCTAATAGCCCTTGGGTCTACGCCTGGCCCCCTTATCTGTCTATAGTTGGCACTGTGATCCGTCATATCGATTTGTTGGGCCGCCCTATCCCAGCTAACGCCCTCTCGATACATGCGGCCTGTTTTGTCCCATAGATCCCGCAGGTAAGCTTGAAAGTTTTCAATTGGCTCCTTGGTCTCCATCACCGGGCCATGCCCGGGTAACCAGTATTCAAAATCGAGCCCTTTCAATCCTTCCAGAGTCTCAGGCCACTCATCCACGTGACCGTCCCCCATATAAGACAGGCCCGGCAACATCATGTCTCCGGTAAACACAACCCGCTCCTGTGGCAAGAATATCACCACGTCTCCGCCGGTATGCGCTCGACCAAAATGGAGTAGCTGAATTTCCCGACTTGCTCCATTGACGTTTTGATACAACGTCATCTTGGTGTCGAGCGTAATGTTTGGTGGCGTCGGCTGCACTTCCGGAATCGCATTCAGGTAATCACGCTGCACCTGCAAGCGTTCCTCAAGGGCACTGCGACGAGCAGGATCAGACTCGGATTCCACCTGGCGCTCTAGATTTACGATGGTTGCAGGCACGGCATCGGAAAAACTTAGAAATGTGTTCTCTTCTAGCACATTGCCCAGTTCACCGTTCAGTTTTTTACGGGTGAACTCATGTCCGATGATCTCAATACCCGCTGGAAATGACTGATTACCATGGGCGTGGTCAAAGTGGTAATGGCTATTTACCAGATAGCGTACGGGTTTGTCAGTAAGCGCAGGCAGGGATTCTATGAGCGCGCGCGCGGCCGCAGGTGTGACATGGGAATCAACCACCAGGGCATCGTTATCACCAACCAGCACCATGACATTGCTCATTGTGTGGACTGAACCAGTACCAGTGCCCAACCAGACCCCATCATCTACCTCGACAAAGCGATGGCTTTCCGTCTCTATTGAATTCCTTTGTGCGTTGAGCAAAGCGGGCACCACGCCGACTATAACCATAAGTAGTGACAGGATTGATTTGATCCGCATTTTTATCGACCTCCAGGGACGGGCAGGGGCAAATCTAATCGGTGCCCGTTAGTAGCAGGCTTGCAAGCTATCCCATCAAAAACATCCTGTAAAGCAAGCTGGGCTGCGAGCGCAATTCAGGCCCCGAGCAGTCAGCAGGAAAACGCTGCTTTTGGGCAAATTAGCTATTTAAGTTGGCGAATCATACTAATTCTCAGCGGCTCGTATCCAAGAAAAGCAAGCTAAGTTACTGTATTTATTGATTTTTAAAAATTGGCAAAGTAATTGCTTTTATTCCCTATACCCACACACCAAATTAGTAATAGAAACACTCGAGGATTTAGCCATGCCAGCATTCAATCACGTCACCCGCCTGGGCACTGCCACGGCCTTGTTGATTTTGTTAGGCAGTTATGTTTTTGGCGCTTCAGCTGATGCTGCGGAAGGAGGTATCAGTCGGATTAATCAGGCCGTCACAGTTGACGCCGAGCAGCAGGTTGGCGACGTGTCGTCAGTAAACGGCAGCATTCGACTCGCAAGGGGGGCAGAGGCCGGAGAAGTCACCAACGTGAATGGAACGATCGAATTAGACGATGGTGTGACTGTAAGTGAGGCCGGCACAGTGAATGGTGGCATTCGGCTCGGCTCTGACGTGAAAGTAAACGGCGAACTCTCTACAGTAAATGGCGGCATCAGGATCAATGCCGGATCTGTGGTAGCGCACAATGTAGAAACCGTGAATGGCCGCGTCCATCTGGAGAGCGCTGTAATCCGGCAAAATATCGTAACTTCAAATGGTGATATAGACATTGTTGACGGCGCCATCGTCGAGGGTGACATCATTGTTGAAAGTCGTCGTCGCTGGTGGGACCACCTGTTTGACTGGAATAATCGATCTCCAAGAATTACTGTGGATGCCGAATCTTCAGTCCAGGGTGACATCCATATCTATCGCGAAGTCAAACTGGAGATTGAAGACGGTGCGATGGTTGGAGATATAGTCGAACATTTTGAAACGCGCAAATAACCTGATAACGAAAAAAAAAGGCTGGTAGTTCTGACACCCAGCCTTTTTTATTAGTAAGCGATAACCTACCTTGCCATCGCTAGCCGACACAAATAGCTATTCTTTGCGCTCGTAGTGTCCCATAAGCATACCTGTCGCCAGCACGTGGCCTTCCATTTCGGCCAACAGTTCATCTTTGCCAAGCCCTGAATCAAGGTCTAACTCATCGTCCAGTGCGTAGATACGGAAGTGATAGGCATGGAGATGTCCGTTAGCCGGTGGACGCGGACCAAAGTAACCAGGACGACGCAGTCCGTTGAGGCCATTAATTGCTCCCTCAAGCCCGCCAATGCTGAGTTCCGTATCACTGGGCAGACCGGCGGGTAAGCCTGAAGCCGAAGCCGGAATGTTATACATGACCCAGTGCACGAACGGCTGCTCCATCATGCCGATTTCCACTACCTCAGGATCATCACAGATCAAGGCAAGTTGCTGCGTGCCAGCTGGAAGATCGGACCAACTCAAGTCAATAGAGATGTTATCACCATAGGCTGAATTCACTTCTGGCACCATGCCATGATGGTCAAAAGCAGAGCTGGTTATGGTGACAGTCTCAGGGGCATCTTGCGCATTCACCTGCAGCGCCAGACAACTCAATAGTAGAACAACCACCTTAGAATAGTACTTTTTCATTTTTTCTCCTCGTAGAAACTCAGTTTGGGAAATACTGTCTTGTTTTCACTTCTTGAATTATCGTCTTCTTGTGTATCTCTCTATATGCTTCTAAATAGTCGTCTGGATAATTGCCTGAATAACTGTTTAGCTATTTCTTAAGCACCAACTCCACTTCCTCGGCGCGATCACGCAACAAATATTTTTGTACCTTACCCGTGGAAGTCTTATCTATGGGTCCAAAAACTACCTTTTTAGGGATTTTGAAGCCAGCCATTTCTTCCCGGCAGTAAGCGATTAATTCTTCGACACCCATTTCCTGACCCCGTTTCAGAGTAACGAAGGCACAGGGTACCTCACCCCATTTCGAATCTGAACTGGCCACCACAGCGGCTTCCAAGATCTTGGGATGCTTGAACAGCACCGACTCTATCTCCAGTGAAGAAATATTTTCACCACCAGAGATGATAATGTCTTTTGAACGGTCTTTGATCTGGGCATAACCATCTTCGTGCCAAACTGCAAGATCCCCTGAGTGAAACCAGCCACCCGCGAATGACTCCTGCGTCGTCGCCGGATTTTTCAGGTAACCTTTCATCACCAGATTGCCGCGCATAAATATCTCACCCATGGTCTTGCCATCCTTGGGAACCGGCTCCAAAGTCTCCGGATCCGCCACCATCATTTCATCCTGCAGCGGCGCACGCACACCCTGGCGTGCCAACAACTCTGCCCTGTCATCTATGCTCAGCGCTGACCATTCATCATGGGGAGCGCACACTACACAAGGACCATAAGTCTCAGTCAATCCATAGACGTGCGAGACACTGAACCCCATTCCTTCCATGCCAGCTATGACCGCAGCAGGCGGCGCGGCGCCGGCGGTCATCGCACTCACTTTGTGTTCCACCCCCTGCTTGAGCTCGTCCGCCGCATTGACCAGCGTGTTGAGTACAACAGGTGCACCGCAGAAATGCGTGACCTCATGGGATTTGATGGCCGCGAAAATAGCGTCATCCCTCACATGCCGCAAACAGACACTGGTGCCTGTTACTGCTGCAAGCGTCCAGGGAAAACACCAGCCGTTGCAATGAAACATGGGCAACGTCCATAGATAGACTGGATGCGCCGTCATGTCCCAGCACATCGCCATGGAAACTGCATTGAGATAAGCACCTCGATGGTGAAAAACCACACCCTTGGGATTGCCCGTGGTACCGGAGGTGTAATTCAGGGAAATAGCCTGCCATTCATCTCCGATCTGAAAACAGCGGAAATCCGGGTCGCCAGTTTTCAGCACGTCTTCATAGGTTTTCTCGCCAAGCAGTTCCCCACCGGAAAAATATGGGTCATCAATGTCGATTACCACAGGTTTATCAGCCACGAGCTCCAGCGCCGCCTTGATGGTGTCGCTATATTCACGGTCAGTAAACAAGACCTTGGTTTCCGCATGATCCAGGATAAACGCTATGGCCTTGGCATCTAGCCGAACATTCAGTGCGTTAAGCACGGCGCCTGTCATGGGCACACCAAAATGTGCCTCAAACGTCTCCGGGGTGTTCGCCCCCATAAAGGACACAGTGTCACCTTCACCGATACCCATCCTGGTCAGTGCCGAAGCCAGCAAGCAACAGCGCTGATAGGTCTCTGCCCAGGTGTAGCGAGTCTCTCCATGAATCACAGAGAGGCGGTCGGGGTAAACGCTGGCGCTAAGCTCAATAAAACTCAGAGGGGTTAAGGGAGCGAAATTCGCCTGGTTCATATCCAGGTTCTGCTCGTAAATGTTATTCGCACTCATGTTGTTTTTTATACCTGTTTACTTTTATTCTGATGCTCTCAACCTGATGCAGGTGCTTCTTCCCAGCTCTATGCTATTTGCGCTGTTTTTCAGCCTGGCCCGGGACAACAGCCGCTTCTATCCTGCTATCGCCCTTAACTCTTATGCAATCACATAAAGTCCATATCGCCTGCAGTTAACCACCAGGCGCCATAAAGCGTCTCCGCATCAGGCCCCCTATTCCAACTGTTACAGGGTATCTCAATCCCAAGATCATTCACAACGCAATCAGGCAATTGCACCGCCTCTTGCCAGGCCCGCGTGATCCATATTTTTAGCGCCCTCCCCTGCCACTGTTTGCAGCAAAAAGCCACAATTTCGCCCAACATAGGTTTGATGTCCACAGCAGGGCTGATCAGGTCCATGAGCAATAGCTCATCGCCATGGGCCTTAAGGACAAAAAGCGCGCTGGGGTGCCCCGCCTCATCGCGAACAAGATAAGGATGGTAGAGCCCTCTGTGGTAGAAGGGATGCTGAAAATATCGGTACTTCAGGTAGCTAGAATCTCGAATACCAATTATCGCATCTCCAAATGCAGTGGCCATTTGCTGCCAGAGCCCGTCGATAGCATCAGATTGCTGCTTATCCTCGAGATTGGCAAGCTCCACCTGCAGCGCTGACGATGGTTTTTCCGGTACTGAGTAAACCAACTCAATAAAGTCATCAGTTTTTTCATACAGGCCCAAACGCAGCGCAATATTCATCGCTTTCTGGTTGGGAAATCCGAACCCGAGCAACTGTCTCACCGTATTCCCGATTTCCCGCTCCAGAAAGGTTGCGGCCGTATTAAAAAAGAGACTGCGCTTGCCATAGTGACGCCTTATTTCAGGTAAGACCATCACGTCACACACCTGGATCGCTACATTCGGTTGGCCGAAATAAAGAATTTCACGTGGCGCGCCACCGTAGTGTGAGACTATGTTTCCGCCCGGCTCAGACCGGGCAACCACACATCTGCCATTGCCAAATTCATACTTCCATCGCCATTGCTCCTGATCAAACTCGGTATGGAAGCTCTCTTCGAATAACCGTTTAAGCTCAGCCGAGGAGAAACTGCCTATATCAGCGAACTCAGCATTGGAATATTCGCCAAGGGAGTCTTGTTCCTTTCTAAACTTGAATACCTTCAGCGAGCGTCTGCTTTCCTCAAACTCGGTTGCAATGAACTGCAATTCTGCGCCTGCCAATTCCAGAGCCGCCACATCGACCTCTGTATCTGAGAGAATTTGCGTTTGCATCTCATCAGCCTTTTGTTCGAGTGCCCGCACTGATGCAAGTCCAGCCTCAGAACAATCGCGCTCCTCGAGTATTCGAAAGCCAAGGCGTTTGGACAATTGGCGCAGCGAACTCAAATTAGCGAGCTCAGACCGCTCGATACGAGAATCATCATCCAGGTACTCACCAATCAACAGCAGCTCACCATTTGCCGTGAGAACTCGCTTTGCTTCAGTTAACAGCGCCAGTTGCTCCAGATAGGGAACCGTACCTTCTACAACAATTTTCCCGCAGGAGTCAGTATCCAAACTGGCAAGGCCAGCGGTGCCTGTCCCAATTGTGAAATCCGCGCTGTGATTAGCCGCCGGCAGCAGCCCAACGCAATAGTCTGGCACCAGCCATTGAGCCTCGATTCGCTTCTCAGCCAACTCTGCAATGAGAGTCCCCAGACTAACGCCTGCCAAAATGACCCGACCATCGATATTTGACGCAATATCAGTCCCCAGCGTTTGCAGAAATCGCTGCTGCGCCTCCGCAAGCGAACCATCGAAAGGACCCAGGCCGTAACAAATGGCGCCCAGAGATTCGCCTTCAAGCTGCTGCACTGCGGATAACAAGGTCAATAAGTCCGGGACCGCGCTGTTCGAGTGTACTGACAAAATTAGGTTCTTCAGGGCTTAACCCACTAACTTGGAAGCGTTGCAATATACCCCGCCGTTGCGTTTCTCGCCAGCGACAGCTCAAAGCGTATAGGCAGTTTGAAAGGTTCACGCAGCACTGCAGCGTTGGGCGATTATAGGTGCATGAGAGAAAGAACCAAGTGGCTGAAAATGCTGGAATCACTGGTCCCTGAAGGTCTGGACCAATCCGCCCTGGCCCGACTTGGCCTGCAGCGTCTCTTGCTGCTACGAGCGCTCATCACAATTTTCAGCGCGGTCGGTGTGGTAATTTTTCAGAGCCTTTCCAGCATCACCGTGCCAGCCAGCCTGATCATTGCGCTGCTGCTTGTGATTGCGCTCTCACTGGGATTCGGACTCTGGCGCTTAACAGTGGATACCGTCATTAGCCAGCGTGAGCTGTTCGGTCATTTGCTTATCGATGTCGTGGTGCTGGTGGTATTGCTTAGTAATACCGGGGGCGCGAGTAATCCACTAATTTCCTATTTATTAGTCCTTTTGGCGATTACCGCCACGATCTTGCCGAGGAGATTTGTTTATACATTTACACTAGGCGGCATCCTGATTTATAGCTACTTTCTGCTGCGAGATATTAGCTCAGGCCATGGTATGCCTATGGGCTCTATGGATCAGGACAGAATCTTTGAACTTCACCTAGTCGGCATGTGGATTATATTCTCTGTCAATGCCGTTCTCATTTCGGTGTTTCTCACGCGCATGTCCGCTGCCATTAGGGACAGGGAATTGACCTTAGCGGAGGCCCGGGAGAACGAGCTGCGCAACGAGCAGTTGGTGGCGATTGGCACCCTTGCCGCAGGCACAGCGCGCGCGCTGGGAACACCCTTGTCAACCATGTCGGTGCTACTCTCCGAGTTAGACAACCTCGATGAGGAACAGCTGAAGGCCAGCCATATCAAAGAAGACATCTCTTTACTCAGGCAGCAGGTCGTTCGCTGCAAGGATTCTCTCAACCAACTCATACGCTATTACCACAAGAACAATCCCGCCGAAGAGGAAAGCCTGCCGCT
>MDSV01038780.1_pt1 | contig 22210 bp, 20 predicted proteins | sample 810851 | NCBI WGS metagenome assembly MDSV01 (sample SAMN05326640, study PRJNA326480) | marine metagenome | isolation source: seawater | place: Atlantic Ocean: North East | collected 2012 | reverse complement strand
TGCAGGGTTTCCGTAAAGGGCATCCTGAGTATCGATAATAGAGATTTTTTTTTTATTAAAAATTAAATTTGATACATGAAAATCTCTGTGCACAAATGTTTTGTTTGGAAGCTTAATTTTTTTAATTAAATTTTTAATATTTTTTTTCAGCAATTTATTAATTTTTTTTTTTTCTTCGCCGTTATAAAATTTTGGAACATACCATCTTAAAAATAATTCTACCTCTTGGAACATTAATTTATTTGTATACTTTGGTATTACATAATACTTTTTATTTATATCTTTTATTTTTTTAATTCTAATTTTTTGAATCTTTAATAGTAACTCAACTATTCTTTTATAAATAGTCTTTCTGTTTATAGAATTATTTTTTATTTTTTGGTAAATTGTATAATTTCCCAAGTCTTCTATTATGATATAATTTTTTTTTATATTTTCTGATAATAATTTTGGTGCTTTTATTTTATTCTTGATAAGAATTCTATTTATAAGTTCGTAAATTACTAAATTTTTAAATTTTTCTTTTTTTGAGAATACAACGATCGAATTTTGTTTATTTTTTTTATATCTGTAAAATTTTCTAAAAGATGCATCTCCTTTAATTGGAATTAATGTATTAAAATTTAAATTCATTTTTTTTTAAATTTCCGTATTTAAAAATTTTGATATATCTGACTTTCATATTTTTTGAATATTTAAAGTATATATCAAGTCTATTTTGAGGTTTTATCTTTAATAACTCAGGCCACTCTATTATTGTTATATTTTCATTGGTATTTTCAAATATCCCAATATTATTTAGGTCTTTTTTATTTTTTATTCGGTATAAATCAAAATGCCTAATATTAATTTTATTTACAGTATACTCTAAAATAATATTAAATGTTGGACTTAAGACTTCTATTTTATTTGAACTTGTATTCAGATCGTTAATTAGAAGTCTTGTAAATGTTGTTTTTCCTACACCTATCTCGCCATAGAGTAATATCGTATCACCAATCTTAATGAATTTTTTTATCTTCTTTGTAATTTTGTGTAGGTCTTTAATAGATGAAATCTTCATCCTAACGACAAATTAGTATCTATACGCGTCTGGCTTGTAAGGTCCTTGTTGTTTTACACTTATATAATCTGCTTGATCTTTAGACAGTTCTGTTAACTTGGCTCCAACTTTACCTAGATGGAGTCTAGCAACTTTTTCATCTAGATGTTTTGGTAAAACATAAACTTTTTTTTCATAGTTATCTGAGTTGTTCCAGAGCTCAATCTGTGCGGTAACTTGGTTTGTGAATGATGCACTCATTACAAAACTTGGATGACCTGTTCCACATCCTAAATTTACCAATCTGCCTTCTGCTAATAAAATAAGTCTTTTGTTGTCTGGAAAAGTTATCTCGTGAACTTGTGGTTTAATTTCATCCCACTTATAATTCTTTAATGCCTCAACTTGAATTTCATTATCAAAATGTCCAATGTTACAAAGTATTGACCTATCTTTCATCGCTCGCATATGATCTGCTGTAACTATATCTTTATTACCAGTCGCTGTGACTACGATATCTGCTTGTCCAATCATTTCATCCATTAGAACTACTTCATATCCTTCCATTGCAGCCTGAAGTGCACATATTGGATCAGTTTCAGTTACCATAACTCTAGCACCACTCATTCTTAACGAGGCAGCACTTCCTTTTCCAACGTCACCAAATCCTGCAACTATAGCTACTTTTCCTGACATCATAACATCAGTTGCTCTTTTAATTCCATCTACTAAACTTTCTCTACAGCCATATAAATTATCAAATTTTGACTTTGTTACTGAGTCGTTAACATTAATTGCTGGAACAAGTAGTGTTCCTTGTTCTTCCATTTTTTTTAATGCTAAAACACCAGTTGTAGTTTCTTCACTTAATCCCTTTATATCTTTTAGAAGATCTTTATAATCTTTGTGCATAAGAGCAGTAAGATCTCCACCGTCATCTAGTATCATATTTGGTTTCCAATCTTTTTTACCCTCAATTGTTTGCCTTACACACCACCAATATTCTTCTTCGGTTTCACCTTTCCACGCAAATACTGGTATACCAGCTTTTGCAATTGCTGCAGCTGCATGATCTTGGGTTGAAAATATATTACATGACGACCAACGTACTTCAGCTCCTAAATCAACTAAAGTTTCAATTAAAACAGCGGTTTGTATTGTCATATGCAAACAGCCAAGTATTCTTGCACCTTTAAGTGGTTTTTTTCCTTTATACTCTTCTCTTAATGCCATTAAACCTGGCATTTCAGTTTCTGCCAGAGATATCTCTTTTCTTCCAAATTCAGCTTCGTTAATATCTTTTACTTTGAAATCCGTCATGAAGGTGGCGTTGTAACAATTTTCTAAATATATATCAACAACTGTTTATGCTTTTGGAAAAATTATTTCTACTTTTGCACCATTTTTCCCCTTGTTGTTTGATGCTAATATTGTCCCACTGTGTAGTTCAACTAAATTTTTCACTATATTTAGTCCTAATCCTGAATGTTCGCCAAATTTTGTAGGTCTATTGCTATAAAACCTTTTAAAGATTTTTTCTGTATCTCTCTCTTTGAACCCCTCACCTTCATCTATCACTGATAGATTGATTTTATTATTGTCAATTTCTTTTAACTCTACATATATACTTTGATCATTCTTGCTGAATGAAATTGAATTATCTAAAAGATTAGCAATAATTTGTTCAAGTCTATTTTCAATTCCAAAGATTTTATAATTTTTCTTACCATTTAATAAAAGTTTAATTGAAATATTTCTCTTTGAATTATAAATATTATTAAAATCGTCTACAACGGATTTTGCAATAGTCTGTAAGTCAATAATATTCATTTTTTCAGATGAAATTGCTGCTTCATCTTTGAGCATTTGTGAATAGTCAGTAATTAATCTTTCAATTCTTTCTACATCATGAGAAACAATTTTCACAAGCTTTTCTCTATCTTTTTTTGACTCAGTATCATTTATTATTTCCGATGCACTTTTGAGAGACGCAAGAGGATTTCTAATCTCATGAACTAGATCTGAAGAAAAGTTTTTTGCAGTAGTAATTCTGTTATTTAGATTTTTAGTCATTAAATCTAAAGATTTTGATAAAGTTCCTAATTCATCATTTCTAAGTTTCAAGTGATCTAAATTAACTTTATTTTTATTTTTTTCTTTAATATTTTTTGTAAAATTTACTAAATTTTTAATTGGTTTTAAAAAATACCTATTTAACACAAAAGAAAATATAAAAATTACAATGGCCACCACAAATGCGGTTCTGATTACAAATATTTTACGTTCATTAATTGCAGCTTTAATATCATTTGCTGTTTCAACAATTGCCAGATACCCGACATTTTCTTCGCCTTTGCTAACGTTCTTTACAGTTATCATTAAAAATTGATTATAATTTTCATCAGTAAAAGTAAAAGGTTTACCAAACTCCACAGAATTAGAATAATTTATAAGTGTATTTTTTAAAGACAACTTATCCTTTTGTTTAATTAAATCTTTTTCTGTATCTTGTTCCTCTGCCGAAATATTCATTTCAATTATTTGAATATTTTTTGAAAATGACCTTGGGTCAAGATCTAATGTATTAGTGTCACCAATTAAATTAAAGTTATTATCAAAAATAATCACACGATTTAAATCTTGAAATAAAAATCTTGTTGAAGTTAAAAATTTCTTAATTTGATCCTCGTTAAAATTTACATTTAATCTTCTTATATGATCTATCGTATTTTCAATTATTTGAATATGATTTTTCGTTTTTGCGATGATTAAACTTGGCTGAATAGATTTAAGATAAAAAATAGCGAATGTCATTATTACTATAAAAACAAGCAAGTTTATAAATAAAAATTTTTTTAAAATTGATAAATTTTTTAGAAAATAATTAAACATTAATTAACATTCCATCGATATCCACTTCCATATCTAGTTTCTATCGCTGAAAAATTGCTATCAACTTTCTTAAATTTTTTTCTAATTCTTTTAACGTGGCTATCAATAGTTCTATCCTCTATATCTGTATCCTCTCGATAAGCTATATCCATAAGCTGTGCCCTTTCTTTAATAATACCCGGTCTTTTAGCTAATTCTTTTACAATCAAAAATTCTGTAGTTGTAAGTTTATCTGGTAACTGCTTTCCATTCCACTCACACTCTAACTGTGATGGATCTAGTTTTAACTTACCATGGGAAATTATATTTTTTGCTTCATCTAAACTACTTGGTTCTTTCCTTCGCAGCTGAACTCTTATTCTCTCAATTAAAACTTTTGTGGAGAAGCCTCCAGATTTTTTGACAAAATCGTCTGCACCTAATTTTAAACCTAAAAGTTCATCAACTTCTTCATCTTTAGATGTTAAAAAAATTACAGGCATTGAGGTTTTTTTTCTTAATTTTTTTAAAAGTTCTTCACCATCCATCTTTGGCATTTTAATGTCTATTACAGCCAAGTCTGGAGGTGTTCTTGTTAAGCCAATTAAAGCACTCTCACCGTCAAGATAAGTTTGAACTTTGAAACCTTCTTTTTCCAAAGCAATACTAATGCTTGTTAAAATATTTCTATCGTCATCTATTAGCGCTATAGTTTGATTCATATTTGTATAATAATAAAAATACTAAAATGTTCTAATTTGGGCAACAGCCAGTTTAGTGTAGTACACCCCAATTTTCTCCTATATTTACGTCAACTAATAAAGGTACCGAAAAAGAATGAAACTCGCTTTGTTGAACTTCTGTCATTTCTTTCTCTATTAATTTAGACATATTTTTTACATCTTTATCTGGAGTTTCAAAAATTAATTCATCATGTATTTGAAGTAAAATTTTTGTATTATTTTCATTTATTGCTGAAATTTTTTTATGCAGTCTCATCATCGCTATTCTCATAATTTCTGAAGCTGAACCTTGTATAGGAGCATTTATTGCGGCTCTTTCTTGGAAATTTCTAACATTATAATTTTTATCATTAATACCTGTTAAATATGTTCTTCTTCCAAATATATTATTTACATATCCACTTTTTCTACAAAATTTAATTGTTGATGACATATAATCTTTAATTTCAGGAAATTTTACAAAATAAGAATTAAGAAATTCTTCAGCTTCAATATTCGAAACATTTAATTGTTTTGCTAATCCATATTGAGATATTCCATAAATAATTCCGAAGTTAATTGCTTTTGCTTTTCGTCTCATGTCTTGATTTACTTTTTTGAGATTAACGTTAAACACTTGACTGGCTGTAAGTGTGTGAATGTCTTCATTGTTATAAAATGCTTTCTTTAATTCTTTTACATCAGCCAAGTCAGACAAAATTCTCATTTCGATTTGGTTATAATCTGCAGAAATTAATTTAAAATTTTTTTCTGATATAAATGCCTTTCTTATATCTTTTCCGTCTTCAGATTTAATAGGTATATTTTGTAAATTTGGATCACTTGAAGCCAGTCTTCCAGTTGAAGTCGCAGCTAGAAGAAAGGAGGTATGCACTCTTTTGGTTTTGTTGTTAATATGTTCTTGAAGTGAGTCGGTATAAGTATTTTTAAGCTTAGTTGCCTGCCTCCATTCAAGAACTTGCTTTGGCAATTCATGTCCTTTATATGCTAAATCTTCTAATACGTTAGCGCTTGTAGCAAAACTTCCCTTTTTTGTTTTTTTAAGAGATCCTATTTTTAGTTCATTATACATTATTTCCCCCAATTGTTTCGTGGAGCCGATGTTAAATTCTTTGTTAGATATTTTAAATATAGTCTTCTCTAAAGTTACAATTTTTTTCTCAAATTTATTTGAAAGTTTTTTTAAAAATTCCGAGTCAACTTTAACTCCATTAATTTCCATTTTTGCTAATATTTTAATTAATGGTTTTTCAAAGCTTTCGTAAATGTTAGTTAGCTTTTGTTTTTGTAAATTTTTGAGTAATAATTTGTATAATCTGTAAGTTATATCTGCATCCTCAGCAGCATAATTTTTAGCTAAATCTAAATCAACTTCAGAAAAGTTGATTTGTTTTTTTCCTGACCCTACAATCTCTTTGTAAGAAATTGTTTTATGTCCCAAGTGTATTTCAGAGAGAGTATCCATATTATGTCTATTTTTTCCAGCATCAAGAACATAAGAAATTAGCATAGTATCTTCCAAACAATTGATTTCAATTCCTCTGTGATAAAACATAATATAATCAAACTTAATATTTTGACCAATTTTCTTAATACTACTGTCTTCAAGAATTGGTTTTAAAATTTTTAAAACAGACTCTTCTTTTAGATTACCAGGACTTTTATGATTGATTGGTATATAGCAGGCCTTGCCAATTTCAGAACTTAATGAAATTCCTACTAGATCAGCTTGATGTGGATCAAGTGAAGATGTTTCGGTATCAATACATATTTCACCTTTTTCTTCTGCAAGCTTTGTCCAGTCGTAAATTTCTTTTTCATTTTTTATAAGTGTATAATTTTTATTTGATATCTTTACATGGTGTTCTATTTTTTTTTTTGTGAGACTATTTACATCTCCATATGTTGAGATAGCTGAGCTTAAAAGTCTATTAAACTCCATTTCATTTAAAAAATCATATAATTTTTTTTTGTCAATTTGCCTTAATTCAAATTCGGATATCTTGTTTTTTACTGGTACATCATTTTTCAATGTGACTAATTTTTTACTAATAATTGCTTTATCTTTGTTTTCTTTAAGAGTTTCTCGTCTTTTATTTTGTTTTATTTCATCTAAATTTTTCAACAAGTTTTCTACACTATGGTATTTGTTTATAAGTTCCGCAGCAGTCTTAACCCCTATTCCGGGAACACCTGGAACGTTATCGCTAGAGTCACCTGCTAATGCTTGAACCTCAATAATTTTATTAGGCTCTACTCCAAATTTTTTAAGTATATCTTCCTCGTTAATATATTTGTTTTTCATTGGGTCATATATCCGTATGTTTTTTTTATATAGTTGCATTAGATCTTTATCAGAAGAAATAATTGTGACCTTTGCTCCAGCTTTTATAATTTTTTCAGAGTAAGTTGCTATTAAATCATCAGCTTCGTAATTAATTAATTCTACTGAGGGAAGGTTAAAAGCTAAAACTGATTTTCTTATATAATCAAATTGAGGTATTAAATCTTCAGGTGCGTCTGATCTATTTCCTTTGTACTCTGAATAAATCTCATTTCTAAAATTTTTTCTGGCTGAATCAAATATTACCGCAAAATGTGTGGGCTTTTGATCATTATCATTAGATTTAGAGTCTTCTAATAATTTAAACAACATACTACAAAATCCACTCACAGCTCCTGTTGGTAGTCCGTCACTTTTTCTAGATAATGGTGGTAATGCATAATATGCTCGAAAAATATAACCTGATCCATCTACAAGATAAAAATGATCACTTTTTTTAATTTTTTCCATAAATAATGTTATCTTAATTTTTTTGGATGTTATAAATGTATAACTTCATATGATTAAAAAAAATGTCTTAATTGTAAAAAACCTTAATAAAACTTATGATAGTAAAAATTCTAAAAAAGTTAATGCATTAAAAAACTTTAATTTAGAGGTAAAAGAAGGTGAGATATTTGGCTTATTGGGACCTAATGGTGCTGGAAAAAGTACTTTTATAAACATTCTAGCTGGAACTGCTATAAAATCTTCTGGGAATATTGAAGTTTGGGGATTCGATTTAGACAAAAATCCAAGACAATCAAAAGCTTCTATAGGCATTGTTCCACAAGAAGTAAATATAGATCCATTTTTCAATCCTAAAGATTTACTTGAACTTCAAGCTGGACTGTATGGTGTAAAAAAAAAAGATAGAATTACTGATACGATTTTAAAAATGGTATCTTTAGAGGATCAAGCAGAAACATATTCAAGAAGCCTATCTGGAGGAATGAAAAGAAGATTGATGGTAGCAAAAGCTTTGGTACATCAGCCACCCATAGTAATTTTAGATGAGCCAACAGCAGGCGTAGATGTTGAACTTAGGAAAAATCTTTGGAATAATGTTAAAGATTTAAATAGGAATGGTGTAACAATTATTTTAACAACCCACTATCTACATGAGGCAGAAGAAATGTGTGATCGAATAGGTATACTTGACAAAGGTAAATTAGTGGCCCTTGATACCACTAAAAATTTAATAAATAAAATTCAGACAAAAATTGTATCTTTTAAGTTAAATAAAAATATTATAATTAATAATGAAAGTATTAATAATCTACAAATAATATCAAATTCAAATAATTTATTAACGGTATCATACGAAAAAAGTAAATTATTAATAGATGATATTATTAATTATATAAAAGATCAAAAAATAGACATATTGGATATTTCAACTGATGATGGCGATCTGGAAGATGTATTTTTAAAGCTTACTAAACACTAGATTTAATTATTTAATGATAGTATTATTAATTAATGGAAATAGTTAAAACAATTCAAAATCAAAAAATTATTAAATCACTATTAATAGTTTTTTTCGGATCATTAATTTTAACATTATCTGCAAAAATAAAGATTCCTTTTTATCCTGTTCCAATGACTATGCAAACTTTTGTTGTGTTACTTTTGGGTATATCTTTTGGATATAAAATAGCTGTTGCAACAACTACTCTTTATATCTTAGAAGGGTTGTTAGGTTTTCCTGTATTTTCAAATTCCCCGGAAAAAGGTGTGGGATTTAGTTATTTCGTAGGTCCAACAATGGGATATTTGATTGGTTTTATATTTGCATCATTTCTAGCTGGTTATTTAAATTATACAAAATCTCATATAAGAAATTTTTTCAGTTTGATTTTATCAGTTTCAATAATATATATTTTAGGAGTTTTATGGCTAGGTATTTTAATTGGTTGGGACAAACCTTTGTTTGATTTAGGAGTTAAGCCTTTTATTTTAGCGGAAATATTTAAGATTATAATTTTAACACTCTTAATAAATAAATTAATTATATTAAAAAAAATTATCTTGGGGATTTCTTAGAAAGAATTCTCTGTAAAGTTCTTCTATGCATCTTTAGTCTTCTAGCTGTTTCAGATACATTCCTATTACAAAGTTCAAAAACTCTATGTATGTGCTCCCATTTAACTCTATCTGCAGACATCGGATTTTCCGGTGGAGCTGCTTTTTTAAACGGATCTGCTAGCAATGCCTTTTCTACATCATCAGCATCCGCTGGTTTTGCCAAATAATCTATGGCTCCTTCTTTTATTGCTGCAACTGCAGTTGGTATGTTTCCATAACCTGTTAACATAACTATTCTACTCTTTGAGTTATTGGATTGAATTTCTTTTACAACCTCAAGGCCGTTTCCATCGTTTAATCTTAAATCAACTACTGCGAATGCTGGTTTTTTAGTTTTAACAGCGCTTAGACCTTTCTCTACACTCTCAGCTTGAGTGACCTGAAAGCCTTTTTTTTCCATCGCCCTCGCCAATCTTTCTCTAAACGGATTGTCATCATCAACCAAGAGTAGAGATTTATCTTCAAATTTGTTGATTTTGTTTATATTTTCAGCATTAATCATATTGCCTATATGGTTGTTATTATCTGTATTTCAATAGGAGTTTTTTCTTTACATTAACGAATATATCCCATAAATGCTGAATTTATATAAAATTTGCATATGAGTTATGCAACTTTTTTTTGTTAAATTTTTTTTAGGAGCTAATATGGAAAAATTTAAGTCAGTTGAAGAATTAATAAGTAAACTGAAACCTGTAGAACCAGTATATTGTATTAGAAAGCAATCAATACAATTAGCATCAAAATATTTTCAAAAAAAGTTTCCTGGTAAGATACTTTACGCTGTAAAAACTAATCCACACCCACTAGTTTTAGATACATTAATAAAATCAGGAATTACAGAATTCGATGTAGCTTCAATAAAAGAGATTGAGGCTATAAAAAGTATAAAACCTGATGCAAAATGCTCTTACATGCATACTGTCAAGAGTAGAGAAAGTATAAAAGAAGCTTACTTAAAATATGATATCAAGTCATTTTCCTTAGATACTAAAGATGAGTTAATTAAAATTATTGAAAGTACAAATAATGCTGATGATTTAGAACTTTTTGTTAGAGTTGCTGTATCAAATGAACATGCTGAAATAGATTTGTCTAAAAAATTTGGAGCTGCAAATTCTGAAGCCACAGGTTTGTTAAGACTTGCAAAACAATATGCAAAAAAAGTTGGATTAAGTTTTCATGTTGGATCGCAGTGTATGCATCCAATTTCTTATGCAAAAGGTATCAACGAAATTAAAAATATAATTAAAAAAACCAAAATCGTACCAGATATAATTAATGTAGGTGGAGGTTTTCCAACGATATATCCTGATTTAATTCCACAATCTTTAAATTCTTATTTTAAAGAAATTAAAAATTCACTGAGTAATTTAAAATTAGAAAAACTACCAGAAATTATATGTGAACCAGGACGTGCACTTGTAGCAGAAAGTGGATCTACAATTGTTAGAGTAAATCTTAGAAAAAAACAAAAACTTTATATAAACGATGGTACATACGGAACATTGTTCGATGCAGGAGTTCCAAATATAGTTTATCCTTCAAAATTAATTACAAATGGAAGAATTGTATCAAAAAAGCTAACGTCTTTTGATTTTTATGGACCAACATGTGATAGCATGGATTATATGAAGGGACCCTTCATATTGCCAAATAATATAAAAGAAAATGATTATATAGAATTAGGTCAACTAGGTGCATACGGTTTAACATTTAGAACTCAATTTAATGGATACTATTCAAATAGTATATATGAAGTTTGTGATGATCCAATAATGACATTGTTTAACAAAGAAACAAATAAAGAGTTTCTTGTTGCATAATGTCAGATACAAAAAATCTTAAACATAATAGAAAAAAAGGCTTTCTCAGTAAGGAGGTTGAGCACATAGATATTACTTCGTTTGACTCTAGAAAAATAATTTCATCGATGGAGAAAATGTCATTTGTTTCAAGAGAAACAGCAAATGCATCTAAGATATATAACGAGATGCTTAAAGATAAAGATTGTACAATATTTTTAACATTAGCCGGTTCGACATCTGCTGCGGGGTGTATGCATATTTATAGAGATTTGGTTAAATATAATATGGTAGATGCAATTGTCGCAACTGGAGCATCAATTATAGATATGGACTTTTTTGAAGCATTGGGTTTTAAGCATTACCAAGGATCACAATACCAAAACGATAGTGAATTAAGAGATAATTACATAGATAGAATTTATGATACTTACATTGACGAGGATGAGTTACAGGAGTGTGATAAAATTATTGGTGAAATCGCTGATAATCTGAAACCAAAAGCTTATACTTCGAGAGAATTTATTAAAGAAATTGGAAAATACCTAAAATCAAATGCAAAAAAAAAAGGATCGTTGATTGAAACAGCTTTTGATAATGAAGTGCCGATTTTTTGTCCAGCTTTTACAGACTCAAGCGCCGGCTTTGGATTGGTAATGCATCAAGAAAGAAATCCAAATAATCATATAACAATTGATTCTATTAAAGAATTTAGAGAATTGACTGAGATAAAAATTAAATCTAAAGGATCTGGATTGTTTATGATTGGTGGGGGTGTGCCTAAAAACTTTATACAAGATACTGTAATTTGTGCTGAACTTCTTGGTAAAAATGTTGATATGCACAAATACGCTGTTCAAATCACAGTTGCCGATTCTAGAGATGGTGCCTGTAGTAGCTCAACCTTAAAAGAAGCAAGTTCATGGGGAAAAGTTGATTTATCCAAAGAGCAGATGGTATTTGCAGAAGCAACAAGTGTATTGCCATTGATCGCTAGTGATGCGTACCATAAAGGTGAATGGAAAAATAGAGAAAGAAAAAATTTCTCACAAATATTTAAATAAAAAAATATTTATTAATGAAATATCTTTCAAATAAAAATGGCTTTCTAGGAATTGATAATAATTTTTCATTTAAGGAAAAAGTAGTTGTCGTCCCATTTGGTTTAGAAAAAACTGTAAGCTATGGGAGTGGTACAAAAAATGGACCCAAAGAGATAATTAAAGCTTCACACCAAGTAGAGCTTTATGATGAAGAGTTAGATTGTGAACCCTATAAAAAAATTGGTATTAAAACACTAAAACCATTTAAGATTGATAAAAATATTGTTAAAGCACTTAATAAAATGTCTAAAATAAATCAAGAAATTATTAGTAAAAATATGTTTCCATTAACGCTTGGTGGTGAGCATTCAATTACACCTGGATGTATTAAACCATTTATATCTAAATACAAAAAAATCTGTCTTTTACATTTTGATGCTCATGCAGATTTGAGAGATAGTTATGGAGGTGAAAAATTCTCACACGCATCAGCAATCAGAAGATGCCTTGATAATAAAAATGTATCAGTAATATCGTTTGGGATAAGAAATATTTCAGAAAGCGAAATTCCTTTTTTAAAGAAAAATTCTAGTAGAATTAAAATTTTTTGGGCAAAGGATAAAGATAAGTGGAATTTAAATTCTTTTAAAAAATTAATTAAAAATAAAATTGTTTATTTAACATTTGATGTGGACGGTCTAGATAGCAGTATTATGCCTGCAACTGGTACTCCGGAACCTGGAGGCTTATTATGGGACGAAACATTGAAAATTATTAAAATTGCAACAAAAAATTCAAAAATAGTTGGGGCTGACATTAATGAGCTTGCGCCAATTAAGGGATTTAATTCCTATAATTTTCTTGTGGCAAAACTAGCCTATAAAATTCTATCTTATAAATTTTGTTATTAAGCTGCTGCCTTATATGTATTAAGTAACAATCTAAATGGAATAAGCATTAGAATCGCAACAAAAAATTTTACAGCTAAATCTCCAATTGAAAGAGTTATCCATGGAAATCCTGTCCCATAAAATGAAATAGAAAAAAATAAAAAAGTATCTACTATGGATCCAATAGAAGAAGAGGCTAATGGCGCTACATACCATTTATTTTTTCTTAGTTTATCAAATACTCTAACATCCAGTAATTGTGCAACTAAAAATGCTGTGCCTGATCCTATTGCGATTCTAATAGATATTAAATCACCAAAATTTGTAGAGAAAATTAAAGTAAATATAATACCAATAAAAAAACCAAAATAGACTATCTTACGTGCTATAAATTTCCCATATGATCTATTTGCAAGGTCGGTGATCAAAAATGCGATCGGATAACTGAACGCACCATAAGTGAGTAGCTCATCAAGACCATAATAATTTACAGGAAACTGAACTAAATAATTAGAAGATAAAACAACTACTCCCATAAAAAATGAGAGAATAAGAAACTTTACATTCATTATACTGATTTATTAATTAAAAACTTTTTAACTTTTTTAAGTCTTACAGACAAATCTTTTGTTTTTGCAAATTTGATAAAATCATCAAAACTTCCTTTTTTATCAACCGATCTTACTCCCGCGTTTGAAACAGTTAACTTGAAACTTTTATTTAAAATTTGACTTCTAAACTTTACCTTTTTCAAATTGGGCAAAAATCTTCTTTTTGTTTTATTGTTAGCATGGCTAACTTTATGACCCTTTAAAGGATGCTTTCCAGTTAATTCACATTTTTTTGACATAAAAAATTATTGTATAGGCCTATAAAACTTATCAGTCAAGTTCATTTTTTTTTCCAACTATAGATGAAATATTTTCTATTCTTTTTTCTTTTAAAATATCAATTAACTCTTTAGCTATTTTGTTAGCTATATCAGGGCCTTGGTAAACCATTCCTGTGTAGAGCTGAACTAAATTAGCTCCATTTATAATTTTTTTGTAAGCACTATATCCAGAGTCAACTCCTCCAACACCAATAATTTTTATTCTATTCTGTAAAATTTTGTAAAATTTATATATTATAGTATTTGAAACTTCTTCTAGAGGTTTTCCAGAAAGTCCTCCTTTTTCAAGTTTATTAATATTTTTTAAATTTTGTCTATTTTTATCAGTGGTATTAGAAACTATTACCGCATCAATTTTAAATTTAATCAATAGTTCACAAATTTTTTCAATACTATTATCATTTATGTCAGGAGATATTTTTACTACAATCGGAGTTTTAATTTTTAATTTTTGTTTTTCAATATTAATAAAGCTTAATAAATTTTCCAATACTTCTTCATTATGAAATTTCCTCAAATCTTCGGTATTAGGTGATGAAATATTAATTGTCAGGTAATCTGCAAATTTATAAAATTTTTTTAAACCAAAAAGATAATCTTCTAATCGATTTTTAGAGTCTTTGTTGGGTCCTATATTAATTCCAAATAATCCTCTGGGTTTTTTTTCTAATATATTTTTTAATACTTTATCTGCTCCTGAACTATTAAAGCCCAATCTATTAATTAAAGCCTGATCCTCCTCCAATCTAAATACTCTGGGTTTTGAATTGCCATACTGTTTTAATGGAGTTACGGTACCAACCTCTATAAAACCAAAACCGAATTTAAATAACGAATTATACACTTCTGCGTCTTTATCAAATCCAGCCGCTAATCCGATAGGATTATTAATTGTTTTTCCAAATATTGTTGTGGAAATTAGATCTGAATGCTCAATTTTTTTTTCTGGTAAAATGTTAAATTTTAGGGACTTAATTGCAAAATTGTGTGCTGTTTCTGGATCTAACTTGAAAATAAAAGATCTTATTTTTGAAAATATCATTTAATTTTATCAATAATTAATTTTTTAGTTTCATCAACTCCAAAAAAACTTATAAAAAAACCCATCCTTGGACCGTTTTCATCACCAAAAACAACTTCATAAATTAGTTTAAACCATTCTCTCAAGTTTTTTTCATATCCATTTTCTTTTCCAACAGAATAAATTTTAGTTTGTATCTCTTCTGGTTCCATTTTGTCGTTACAATTATCTAGTGCCTCTATTAGAGATTTTAAAGCTTTTTTTTCACTTTCATTTGGTTTTTTATATATTTTTTTTTTTCTAACAACCTTGTTGAAAAAATTAATTGCATATTCAATTAAATTATTAAAAATAGGATAATCTTTTTCATGGATGTCTGGCTTATATTTTTTTACAAACTTCCACAATAACTCTTTTGAATTGGCATTACTTGTTTGGACTAAATTTAACAACATAGAAAAAGACATTATTAGTTTTTCTTTAGGGACATTTCCATTGTGAACATGCCATACTGGATTAAGTAGTTTTTCCAAATCATTTTGACTTTTTTCTTTATCCATAAACTCTAAATAGTCATCAACTGCTTTGGGTACTATATCGTTGTAAAGTTTTTTTGCTCTTTTGGGATTTTGGTACATAAACAATGAAAGACTTTCTGGGGAAGCAAACTCTAACCATTCATCAATTGTAATTCCATTTCCTTTAGATTTTGAAATTTTTTCTCCCTTTTCATCCAAAAATAATTCATATGCAAAACCTTCTGGATTTTTTTTACCTAAAAGCTTTATTATTCTTGTTGATAAAATTGCACTTTCAATTAAATCTTTGCCATACATTTCAAAATCTACATCTAATGCATGCCAACGCATTGCCCAGTCGACTTTCCATTGTAATTTACACTCACCATTTAAAATACTTCTCTCTAAATCTTTACCACTATTATCAAAAACAATCTTTGAATTTTTTTCGTCAATTTGTTTAACTGGTATTTCAAGAACTATCCCTTTGTCTGGACAAATAGGCAAAAAAGGAGAATATGTTTTTTGTCTATCTTTACCTAAGGTTGGTAATATTATATTCATAATACCAGTATAATTTTTTAAAATTAATTTTAAGGTATCATTAAAGAAACCACTCTTATAAAGTAACGTTGAACTTTTAAAACTATATTTAAAATTAAATTTATTTAAAAAATTTTTTAACATCTCATTATTGTGCTCTCCAAAACTTGAAAACTTATTAAATGGGTCTGGAACTGATGTTAGTGGTTTGTGCATGTTATCTTTTAAAATATTTTGATTAGGCACATTTTCAGGAATTTTTCTTAAACCATCCATGTCATCTGAGAACGTAATTATTTCTTTAGGTAAATCGGTAATATAATTTAAAGCATTAACAATCATAGTTGTTCTTGCAACTTCAGCAAAAGTTCCAATATGTGGCAATCCACTCGGACCATAACCAGTTTGTAAAATTATCTTTCCTTTTTGATCTATATTTTTTTTTCGTTGTTTTAAAATTTTTTTAGCCTCAACAAATGGCCATGCATTAGTTTTTTCTATTTTATTTTTATCTATCACAATAAGTTATCAATTTTCTTATAAAAATTAGTGTTTTTAACAATTCTTATAGAGTTGAATTTTATTTACCATAAAATAATGTCCATTCAAAATGTCCAATTATAAAACAGTTTTTTTTACGCTCGGAATATTGCAAATTATTTTAGGATTATCTATGAGCGTACCAATTATAGTGCAGATAATATATAGTGAGCTAGATTCTGCTTTTATAGGTGCTGCTATTATATCGATTATATTTGGTACTTTATTTTTTCTGTCCAATCTTGATCATGATAAAAAACTAAATTTACAAAGTGCATTCTTGTTAACTGCATTATCTTGGCTAAGTGTAGCTTTATTTGGATCACTTCCTTTTATATTTTCAAACCTAAATCTTACTTTTACAGATGCATTATTTGAGAGTATGTCTGGAATAACAACAACTGGTTCGACTATTATAGAAAATTTAAATGTAGTTCCCAAAGGAATTTTACTTTGGCGAGCAATTCTGCAATGGTTAGGTGGTATAGGAATTATTATAATGGCAATAACTTTAATGCCAATAATGAATATTGGTGGAATGAAATTATTTACTGTAAGTTCACACCAAGCTCCAGAAAAAATTTTACCACAATCAAAAGCAATTACTTTAAGATTAGTAATAATATATACCGTGCTTACTATCGCATGTGCTATTTTTTATAAATTATTTGGTATGAATGTATTTGATAGCATCACACATTCAATGACTACAATCGCAACAGGTGGTTTTTCTAACTACAATGAGTCTATTGGGTATTTTGATAGTAGTGCAATCGAGTTGGTATCTATGATTTTTATAGTTTTAGGTAGTATTCCATTTATTGCATATATCAAATTCGTTGGGGGAGATAAAAAAATTATAATTGAAGATGCTCAAATTAAAGCTTTTATAAAACTTGTTATTTTTTCAACTTTAATTCTATATATTTATCTTGTAATTTTAAACCAAAGTTTTTTAGAAATTAATTTAAGATCCGTATCATTCAATGTCATATCTATTTTAACAGGGACAGGTTACGTTACAAAAGATTTTGATAATTGGGGCAGTTTTCCTTTAATGTTTTTTTTACTATTAATGTTTATTGGTGGATGTGCTGGATCAACTTCATGTGGTATAAAAATTTTTAGAGTACAATTGCTCTTAAAATTTTTAACAATTCAAATTAAAAAATTAATTTATCCAAGCGGTATATTTGTAATAAAATATGATAAAAATAATGTAGATGACAAGTTCATGTCATCGATAATATCTTTTATTTTTTTATATATACTAATTTTTTTTATAATTACGACTTTATTATCTATTAATGGATTAGATTTTATAACAGCAATTTCTGGAGCAGCTACATCAATATCTAATGTAGGTCCAGGACTAGGTGATATAATTGGTCCAAATGGTAATTTTTATACATTGTCAGATTCTTCTAAATGGGTTTTAAGTTTAGGAATGTTGCTTGGAAGATTAGAATTGTTTGCGATTTTAGTTTTGTTTATTCCTGCTTTTTGGAGAAAATTTTAAAAAATTATAAATGAAGAAAAACTTAAAACTTTTTATTAATAACAAATCATTAAGCATGTTGTTTCTAGGTTTTTCATCCGGTTTGCCTATACTACTCGTATTCTCAACTTTGTCTGTATGGCTTATAAAAGCTGGAGTAGAGAGGAATACTGTAACACTTTTTAGTTGGGCTGGTTTCGCCTATGCCTTCAAATATCTTTGGTCACCTATAGTAGATAATTGTCAAATGCCATTTTTCAAAAAATTAGGTCATAGACGTGGGTGGTTGATTTTTTCTCAGCTGTCGATATGTACTTTTCTTATTTTAATTTCTTTTATAGATCCTCAAAAAAATATTTATTTAATAGCATTAGCTGTAACTATGCTTGCAATATCAAGTGCAACACAAGATATAATTATTGATGCCTTTAGAATAGAATCTGCACCACAATTTATGCAAGGACCTTTATCCTCTATGTATATAGCTGGTTATCGATTAGCAATGTTAATAAGTGGAGCAGGTAGTTTATGGCTAGCCGCTTTTTTTGGAACTGAAATTTACAATCAATCAACTTGGCAGAAGGTATATTTAATAATGTCTACTTTAATGCTTGTAGGAATTTTAACTACAATTTTTTCAAAGGAGCCCAGCATTAAAAGGTTTAAAAATTTTAAAAATAAAAATCAAATAAGATTTTTAATGGTCATAATCATATCAATTATTTCATTTATATTTATTTATTCGAAACTAAGCAGCCCTTTTGAAGATAATTTAATTTTCAACTTTGTGTTCACATTCTTTAGATTAATTTTGTGTTTTGCTCTCGCTTTTTTTATTGTTTATATTTCAACAAAAATTCAGTTTGTGTCAAAAAATAAATTTAAAAATAGTTATTTAAATCCAATTTTATCTTTTTTAAAAAAATATGGAAAATTTGCCTTTTTTATTTTGCTATTAATTTCACTTTATAGAATTGCGGACATTGTGATGGGAGTAATGGCTAATATATTTTACCTTGAAAAAGGTTATAATATTAAAGACATTGCAACATATTCAAAATTTTTTGGAGTTTTCGCAACAATAATTGGTGGATTTATGGGCGGGTACTTTTCTTTAAAATTTGGTACAATGAGAAGTCTTTTTTTTGGTGCATTTATTGCGGCTGCAAGTAATTTACTTTTTGCATGGCTAGCTGCTCATGCAATAAGCGTTAAACTTCTGATCTATGTAATTACAGCAGATAACATTTCAAGTGGATTCGCTGGAGCGGCATTTGTAATATATCTATCTGGATTAACATCTATTAAATTTACAGCAACGCAATATGCTTTATTTTCATCAATAATGCTTTTTATTCCAAAACTAATTGCTGGATATTCTGGCGGCTGGGTAGATGTGATGGGTTACCAAAATTTCTTTATACTTACTGCTGCAATGGGTATCCCTGTACTTTTTTTAATACTGTGGATTGCAAAAGTTGCACCTGTTAGGAATTAGATGATCATTACTTTCTCATCGGTTAATATTTATAAGAAACCTAATAAGAAATCAGAGGTAACCACACAAATATTATATGGAGAAAAATTCACAATTATTAAAAAAAATTCTAAATGGATAAAAATTAAAACAAATTACGACAAATACATTGGTTATATTGAAAATAAAGGTGTAATCAAAAACTTTAAACCATCTAAAAAAATCAGTGTTCTTAAAGCTCAAATTTATATGTTGAAAAATAAAAAATTCATAAAAATTAAAAATAAATATTTACCATTTTCTGCAAGATTAAAAATCTTTCAGAAAAAGAGAAAATTTCTGAGATTCGAAAAAAATAGATGGATAAGTATAAATGAATTAGAAAACCTTACAGATAAAAAAAAATTTTTTAAAGTTCTTAAACTATTTTTAAATTGTAAATACAAGTGGGGTGGTAGAAATTTTGATGGGATTGATTGTTCAGCACTAGTACAGATGTTTTATCATTATAATAATAAATATTTTCCTAGAGATACAAATAAACAAATAAAATTTAAAAAAGGATTTACTACAAAAAAGAAATTTCAAAAAGGTGATTTAATTTTTTGGAGAGGTCATGTTGCTGTATGTTTAAACAACAGTAAACTAATTCATGCTTATGGACCAAAAAAAAAAGTTTTAATTATGCCAATTAACAAAACTATAAAATTAATTGAAAAAACTGCAAATTTAAAAATTAAAAAAATATTTACTATTTAAATATCTATTCTACCAAAATCTGGTTTTGAAATGTCTTGTTTTAAATCTATAATTTGTTTTCTTACTTTTTTTGAATTTTTTAAAATTTTACGAAGCTTTCTATCCTCTAAAAATCTAATATTATTTTTTAACCCATTTAAATTTTTTATAAACATTTCAATTACACTTATCATATTTTTCTTGTTGCTGAAAAAAATATCTCTCCACATAATTTCATTTGAAGCTGCAGTTCTAGAAAAATCTCTTAAACCTCCCGCACTAAACTTTATAATATTCTTTTTATTTTTTTTTTGAAAATCTTGTGCTGTTTTAATTAAATTATATGCAATTAGGTGAGGTAAATGACTAGTTATTGAAAATATTTTATCGTGCTCATCAGCATCCATGAAGACTATTTTTGAACCAATTTTTTTCCAAAATTTAGAGACTTTTTTAATTTCTTTTGTATTTTTATCATTAATAATAATGCACCATTTTTTTTTAAAAAGATTTTTATTTCCGTACTCTGGTCCACTGACTTCTGATCCAGAAATTGGATGACTCATAATCCAATTCAATTTTTTATTTAATTTTTTTTTTATTTTTAATAAGTTATTTTTAGTAGATCCAACATCTGTTATAAGCGAATTAGGAGATAAAAATTTATTCAATTCAATAATAATTTTCTTATATTCACTCATTGGAGTACATAAAATTATAAATTTAATATCTGAAATATTTTTATCAATTTTACTTAAAAATATTAAATTTGAATTTATTTTTTTTATTTTAGATATATTTTTTTTCGATTTTTCTAAAATATAAATTTTTTTTGATATTTTTTTTTGTATTATGGCTCTCAAAATTGATGAGCCAATTAAACCACACCCAACAATTAAAATTTTATTAAACATTTGTAAATATTTTTTTAGTTTCCTTTAGAAATAATTTATTCTCTATACTATTTCCAATTGTTAATCTTAAATGATTATTGATTCCATAAGTTTTCATGTCTCTAAGTATAATACCCCTTTTTTCTAATTTTTTTTCAAATATAATTGACGAAATTTTGCAACGATTAAAATTCAATAATAGAAAATTAGCACTAATTTTATTTGAGTAAATATCAAATTCCTCTAACTTTTTTTTAATTTTTTTACTCCAATATAAATTATGTTTAATTGATTTATTAATAAATTTGCTATCTTTTAATGCTTCAATAGCACATAGCTGTGCAATTTCATTAACATTGAATGGAGGTTTAATGAAGTTTAAAGCGTCAATTATTTTTTTGTCACCAAAACCCCATCCAATTCTTAAAGCTGCTAATCCATAAATTTTAGAAAACGTTCTCAATATGAAAACGTTTTGATAATTTTTAAAAATCTCTAATCCTGATGCGTATTTCTTATCCTTCATATATTCGTAATATGCATCGTCTATAACCAATAAAATATCTTTTCTTAATCTTTTTCTTAGATTAATTAATTGATTTCTGTAAAGATAAGTGCCTGTAGGATTGTTAGGATTTGCTAAAAAAACAATTTTAGTTTTTTTATTTACTTTTTGAATTATATTATCTACAGATATCTTGAGGTCTTTCTCTTTTGAGAAAGTAACATTCGCACCTGAAATAGATGCGTAAATTCTATACATTAAAAAACTGTATTCTGGTACGATGACTTGATCGCCTTTAGTCAAAAATAATTGACATAGCATCTGAATAATCTCATCCGATCCAGACCCACAAATTACTTTATTGGCATTACATTGAAATTTAATTGAAATCTGTTTTCTTAATAATTTTGAAGTATAATCTGGATATTTAGAAGTACTAATATTGCCTCTTAAAATTGCTTTCACTTTTGGGCTAGCGCCCAAAGCAGACTCATTTGCTGATAATTTGATTATTTTTCTAGTATCCTTGAAATTTGGTATTTCATATTTTCCAGGTTTGTAAGATTGAAATTTCAGTTTTTTAAATTTAGTTAATTTCATAATTTTATGTATTTCAGGTATATATAGTTAAATTATAAGTTATTTAAATTAAATAAGTAAAATTCTCCTAAAAATTTGACATATAAAAACCTATAATGTAAATACTATCTGCGCTGATTTAAACTGAATTGCGAGCGCTTAAAAAAAACCGCTAAATAAGTTTTTTTACCTCCAATTCAC
>MDSV01083936.1_pt1 | contig 22213 bp, 19 predicted proteins | sample 810851 | NCBI WGS metagenome assembly MDSV01 (sample SAMN05326640, study PRJNA326480) | marine metagenome | isolation source: seawater | place: Atlantic Ocean: North East | collected 2012 | reverse complement strand
TATACTGTTCCAGTCATATAAAAATTTATAAAAAAAAATGAAAGATCCTCTTTGTGTTTTTAAATTACCCAAGTGAAAGTTAAATATTTTAAAATTTTGCAATTTAATTTTGCTTGAACAATAAACACTTAATCCATATTCGTAATTTTCATTTACTTGATTAACGATCTTACAATTATTATTATTTTTGATAATTTCACTTATTGATACTTTGTTAGTTATTTGCTTTAAAAAATTTTTGATAGATCCAAAAAACATTATTACTATAAAAATTTTTATTTTTCGTAAAAAACTTGGTTTTGTTAAGAGAATATCTATATGATAGTCTTTAAATTTTCTGTTTGTGATTATTTGTTTTACTAAATGTAATGATATTATTTCATCATTAGTTGTATAAATAATTATTTTTTTCATAATTTTTTATATTATATAATTTTCAAAGTAAGAAAATTTTTTTTGATTATTTGAGATGAGAGTGATCAACAATAATAAATTATATAAAATGATAAATAAAATAATATATACCATTGATTGAAAACCGAATTTTATCAAAAAAATTAAAATACTAATATACGTTAAAGAAATAAATAAACTTCTTAAAATAAAAACAGCATTCACTCTTAATGAATGGAAGATTAGGCCTTTAAACGATAATTTAGATGTCCCTATTAACCTTTTTTTTCTTTCGGCTTTAATTTTAATAATTTCAGAGTTTTTTGCGATACAAGCGGAGAGAGCTAGCCAGGAATTTTTATTAGTTAAAATTTTTTTTAATTGATTAGAATGAAAAGAGGAATAGTTTCCGTAGGATATCCAATTTAATGTAAAAATAAAAGTCAGAAGTTTGTGGCTAAAATATAAAATTTTAAAAAAAAAATTTTCTTGTCTTTTTGTCCTAGATGATACAATAACTTTATCTTGATTTTTTTCTGCAGCTTCAATCATTTCTGGAATCTTAGTAACATCGTCTTCTCCATCAGAGTCTAAAATTGTAATAATTGCAGTTTTATTCATTTTTTTTAAATATTGAAGTCCAATTGAAATTGCTTTTTGGCTTCCTAAATTTTCATTTAAATTTAATATCTTAATATACTGAATATTTGTAAAGTTGGGTAAAACTGCCGGCTTTACTGAAGAATTATCGTTTACAACAAATATTTCCCCTACTTTCTCTAGTTTTTTTAATTCATTATTTATCTTTCCACATATGAGGGCAAATGACTCCCAGTCATTGTATAAAGGTAATAAAAAAAAAAAATTTATTCACGGTATTGAAATTATTTTTGACTTTTTAGATCTTTTTTTATTTTATCAATTAAAGCGTTGATCAAATCTGCGTCAGCTTTCTCTATGTATCTTTCTTTTTCAGTTGCAATAATAATTTGGTCTCTTAAACTATCCTTAATCCTCTCAATATTTTCTTTGGAAAAATTTTCATAAATTGTATTTTCAACCTCCTTTAAAAGCGATCCTATTGTCAGCTTAAAAACTAAAAAAAAAGTAAAAGCCACAAGTAAAGTTTTATAAAAAAAAATTTTCATCAGTTAGACCTTTTATATACTTCGTAAATAATTGTATTATCGATTTTAAAAACTTTAAATATCTTGAAATTTTCAGGTACATCATACTTTTTGTAAAACCGTTTATCAATATCATAAATTCTATTTGAATAAAGATAATCAACCATATTTTTTTCGTCATGTGAATATACTCGTATCTTATTTTTTTCCTCATCATTTAAAAGTTCAGTCATTCTCCACAAAGGGTACCAAGAATTTACTGCCACTTTCACAGGGAAAACATTTTCTTTTTCTATTAACTCCTTTAAAAAAGACAATCCTGATAAACCTGTGTAATCGACATCAACATTGTTCTTAATAGACTTTGGAACTAATAAATTAAAATAAAGAGATTGATAAGGATGATATATACTTATTCTATAAATAAGAAATAATGTAGATAAAAGTGAAATAAATAAAACAATCCTCAATTTTTTTTTATATTTACAAACTATAAGATAAATACCGTATGTAGCAAAATAAACTAAAAATATATTGATGAAATAACCTAAGCGCCAACTATTGTATAAATCAATATTCAAAAAGGATAAAACACAAAAGAAAAAAACTAAATTTAAAAATATTAGAAAATCTTTCTTTTCATTTTGAGATCTCCATAAATCGTTATGTATGCTTTCTGACTGAATTGAAAAGTATCTTAAAATAATTCTTTTAAAATAATTTCCAAATCCAAGCCCGAAGAGAATCAAATGAATCAAAGGTGTTGATATAAGTATCCAGAAAATTAAATAATAGTAAGGTAAATTCCTACTTAAGTAATATTTTCCCAAAAAATTTACTTTTCCTTGCCAAGACATTTCTAAGGTTAAAGACGATAATAATCCACTTGAAAAATTATTCCAAAGATAAGGCCATGTTATAAATAAAATTAAAAAAAAATATAAAATACTCAACAAAATAGTTTTAATACTTAAATCATATCTTTTTGAAAGTTTAGCGATTATAAAAAAGAAAATCAGTGATACTGGTAAAAATATTCCAGCAAATCGTATCGATGTAGATAATGCTGCAAACATACTAAATAATAAAATATTTCGGTTAGATTGATCATCAAATAATTTAAAGTAGAAAAAAATTGATATTGTATATAAACTCAAAAAAACAACATCTTTATTATTCCAGAAACTATCACCAAATATTCTAGGGGTTAAAATGAATAAGATTAAACCAAATACTGGTACCCACTTTTCTTTAAATCTATTTATTAGAAGTGCATAAAAAAAAATAGAGCTTGTAAAAAAAACTAAAAATACCAAATAATGTCTTAGTTCATAATATGATATTGGGTTATTTAAATTTAGAATTATTTCTAAGTATGCTGCAGGTACATCAAAAATTATGCCGTAAGCATTCCATTCTTTAATATCAGGAAGGGTGAAGTCGTTAATTTGAGCTAATTTTTGACTTGTAATTTGACTCAAGTCTTCTAAATCAAAAAAAATTGATAAATAATTGAGCCAATAAAAACCATTAGCCCTGTGAAATTTCTCATCAATATTAAAGCCATAGTCCTTATAAATTTGGCTTCCGACAATAAAAAATAATAAAAAAATTGATACGGTGAATAAATTTTTAGTTATTTTGTAATTTAAAAATTTATTTTGGAACATTAATCATTTATATAATGTATTAATATCTAAATATATATATATATATTGATCATAAATGAATATTCATGAGCACCAGGCAAAAGAAATACTAAAAGAATTTGGAGCTCCAGTTTCTAAAGGTATTACAATTTTTTCTTTAGAAGGCTTAAAAGAAAAAATTTCAAAGTTGAAAATTGGCAAACTAGTATTAAAAGCCCAAATCCATGCAGGAGGAAGAGGTAAAGCCGGAGGTGTAAAACTTATACAAAACGTTTCAGAACTGGAAGATGAGGCTAAAAAAATGATGGGTAAAACTTTAGTTACTCATCAAACAGGATCAAATGGTAAAATAGTCAAGCGACTGTATATTGAAGAGGCATCAGATATTTTAAATGAATTATATTTGTCCTGTTTAATTGATCGAGAGACTTCAAAAATAGCTTTTATAAGCAGCACTGAGGGAGGTATGGACATTGAAAAAGTTGCAATTGAATCACCAAGTAAAATAATAACTAAAAAAATTGACCTTAAAATTGAAGGACCGTCAGATAAGGAAATTTTGGAAATTATCTCTGTATTTAATTTAAGTGGTGAACTACAAACACAAGCAAAAAAATTAATTAAAATTTTATACAAAATTCTGGTAGAAAAAGATGCGAGTCTCATTGAAATAAACCCTTTAATTATAACAAAAGAAAAAAAATTATTATGCTTAGATGCAAAGATGAATTTTGATGATAATGCGATGTTCAGAAGACCAGAAATTTTAAGATTAAGAGATCTAAATGAAGAACAGCCTGAAGAAATCGAAGCTAGTAAATTTGAATTAGCTTATATTAAACTCAACGGCTCAATTGGATGCATGGTTAATGGTGCTGGTTTAGCTATGGCAACGATGGATATAATTAAATTATACGGTGAGGAACCAGCTAATTTTTTAGATGTTGGAGGGGGAGCTACAAAAGAAAAAGTTACTGCTGCCTTTAAATTAATCTTAGCTGATAAAAATGTTAAAGGTATTTTAATTAATATTTTTGGAGGCATTATGAGATGTGATGTTCTTGCACAAGGCGTAATAGAAGCTGCAAGACAGGTAAATCTCTCTGTACCTTTAGTTGTAAGATTAGCGGGTACTAACTTTATTGAGGGAAAAGAAATTCTAGAGAAATCAAAATTAAAAATTTTACCAGCATCAGATTTAAACGATGCTGCAAAAAAGATAGTAGAAGCTATAAAATAAATGTCAGTTCTAGTTAACAAAAATACTAAAGTTATTTGTCAAGGATTTACTGGAACACACGGTACTTTTCATTCAGAACAAGCTTTGAAATACGGTACAAAATTAGTGGGGGGAGTTACACCAAAAAAAGGTGGTCAAAAACATTTAAATCTTCCTGTATTTAATACTGTACAAGAAGCCAAAGATAAAACTTCTGCTGATGCTTCAATGATTTATGTACCTCCAAAATTTGCAGGAGCAGCAATCATAGAAGCCATAGAGGCAAATATTGAATTAATTGTCTGTATAACTGAGGGAATACCAGTATTGGATATGCTCAAAGTAAAAAAAATACTTAATAGAAGCGACTCAAGATTAATTGGACCTAATTGCCCAGGAATAATTACTCCAGACGAATGCAAAATTGGAATTATGCCTGGCAATATTCATAAAAAAGGCTCAGTTGGAATTGTCTCTAGATCAGGAACCTTAACATATGAGGCTGTCGCACAAACATCATCTAACGGTATGGGACAATCAACCTGCATCGGAATTGGAGGAGATCCAATCAATGGAACTAATTTTATAGACTGTTTAGAGCTTTTTTTAAAAGACGATGATACAAAATCTATTATTATGATCGGAGAAATTGGTGGATCAGCTGAAGAGGAAGCAGCAGAATTTATAAAAAAACAAAAAGTAAAAAAACCGATGGTTGGTTTTATTGCTGGTTTGACTGCTCCACCAGGGAGAAGAATGGGTCATGCAGGAGCCATAATTTCAGGAGGTAAAGGCGGTGCAGAGGACAAAATTGAAATTATGAGATCAGCTGGAATAACCATATCTAAGTCGCCCGCAGATATAGGAAAAACACTACATGAAAAACTTAAAGGTTGATTTTTATCAATTTATGTTAGAATAAATAATTAAATGTCTTCCTCGGATAGCAACATAACATTAAAAAAGACCTCTTTCTTATCAGGTATAAATTCAGAGTTTATTAATCGATTTTATTCTGATTATTTGACAGATCCAAGTTCTTTACCAGAAAGTTGGAAAAATTTTTTTGATGGTTTGAGTGAGGATGAAAAATTAATTTTACGAGATTTAAATGGTCCAAGTTGGTCTCCAGAAAAAAAAATAAATAAAATCAAAGATTTTCCAGTCAAAACTGAGAATGAAAGAGTTCTTGATGAAACGAACTTAGGATCTATTAAAGAAGCATCAAAAGATTCTGTTCGTGCTATTATGTTAATTAGAGCTTATAGAATTAGAGGTCATTTAATAGCAAACTTAGATCCATTATCAATTCAAAAAAAAGAAGAACATCCAGAGCTAAAACCAGAGTCCTATGGTTTCACAAAAAAAGACTTCAGCAGAAAAATATTTTTAGATGGAGTCCTAGGGCTACAGTATGCTGACCTAAACAAAATTTTAGATATTCTTAAAAGGACCTATTGCTCAACAATTGGTTACGAGTTTATGCATATGGGAGACCCAGATGAAAAAGCTTGGATAAGAAACAGGATAGAAGGTCCAGAAAAAGATATTACTTTTACGGAAAATGGAAAAAAAGCAATTTTAAATAAGATTGTTCAAGCAGAGGGATTTGAAAAATATTTACATGTAAAATTTGTAGGAACTAAAAGGTTTGGTTTAGATGGAGGCGAGTCTTTAATCCCGGCTTTGGAGCAAATTATTAAAAGAGGGGGAAATCTTGGAGCTAAAGAAATAAAAATTGGAATGCCCCATCGAGGTAGATTAAATGTCTTAGCGAATGTAATGGGAAAACCATTTAGGGCAATTTTTAGCGAATTTTTTGGAAAGTCAGTTAGCGCTATTAAAGATTTCGAAGGTGATGTTAAATACCATCTTGGAGCTTCAGCAAATAGAGAATTTGATGGAAATTTAGTTCATATAAGTCTAACAGATAATCCATCTCATTTAGAGGCGGTAAATCCAGTTGTACTAGGACAAGTTAGAGCTAAACAATTTTTTCATAAAGACAAAGAAAGAAAAAAAGTAATACCAGTTTTAATGCATGGAGATGCTGCATTTGCTGGGCAAGGAATAGTTGCAGAATGTTTTGCAATGTCTGGTTTACCTGGGCACAATATTGGAGGAACTATTCATATCATCGTAAACAATCAAATTGGTTTTACAACAGCACCAAGATTTGCTCGATCTTCACCATATCCCTCAGATGTTGCTAAAACAGCTCAAGCTCCAATATTTCATGTCAATGGAGATGATCCAGAAGCAGTTGTTCATTGTGCTAAAATTGCCACTGAATACAGACAAAAATTTAATCGTGATGTAGTCATAGATATGGTTTGTTATAGACGATTTGGTCACAATGAGGGAGATGAACCTTCATTCACACAACCAATAATGTACAAAAAAATTAAATCTCATCCCACAACTTTAAACATATATGGAAACAAATTAAGCGAAGAAGGTTTAACATCATCAGAAAAATTACAAGAGGAAAAAAAAGATTTTAAAAATTTCCTAGAAAAAGAATTTGTTTCTTCAAAAAGTTATAAATCAGAGTTGAAATGGTTTGATGGTGCTTGGTCAAGATTTAAACCAGGATTAGGAAAAGATAAAAGAGGAGTTAGCGGAGTGGATAAAAGTAAACTTATTAAAATAGGTAAAAAAATCTCATCAATCCCAAATAATTTTAGTGTTCACAAAACTCTTAAAAGAATTTTTGAGTTAAGGTATCAATCTTTTGAAACTACAAATAAAATTGACTGGTCCACTGCTGAAACATTGGCTTTTGGCACGTTACTGACAGAGGGTTTTTCTGTCAGACTATCTGGACAAGACTCCGGAAGAGGAACCTTTAGCCAGAGACATGCTGTATTGAGGAACCAAGATAATCACGAAAGATATATACCCCTAAACAATATACAACCGGATCAGAAAAATTTTGAAATTATTGATAGTCTTTTATCTGAGCTAGCTGTATTGGGGTTTGAATTTGGTTATTCTCTCTCTGAACCCGAGACACTTGTTCTTTGGGAAGCACAGTTTGGAGATTTTGCTAATGGTGCACAAGTTATTATTGATCAATTTATTACATCAGGAGAGTCTAAATGGGGAAGGGCTAGTGGATTAGTAATGTTATTACCCCACGGATATGAAGGTCAAGGTCCAGAACATTCTTCAGCTAGACTTGAAAGATTTTTGCAACTTTGCGCTGGTGAGAATATTCAAATTGTAAATTGCACAACACCTTCAAATTATTTTCATGTGTTAAGGAGACAAATGCATAGAGAATTTAGAAAACCACTAATTATTATGACCCCAAAATCTTTGTTAAGATATAAAAGATGTATTTCAAATATTTCAGAGTTTACTACGAGGAGTACTTTTCATAGAGTTTTAGAAGATGATGCTTATTTTAAGGAAAATAAATTAATATCGTTAAATAATGATAATAAAATAAAAAAAGTCGTCATGTGTTCAGGAAAAATATATTATGACTTATTGGAAGCACGTGAAAAAAACAAAAATAAAAATATTGTATTTGTTCGTCTAGAGCAGCTGTATCCTTTTCCAGCAAAGACTTTAGCAAATGTTTTAAAAAGGTATAAAAAAGCAAAATTTGTTTGGTGCCAAGAAGAACCAAAGAATATGGGAGCATGGAACACGGTAAGAAACTACATAGATAGAACGTTAGAGATAATAAATTTTAAAGATATCAACGTTAAATATGTAGGAAGACAAGCATCTTCATCAACTGCGACCGGAAATGCGAACAAACATCTTGCACAACAAAAAGAAATATTAGAAAAGATACTTAAAGATTAAATGTCAGAAAAAATTACAGTTCCTACTTTAGGCGAGTCCGTCTCAGAAGCCACAGTTTCTAAGTGGTTAAAATCCCAAGGAGATAAGGTGACAGCAGACGAACCAATAGTTGAATTGGAAACAGATAAAGTAAACGTAGAGGTTCCAGCTCCCTCGAACGGTTTTTTAGGAAGTATTGCTGTCCGAGAGGGAGAAACAGTAAACGTAGGTTCTTTATTAGGTACAATAAGCAATGATACGAGCAAAGATACTGGTACTCCAAAAGAAATAAAAAATTATAATCCACCCAAAAAAGAACCAAAAATATTTAATGATGAAGTTGTAAAATCAATTTCAAAAAAAATTAAAAAACCAAAAATCCAAGAACCAATATTAAAATTAGAAGAAGAAAGTATAAACGCTGAAGAAGAACCTTTAATTTTAGAGGAGGTGCACAAAGAAAAAAAAGTTATTAAACAACCAAAGGTACTAAAAAAAGAAACTAAAATTTCACCGGCAGCTAGAAAAATGGCAAGCGAAGCAAAGATGAATATAAATAATATTCAGGGCACAGGAAAAAATGGTGTTATTTTAAAAGAGGATATAATGAGTCTAATGGGATCTAAACCAGCTCCTTCAGAGAGAAAAATAAAACATGGTCCAGAGGAAAGAGTAAAAATGACTAGGCTTAGAATGACGATTGCTAAAAGACTCAAAGAGGCTCAAGAAAATGCAGCTATGCTAACGACATTTAATGAAGTCGATATGAGCGAAGTAATTTCAATGAGAAATAGTTACAAAGATGAATTTCAAAAAAAGTATGGAGTAAAACTTGGTTTTATGTCTTTCTTTGTTAAAGCATGTGTTATTGGGCTAAAGAACTACCCCTCTATTAATGCAGAAATACAAGGAGAAGAACTAGTTTATAAAAATTATTATAATATAAGTATAGCAGTTGGAACAGATAGAGGTTTGGTGGTCCCTGTGTTGAGAGAAACTGACGAGATGTCATTTGCCGATATTGAAAAAAATATTGGTGAGCTAGGACAAAAAGCAAGAGATGGAAAAATTACAATTGAGGATTTACAAGGAGGCACATTCACGATTACTAACGGTGGGATCTATGGGTCAATGCTTTCCACACCAATTTTAAATCCTCCTCAATCAGCAGTGCTTGGAATGCATAATATTATAAAAAGACCTATTGTCGTAGATGAAAATATTGAAGTTAGACCAGTAATGTATTTGGCTTTATCATATGATCATAGAATAATTGATGGGAAAGAGGCAGTTTCTTTTCTAAAAATTGTCAAGGAGTCTTTAGAGCAACCTAAAAGATTATTTTTAAATATTTAAAATGGATAATTTTGACTTAGTTGTTATTGGTGGCGGACCCGGTGGTTACGTATGTGCAATTAGGGCAGCGCAATTAGGATTAAAAACTGCTTGTGTAGAGTCCAGAGGTGCTTTGGGCGGAACTTGTCTTAATGTAGGATGTATACCTTCTAAAAGTTTATTAAATTTATCTGAAAATTTTCACAAAGCAAAAAAAGATTTTAATCAGCAAGGAATTGAAATCGATGGAATAAAATTAAATATTGAAAAGATGATGTCTAATAAAAATAAATCTGTTCAAGTACTTACCAAAGGTGTTGAATTTTTATTTAAAAAAAACAAAGTAACTTATATTAAAGGAAAAGGAGTTCTTTTTTCAAAGAATGATATTATTGTTTATGATAACGATAAAAAAAATACATACAAAGCTAAGAATATTGTAATAGCTACTGGTTCAGAAGTTGCTTCATTGCCTGGGATAGAAATAGACGAAAAAAATATAATTTCCTCAACAGGAGCTTTATCGCTTAAAGAAGTACCTAAAAAACTAGCTATAATTGGCGGAGGCTACATAGGTTTAGAGATGGGCTCTGTTTGGTCAAGATTAGGCTCAGAGGTAACCGTTATCGAATACCTTGACCATATAACACCAGGGATGGACAGAGAAATATCAAGCGAATTTAAAAAGATTTTAACTAAACAGGGCATAAAATTTAAAATGAGCTCTAAAGTAAATACAGTAAAAAATTCAGGCACTGGTGTCTTAATTAATTTTACTGATATAAAAAATTCAAAGAACGAAAATTTAGAATTTGATAAAGTACTAGTTTCTGTTGGAAGAAAACCTTACACTGAAGGTCTTAATTTATCTAAAGTTGGTGTTAAAAAAGATAAAAAAGGAAGAATAGAAGTAAATAAAAAGTTGCAAACATCAATCACAAATATCTTTGCCATTGGAGATGTTATAAAAGGACCAATGTTGGCGCACAAAGCTGAGGAAGAGGGAATAGCTGTGGCTGAAATTTTAGCAGGTCAAGCAGGACACGTGAACTACGATGTAATACCTGGTGTAATTTATACCTCACCAGAGGTAGCTACTGTTGGGAAGACAGAGGAACAGCTTAAAGAAGAAAACAAAAATTATAAAGTTGGAAAATTTCCTTTTATGGCGAACTCTAGAGCGAAAGTAAATAATGAAACCGAGGGATTTGTGAAAATCTTGGCAGATAGTAAAACCGACAAGGTTCTAGGAGTTCATATAATTGGCCCCCACTGTGGAGATATGATTGCCGAAATGGCTTTAGCAATGGAATTTGGAGCAAGTGCCGAAGACATTGCAAGAACTTGTCACGCTCACCCAACTCATACTGAGGCAATAAAAGAAGCTGCTTTAGCTGTTGATAAAAGACCAATTCATTTTTAATTAAAAAAATATCTAATACAATTATCTTATGAAAGCACAAGTATTGTTGCCAAAAGTATTCAATTTTCCCTTCACTTATAACTCTAAAAATCTAAGTAAAATTGGAAATCTGGTAGAGGTGCCTTTCGGAGCTAAGAATGAAATAGGTGTGATTTGGAAAAATACTTATTTAGAACCAAAAAACATTAAAATAAAAAATATAAATAAACTTACCAATTACACAATAGATAAAAAGTTAGTTGATTTCATAGAATGGTTTTCATCTTACAACATGGTTCCAATTGGTCTCGTGTTGAAGATGGTAATAGGAGGTAATAACAAATTTATTAAAGCCAAGGATGGTCCGTTTGAATTAAAAAAAACAAAAAAAAAGTTTTTTAAACTAAATCATGAACAATTAAAGGCACTTAAATTCTTAGAGAAATCTAATAATAAATTTGATGTATCCGTTTTACAAGGCACAACTGGTTCAGGAAAAACTCTTGTTTATTTTGAACGTATTAAAAAGATTATTGAAAAAAAAAAACAAGCTCTTGTATTATTGCCAGAGATTTTTTTAACAAATGATTTTAAATCTAGGTTTGAAGATTTTTTTGGTTTTGAACCGGCAATTTGGCATTCAAAAAAAACTCCAAAACAAAAAAGATTAATATGGAAAGGGATAATTAAAAATGAAATTAAGATTTTGGTAGGAGCTAGGTCAGCACTGCTTTTGCCTTTTAAGAAACTTGGAATTATAATTGTAGATGAAGAACATGATGCATCGTACAAACAGGATGAAGGGGTAATATACAATGCAAGAGATATGGCAATTTCAAGAGCAAATTTTGAGAGAGTTCCGATACATTTAGTTACATCAGTCCCTTCCTTAGAGACATTTAATAATATTCAAAATAAAAAATATAGACACATAAAGATTATAAAAAGATTTGAAAATTATCCGCTGCCTAAAACAAAAATTATCAATTTAAACTTTAATAAAATTAAAGATAAATTCATATCTAATGAAACTATCGATTATGTAAAAAATTACTTAAATAAAGGTAATCAAGTTTTATTTTTTATTAATAGAAGAGGTTTTGCTCCATTCTTAATTTGTAAAAAGTGTGGTTATAAAATGATTTGTCCAAATTGTTCATTATACCTAACTTTTCACAAAATTAAGAATAAAGCTATCTGCCACCACTGTTCATGTGAAAAAGATTTGCATAAAAAATGTAATTCTCATGATAATTGTGAATTTATTATGTACGGTCCCGGTGTAGAAAAAATTTATGATGAGATTAAAAAAATATTTCCTGAAAAAAAAATTGATATATTTTCAAGTGACTATTTAAAAAAAACAGAGGTTACGAAAAATTTATTCAGCAAAATTAAGGAAAATAAAATTGATATATTGATAGGAACACAAATGATTTCAAAAGGATTTAATTTTCCTAAATTAAATTGTATTGTTGTGATTGATGCAGACTTTTCGGGAAGAGGATACGATCTAAGATCAACCGAAAAAAATATTCAATTGTATCATCAACTAAGTGGAAGAGCTGGAAGGTTCAGCAAGGACTCTCTTATCATTTACCAAACATTGACACCCCAAGACAATACACTAAATGAGCTTATTAAAAATAAATCAGAGGAACTTCTTAAAAATGAACTCTTACTAAGAGAAAAAAATAGACTACCTCCTTTTAAAAGATTAATTGCTTTAATTGTGTCTTCTAAAAATCGAGGTTTAAGTTTTCAAGGAGCTAGAGAGATTAAGACCAAGCTAAATCAAATTAACGAACTTGAGGTTTTAGGGCCAGTAGACTCTCCTTTATTAAAAATAAAAAAAAATTTTAGATCTAGGCTATTACTGAGGTTTAATAATCAGATTTTTATGCAAAAAAAAATTATTAAGGTACTAAATGGGCTAAAAATATCGCAAAAAATTAAACTTACGGTTGATGTTGATCCTATCAGTTTTAGTTAAATTAAAAATTGGTAACTTGATCAAGATATACTCTTATGGTACGACCTCTGCATAATTTCACAATAAGATCTAACAACAAAAAATGAGTACAAATAAATCTTTCTCAAATGAAACAGCTGAAAGGTACTCGCGCGCTTTATTTGAGGTGGCTAAAGAATATAAGGAGCTAGATAAAGTTGAGGATGAAGTCAAAAGTTTTAAATCGATCATCAATTCTAGCCAAGAAATAAGTAATTTTATTAAAGACCCAACCCAAAACAGGTATGTACAAAAAGACTTTGTAAGTATAATAGCTGATAATTTAATGGTTTCCAAAAATTTGCGAAATTTTTTCTTCTTATTGATTGAAAAAAGAAGAATCTTCTTTGTAAAAAAAATTTTGGAAAACTTCTTAAGATTGTGCTCAAGAAAAAGGGGCGAAGTAAGTGCTTCACTTATTTCATCTAAAGAACTATCAAAAGATGATCTTGATAAAATATGCAAAGATTTGTCCGAGACTATGGGTTTAACTTTAAAATTTGACTATAAAGTTGATAAAGAATTAATCGGGGGCTTAAAACTACAATTAGGAAGTTTTATGGTTGATACCTCAATTAAAAATAAATTAAAAAAATACGAACAAGCAATGTTAGAAAATTAAATGACAATTAATCCTTCAGAAGTAACTAAATTACTAAAAGATCAAATTAAGAACTTTGGAAAAAAAGCTGAAGTTTCAGAAATTGGTAAAGTTTTATCTGTAGGTGATGGAATAGCTAGAGTGTACGGCCTAGATAATGTGCAGGCTGGAGAAATGGTCGAATTTGAAGATGGTTCTAAAGGAATGGCCCTCAATTTGGAAAATGATAACGTAGGAGTCGTTATTTTTGGAGATGATAGAAATATTAAAGAGGGTGATACAATTAAAAGAACAAACGCTATTGTAGATGTTCCAGTTGGAAAAGAACTTTTAGGAAGAGTTGTCGACGGTCTAGGAAATCCAATAGATGGGAAGGGCGCGCTTTCCGTAAAAAATAGAAAGCGTGTTGAGGTAAAAGCTCCAGGAATTATTCCAAGACAATCTGTCAATGAACCAATGCAAACAGGATTAAAGTCTATAGACTCTCTTATACCAATCGGGCGAGGACAACGAGAGCTGATTATAGGAGATAGGCAAACAGGAAAAACAGCTGTAGCTATTGATGCAATAATAAACCAAAAAAAAATAAACGAGTCGACTGATGAAAAGAAAAAATTATACTGTGTCTACGTAGCAATCGGTCAAAAACGTTCAACTGTGGCTCAAATAACTAAAACTCTTGAAGAGGCGGGTGCTTTAAAATATACAACGATTGTCGCTGCAACAGCATCAGACTCTGCTCCGTTACAATTCTTAGCCCCTTACACGGGTTGTACTATTGGCGAATATTTTAGAGATAATGGGATGCATGCTTTAATAGTTTACGATGATTTATCAAAACAGGCTGTTGCTTATAGACAAATGTCTCTTCTACTGAGAAGACCACCAGGAAGAGAAGCATATCCAGGAGACGTATTTTATTTACATAGTAGATTATTAGAGCGAGCAGCAAAACTTAGTGATAAAAGTGGAGGCGGATCTTTAACAGCCTTACCTATTATTGAAACACAAGCAGGGGATGTTTCTGCTTATATTCCAACAAATGTTATTTCAATTACAGATGGCCAAATATTTTTGGAAACTGAACTTTTTAATCAAGGTATACGACCAGCAGTTAATGTTGGTTTATCAGTATCTAGAGTAGGCTCGGCTGCGCAAACAAAAGCTATGAAGAAAGTTGCTGGATCGATAAAATTAGAATTAGCTCAATATAGAGAGATGGCTGCTTTTGCTCAATTTGGCTCAGATTTAGATGCCTCTACTCAACAACTGTTAAATAGAGGTGCAAAATTAACAGAACTTTTAAAACAAGATCAATACTCCCCAATGACTGTAGCAGAGCAAGTTATTTCAGTGTTTACTGGAGTTAAAGGATATTTAGATGACATTGATTTAAGTAAAATAAAACAATTTGAAAAAGAGATTATTGAAAAAATTAAAACGGACAAACCTGAAATTATTGACTCAATTCAATCTTCTGGAAAATTAGAGGAAAATACTGAAAAAATTCTAGTTCAAATAATTGAAAATTATAAAAGTAGGAATAAATAATGCCAAGTTTAGACGACCTTAAGAAAAGAATTAAAAGTGTTAAATCAACACAAAAAATTACAAAAGCTATGAAGATGGTAGCAGCTGCAAAACTCAGAAAAGCTCAAGAGAACGCAGAAAGAGGAAGACCATATAGTGAAAGAATGCAAAATATAATTCTTAACTTAACAAAGTCTGTAAACGACCCTGATAATGCTCCAAAATTACTTGTAGGAACTGGAATAGATAAAGTTTATTTATGCGTAGTATTAACAGCTGATAGAGGTTTGTGCGGTGGTTTTAATTCAAATATATGTAAATTAGCTAAAACAAATTTTAAAAAAATTCTTAAAGAAGGAAAAAACTTGAAGATTATCACTGTTGGTTCAAAAGGATTGGACCAAATTAAAAGAGAATTTGGAAAGTATATTATTAAAAAAATTAGCTTCAAAGATAAAAAACAAATTACATTTAATGAGGCTGAGATAGTAGGAAAAGAAATTATCCAATTATTTAATCAAAACCAATTTGATAAGTGTATTTTATTTTACAATAATTTTAAAAATGTGATTACTCAAATCCCACAAGCACAACAAATTATACCTACTGAAAATAAATCTTCTGATACTTCTGAAGAAAAACCTTTTTCATACGAGTTTGAGCCCGACGAAGACGAAATTTTAGAGGATTTACTTCCGAAAAATATTTCAACTCAAGTTTTCAAAGCTTTTTTAGAAAATGCTGCAAGTGAACAAGGATCAAGAATGACAGCAATGGATAATGCAACAAGAAATGCAGGTGATTTAGTAGATAAGCTCACAATTAATTATAATAGGAGCAGACAAGCGTCAATTACGAAAGAATTAATTGAAATTATATCAGGAGCGGAGAGTTTATAATTATGAGTAAAAAAGGAAAAATCACACAAATAATCGGAGCAGTTGTTGATGTAAATTTTGAAAGTGATTTACCAGAAATATATACGGCTTTAGAGGTAAATAATTCGGGGAACAAATTAGTTTTAGAAGTTGCACAACACTTGGGTGAAAATGACGTAAGGACTATCGCGATGGATGCAACAGAAGGTTTAAAAAGAGGCGACGAGGTAGTTAATACCGGGTCACCAATCAGTGTACCAGTTGGTCCTGAAACCCTAGGAAGAATTATAAATGTCGTAGGTGAGTCTATTGATGAAAAAGGTGATGTGAAAACTAAAGAGAGATGGCCAATACATAGATCTGCACCTAAATTCACAGATCAAGCAACTGAAACTGAACAGCTTGTGACTGGAATTAAAGTAATCGATTTATTGGCTCCATATGCAAAAGGAGGAAAAATAGGTTTATTTGGAGGAGCTGGAGTTGGAAAAACAGTTACAATTATGGAACTTATTAATAATATTGCAAAAGCACATGGTGGTTTCTCAGTGTTTGCAGGAGTAGGAGAAAGAACTAGAGAAGGTAATGATCTATACCATGAAATGATTGAGTCTGGAGTAATAAAGACAGACGGAAAAGGATCGAAAGCTGCTTTAGTTTATGGACAAATGAACGAACCTCCTGGAGCGCGAGCTCGAGTAGCTCTTACAGGTTTAACAGTCGCTGAGTATTTTAGGGACAAAGAAGGTCAAGACGTACTCTTCTTTGTTGATAATATTTTCCGATTTACACAAGCTGGTTCCGAGGTTTCCGCCCTCTTAGGAAGAATACCCTCAGCTGTAGGTTATCAACCAACTTTGGCAACTGACATGGGTAACTTACAGGAAAGAATTACATCAACTGACAAAGGTTCTATTACTTCTGTACAAGCAATATATGTTCCAGCGGATGATCTAACAGATCCAGCACCAGCTACATCATTTTCACACTTAGATGCCACAACTGTACTTTCAAGACAAATCGCAGAAATAGGTATTTACCCAGCTGTAGATCCTTTAGACTCTACATCTAGAATTTTAGACCCAAGGATAGTTGGCGAAGAGCATTATAGAGTCGCACGAGATGTACAAAGAATATTACAAGCTTATAAATCATTACAAGATATTATTGCAATTCTCGGAATGGATGAACTTTCTGAGGAAGACAAACTGACTGTGGCAAGAGCTAGAAAAATTCAAAGATTTTTATCCCAACCATTCTTTGTTGCTGAGGTATTTACGGGCTCACCAGGAAAATTAGTTGATTTAGACTCTACAATAAAAGGGTTTGATGCTATTTGCAAAGGAGAATATGATCATTTACCAGAAGCAGCTTTTTATATGGTGGGCGGAATCGACGAAGTAGTTGAAAAAGCAGAAAAATTAGCAAAAGACAGTAAATAATAATGTCTGAAATGTTTTCAGTTGAAATAATATCTCCAGAAAAAACAATTTTAAAAACCCAATCGTCTGAAGTCACTATACCTTCCTACGAAGGAGAAATGGGCATATTAAAAGATCATATTCCATTAATAACTTTCTTGAGGCCAGGTATAGTCAAAATCAAAGGTGAAACAGAAAAGAGTTTTTTCGTTGAAGAGGGAACTGTTGAACTACAAAATAATAATCTTTTAATTTTAACATCTACTGCTAAAGAAAAATCTAAAATGGATAAATCTTCAATCAATAATCTTATCGATGAAGCAGAAAAAAAAATAGTTAATGCCAAAATAACAGATAAGGAAAAATATTTATTATCCTATAAAATAGCGACACTTAAAAACATTAATCAGTAAATTTTTTGATATCTGTTAAAAGATCTAAATACATTTTTTTTTTAAATTCAACAATTACATTAGGGAGTTCGTTTGGAAGTATCCATTTCCATTCAACAAATTCTTGATTCTTTGTTTTCAAATTTATTTCTTTTTCTTCGCCAAAAAACTTAGTAATATACCATTTTTGTTTTTGACCCCTAAATCTGCCCTTCCATATAACACCTATTAAATCACTGGGAAGTTCATACTCAAAAAATCGGTCAATTTCTTTTAAAATTTTAATACTCTTAATACTTGTTTCTTCAAGAAGTTCTCTACGCATAGCAGCTAAATAGCTTTCGCCTTTATCAACTCCGCCTTGAGGCATTTGCCATCTATCAACTGGATTATCCCTTCTCTTTCCTACAAAAACTTTATTTTCTTTATTTAAAACAACTATCCCCACACCATTACGCATAGGAAGTTTTCTGTTAATCATATTAAGAGCTGAAAAGTTTAATAGCGTAATTTAATTGATTATCCTTTTCAGAATTTATGAGAAAATCTTCATTATCTTCCTCGACCAAGATATCTGGAGTTACACCTACTTCTGAAATTGATTTACCTGATGGTAAGTAATATTTTGAAATAGTTAACCTTATTCCCCCTCCATTAGTTAAAGGAATAATTGATTGTACGGAGCCTTTACCATAAGAATTTTCTCCTAGTATAATTGCTCTTTTATGATCTTTCAAAGCCCCCGCGAATATTTCTGATGCCGAAGCAGATCCATTATTAATTAAAACGACAATCGGTTTTCCTTTTATTTCATCTCCTTTTCTTGCAAAAAATTTTCTAGTTTCTGAAACTTGTCTTCCCTTAGTAGAAACTATCTCTCCATCTTCTAAAAAAAAGTCAGTAATATTTATTGCCTGGGTTAATAATCCACCTGGATTATTCCTAAGATCAAGCACATAACCTTTGATTTTTGCTTTTCTTTCAAAATCTTTTACAGACTTTAAAAATTGTTTATCACTATTTTCATTAAATGATTTAAGTCTTATGTACCCTAAATTTTTTTGTTTACCTATTATTTTTGAACTTACAGATTGAACTTCAATTATTTTTCTAACAATCTTAAATTCTAAGGGTTTCTTTACATTTTTTCGTCTCACCGTAAGATCAATCGATGTTCCTACAGGCCCTCTCATTAACTTTACAGCTTCTAATAAAGATTTTCCTTGCACTTGTTCTTTGCCAATTTTCACAATGTAATCTCCTGCCTTAATTCCTGCTTTAGCTGCAGGAGTGTCATCTATAGGAGAAATTACTTTTACTACACCAGCCTCCATACCAATTTCTATTCCAAGACCACCAAATTCTCCTTTTGTATCGGTTTGCATTTCTTTGAAAAGTTCCGGACTCATATACGCTGAATAAGGATCTAGTGACTGCAACACTCCATTTATCGCTGAGTCCATTATCTCTGCTTGATCAACATCATCAACATAATCTTTTTTAATATTTTCTAGAACTTCTCCAAAAAGATCAATTTTTTCATAAAGATCATTCTTTGAGTAGGCTACCGGGGAGAAAAAATTTGTCAGAAAAAAAATTAAAATTAAAAATATTTTCATATCATAGCTTTTTCTTTAGGAATTTCCTCAGACCACATTTTTTCTAAGTCGTAAAATTCTCTTTTTTCAGGATGAAATATATGAACAATAATGTCTTGAGTATCAACTAGCTTCCAATCACTACTATCTTTTCCTTCAATACGACAATTATCTATTCCCAATTTTTTTAACTGAGCTACAAGAATTTCAGATAATGCCTGCAAATGTCTTGAAGATGTTCCAGAAGCTATAACCATATAATCCGCAATGTATGATTTATTTTTTAAGTCAATACATGTTATATTTTGAGCTTTATTATCATCTAATATTTTTTCTATATTATTTTTAATATCAATAATTCCCATTAAAAATTTAATGATGTTCGCTTTTTTAATTGCGTTGACGATATAGATATTGGCTTGTTTTTAATAAAGATAATTCTATTTTTAAAATTTTTAACCACAGCTGATTTCATTCCCTTTCTATCATATCCTTTTCTAGAAAAAACAATTAATTTTACTAATTTTACTATTTTTTTCCAGCTTTTCCACTTATGAAATCGTATTAAATTGTCAGAACCAATCACAAAGTAGATATTCTCAATTTTCTTTTTTTTTATAAAGTAATTTATTACATCAATAATTCTAGAAGATTTAATAATATTATCTAGATGAATAATTTTAATTTTCTTTTGAGATTTAGTTATTTTTTTTGCGTATTTAATCCTATCGTCTAAAGAATAAAAAGCTTTATTTTTAAAGGGATTTTTTTTTGTAATAATCCAGTAAATTTTTTTCAATTTTAGTTTTCTCAGAGCAATTTGCGATATTCCCAAGTGTCCTTTATGCGCAGGATCAAAACTACCCCCTAATAGACCAATGTATTTTTTTTGGTTAATTCCCATCAACTATGGTCTCAAGATTCCTTTTCCAGAAACAAGATATTTGTATGATGTTAATTGATTTATTCCCACAGGACCCCTTGGCGGAAGTTTGTTAGTAGAAATACCAATTTCACCACCAAAACCAAATTCACCACCATCAGCAAATTGGGTTGAAACATTATGCATTGCTATTGAGCTATTAACACCATTTAAAAAAATCTTAGCATTTCTTTTATTTTGAGTAATAATACTATCGGTATGCATTGTGCCATATTTCAAAATATGTTCGATAGCGCCATTTACATTTTTAACTGCTTTGATTGAAATAATCGCATCCAAATATTCTGTTTTCCAATCTTTCTCTATTGTTTTTTTTAATTTTCCTTTAAAAAGTTTATTTACCTTTTTATCAGCTCTAACTTCACAACCTGAATTTAAAAGAGCATTTATTATTTCTTTAGCATGTGAGTTTAAAGCTTGTTCCTCGATCAAAAGAGTTTCAACTGCTCCACAAATACTAGTCCTTCTCATTTTTGCATTAATAATTAAATCTTTCGCCATTTTTACATTTGCAGTTTTATCTACGTAAATGTGGCACAACCCTTCAAGATGGCCAATTACATGTACTTTTGAAAATTTTTGTACTTTCGCTACAAGTCCCCTCCCACCTCTTGGCACTATTACATCAATGTATTCGCTCATTTTTGATAATAGTTGATCTACTATTTTTCTATTTTTATTCTCAATAAACTGAACACAGTTTCGATTGATATTATTTTTTCTCAAACATTCTCTGAATAAATTAGCTAATAATCTATTTGAATTAAAAGCTTCAGACCCACCTCTTAATATAGAACAATTACCTGATTTTAGACATAATGCTGCGACATCAGCAGTCACATTCGGCCTGCTTTCATATATTACACCTATAACACCAATTGGGGTTGTTACTTTTTTAATTGTCAAATTATTTTGTCTTCGCCATGTTTCTAAAACTCTTCCAACTGGATCTTTAAACTTTGTTATTTCATTTATTGAATGTCTAATACCTTCAATTCTTTTTTTATTTAAAATAAGCCTGTCAACTAAATGCTTTCTTTTAACATTTTTAATATCTTTTAAATTTTCCCTGATTATTTTATTGGTATTTTTAAAAAGGGATTGATTAAAATTCTCTAAAACTTTTTTTATTTTCTTATGCTTTACGCCCTTCAAATCCTCAAAGGCTTTTTTTGCGTTCTTTCCAATTGATTCTAAATAACTCATTTATAATAATACCATATCATCTTTGTGAATTACTTCAGTTTTACTAAGATAGCCAAGAATAGACTCAATCTCTTTACTTTGTTTGCCTTTAATTTTATCTATTTCAGTAGAGCTAAAAGAGGATAATCCTCGAGCTAGCTGAATATTATTCTGATCTAAAATTATTACATTTTCTCCTTTTTCGAAATTTCCATTAATCTTAGTTATACCAGCAGCAAGTAAGCTTTTACCATTCGATAAAGCCTTAGCTGCTCCACTATCAATATATATAGTTCCATTGTAATTAAGAGAACCAATAATCCATTTTTTTCTAGCATCTAAAGTAGAAATTTTTGGAAGGAAATGTGTATATTTTTTATTTTTGATCATATTAAAAATTGGGTTATTTACTTTACCATTAGCAATAAACATATGACTACCTGAATTCATACAAATTTTAGCAGCATCTAACTTTGTAGCGATTCCCCCAGAGCCAAATTTATTTTTCTTATTATCTATAAGTGATATGATTTTCTCATTAATTGAAGTTACTTCTTTTATTATTTTTTTACCCTTAGACTTATCATATAGTCCATCAACATCAGAAAACAATATCAGCATGTCCGCCCCAATAATTTGAGCTACTCTTGCAGCCAATCTATCATTGTCTCCATATTTTATTTCACTTGTTGCTGTTGAGTCATTTTCATTCACTACAGGAACAGCCTTTA
>MDSV01035910.1_pt1 | contig 22214 bp, 26 predicted proteins | sample 810851 | NCBI WGS metagenome assembly MDSV01 (sample SAMN05326640, study PRJNA326480) | marine metagenome | isolation source: seawater | place: Atlantic Ocean: North East | collected 2012 | reverse complement strand
TGTGACCAACACTTTGCTCGGTTTGAGCAGGCCGGTTGGCAAGGGTCCCAGAAGACTTCCGAGGAAGCCCTCCACCACTCCTGAGGGAGCGGCACTATTCAGGTGGGATGCGGAGGCAAATAAACTTTACGCTTTTTTTAGGCGTTTTCCAGCGGAAATGAGGGGTTGCGGCTATGCTTTCCACTGTATCCACTGGAATAATAATCGAAATAATAACATTATTCGCGCAATGAACGTAACTTTGCAGCGAGTGCTGATCTTCGGCCATCGGAGCCCTCAGAATCTTCCTTCGACCTGCGTTCAAATAACCCCTTTTCCCATAGAAGAACTTGACCATCTTCAAATCCAAAAGCAACACGGTTTTGCGCTGCTATCGAAACTCTAGGTTTCGATGTTTTTGATGAGATCAAAAGTTTACCTTCAGCATCCCTAACTTCGATTGAACCTGATGAGGCTTCATATCGGCCACACCAGTGCAAATTGTTGAAAGATGCAGAATGGGTGGCCACTTGCCCTCCTTTCGCATTCCATAACTCGCTTCCAGATGCTTTTCTGGCAACTATTTCTCCAGATTCGAGTGCCGACACAAATCCATCCTCAGTGCAGATTAGAGATTCAATGGATGATGGTTCTTTACTAATTTCAGAACCCGATAACGACGATATTGTGCCATCTGCATGCCCTAACAGAATTTCTTCAATCCCAGAAACACCACAAGTTACTGGATAATCTGTTGCTAAAGATTGGTGATTATTGTCTATCAAAGCGCCACACTTAGGCCTACCTAGGCCGATTACTATTTGTTCATCTGAATGTAAGAACCACGGCTTTTCATCCATCCTATCAACTTGAATTAATTCGCCATCCATTGAAAACCTCCAAACCGCACTTTCCATGAAATCGCCATGTTCGATGTCGTAAACGCTTGATGTTGCTATAATTTGGCCCTCAAAAAAGGATAGTAGATCGGCTGATCCCTCCAATGGATGACTCCATTGGATTTCTCCTTCGCAAATACATGTAATATGAAGGCCAGAGGTGACCACGACCAACTCTTTGACAAGAAGTATTGTTTCGATTCTGTCTTCGCATTCTACAGACCATAAAAGCCCGCCCTCAGAATCCCATTTCTTTAACGCACCATCCCAGCCGCCAGCGATTAATGACGAATCTTCACAGATGTGTAATGCACTAACAGGCTGCCCGAGGTCACGAATCATCCATGCCGCCTGTATTAGATCCATAATGCGCCTAAACCGACGAGAGTGAATAGGGTGTCGGCTTTAGGCTTCTAAGATTACAGATTTTCTAGGCACTGTAAATGTCAGAGCAAATGCCATGATTGAGAATAAACATGCACTCCAGTAATGACCTACAGTGAAGAATACTAGTACACAAGATGTTTGAATCAAGCCCCGCGAACTTTTCTTTATTCCATAGAAAGCAAAACCGGAAGCGATGAGAGCTAGTCCAATCATCCCCCACCCAACAGCGATGTACAATCCTGCTGCTGATTCATCGATTAGTGGGAAATCCATTTCATCTGCATGATAATCAAACTCTCTAAAACAAGAGCCATTTAAATCGCCATTTCCACATTCTTCTTTATCGAATTCACTAACTTCTGGTAAATCAAAATTAATTGTGCTGTAACCTTTTGATTCCAATGGAGACGGAGGGTTCAGGATTATACGGTGCAATACAGTATCGTGTCTATCATCTGTATTCCAACGAGTGATTTTGATTGAGGTTAGGCCAGGGGTTGCGCCTGAGAAAGAGAAGGTGCCGTCTTCGTCAGTCTGGTCTTTCAACTCAGAAAGTGTTCCGCTTTCGAGCGTTATCCCAACCACTACTGTGGCGTTAACTATCGGGTTGCCGCCCGAGGTAATTTGGCCTGTGAACTCAGCAGAATCGTGTGGTGCGCCTTGTGCCATTCCGTTTATCCATTCGTGAGGCCTAACCAATCCGGACTCGGGACTGATGAAGTCTAACCCATTTGCAACTCCTAGGCCACAGATAATGAAAACAAAAATACCTATCATTCGAAGAACGGGGTGGCCATCGTCGCTCTTGACTTCGAATGCGACTCCACTGGACTGGAAAACCGGTTCTTCCTCAGGAAGACCTTCCACGTCACCTAGGAGTTCGGACATATACTGCCCATGAGCCGGTCCTACTTGAGACAGATGCGTCCTTCTGATTTTGAAATCAAACGCTGCAATTCTGCTTGGCCGCACCAAAGTGTCAATTCTAATCCGGCTTTTGCAGTCACGATTCCTAAGTCGTAAATTTGGCTAACATATGCTTCAGCACTACGTTGGCCGGGATCCCCTTCAGTAACTATCAAAGTTGTCTTTGGACCATAAAGTGAATACATAATCGATTCTCTTAATTCGTCCATTCCTTGTTTACTATGAGACGATATTACCTTGGCGTCCGACATGCCCATGTCGCGAATTACCTCTTGCGCCGCCTCAATATCGCCGCCTTTGTCACACTTAGTGAGTACAACCATCATGCTGAGTACTTCTCCCTCGCTTCTATCTAGGACCTCTCTTCGAGAGGTTGATAGTTTTCTTTGCAGTTCCGGAATATCATCGCTACTATCAACCAATAATAACAATAAATCGCATTCTAGAGATTCATCAAGCGTTGCATGGAAAGCATCTAGCAAATCAGATGGAAGATTGTCGATAAACCCGATTGTGTCAGCAAGAAGAATTCTAGGGCTCATCTCCATTCTGCCAACAGTCGTTTCTAAAGTAGAGAATAATTTGTCTTCAACGAGTACCTCTTTGCCAGACAAGGCAAGGAATAGAGAGGATTTTCCAGCATTCGTATATCCTGCAAGTCCGACTGTACTGGCCCCTCCGCGTACTCTTTGGCGTCGCCTTTCCTTCCGTGCCAATGCGTGTTTAGCTTGCTTTTTTCGTAACTGAGTTAATTCTCTTGACACTGTTGTAAAGACGCTTTGAATGGCCTGCTTTCCGCCAGAACCAAACCCTGCTCTTTCGCCAGTAGTTTGTTGGTTCACGAGTTCTCTGAGGACGTTTCTATCTGCTTGTAGTTGGGCGATTCTAACCTGGGTTCTAGCTTCCACACTACCAGCGTGAGATGTAAATAATGAGAGAAGTAATCTCACTCTATCCCAAATCTCTACTTGGACTGTCGAATGAATATTCACTAATTGCCTAGGTGAAGCATTGGAGTGAATGATTACTAGATCTACGCCGTGCCACGGATGGCCTTCAACTGCTGTAGAAATTTCATCTGCAACATCTTGGAGCCGCCCTTTACCAAAATATGTTCGAGGGTCGTCTTTGCCTTTTTGATACTCTACATCGATTACTTCTATCCCCATGGTTTCAGCCAATGCGACCAACTCTCGCGGATTTCCTTCTCGGTGCAATAGTATCGCTTTTCTTCCTTCATGGTCCGTTCTAGCCTCTCCAAGTGCGACACCGCCGGTGCCAGCGAGAACTTGGATTGGCTCATCCATAACCTGGTCAGGGGTTTCGGGTGAAAGAGTGTTGCGTTAGCAGTAACTATCATCCGGAGGAAATGTTTGGCCCAATCATGGGAGAAGAGTTTGCCACCGTCTTAGAATGGCGCGGCCCCCATGAAATAGGTTTGAGATTGGTTAATCTAATTCCAGATGGAATAGGTTGCGATTTAACTGAAGAGGATGATGGGCAAAGCGATACTACTCCTATGTCTAAACTTGTCATAAGTATTGAAGCGGATAGTATCCAAGAATTGAGGCAAATAGTCGATGATTTGTTAGCCCTATTTTCGGACCAAGATCAGTGAAGGTCTAGAATTACTGGCGCATGGTCGCTCACTTCTAATCCGCCCTGCCTATCGATTTTTACGGATTTCAATCGCTTCATTGCAACCTCGTTTCCTAACAAATAATCAATTCTCCACCCTCTATCTTTAGCCCTAGCTTGACCACGATTAGACCACCAAGAGAATGTTTTCTCATCCGGACCAACGTGTTCCCTGAATAAGTCGTGCCACCCTTCGGCTAATAGTTCACTGAACCATTCGCGTTCGTGTGGTAAGAATCCGCTAGATTTTACATTTCCTTTGGGGTTCCAAATATCATTTTCAGTGTGAGCTATGTTCAAATCTCCTGCTACAATTACTGTCTGGTCTGAATGAAGTAATGGTCGAATGAATTCTCTCCATTGCGCCATCCATGTCTCTTTGTATTGTTGCCTCTCTTCCTTAGAAGAGCCGCTTGGGAGGTAAGTGTTTACGAGAATTAAATCTTCATGCCTAGTAACGAGAACTCTACCTTCTGAATCCTCAATGTCTATCTCTCCTTGCATTCCCCTTCCTTCTTCCATCATTTCTATCTTCGAGATAGTTGCAACTCCTGAGTATCCTTTCTTTTCTGCAGGGTGCAGAATCATTTGGTACCCCTCGGGGATTTGCCAATCCTTCGGTAGTTGCTCTGGTAAACATCGAACTTCTTGCAACATCCAAACATCAGCTTTGATTTTTTCAAAAAAGGAGTCTATTCCCTTACGGATAGCTGCCCTAATACCATTAACATTCCACGTCACTATTCGCATAAAATCCCTCCGTACTAGACGGTTATTCAAATGACTCCATCAGAAAGGTGCCCCCTAGAGTCTGTAAGTGTTATCGATTTGTTATCTCGTTTTGTGATTATGTGACTTCTCCAACCTGAAACTCTTTCATCGAGTAAATCTTCAATTGCTTCTACTCCTCCTGAAAGTGAAATACATGAGAAGTGGCTCATTCCAGGGGCCTTGCGTGGATGGATTGCTGCTAAATCGAGAATTGCAACATCGTTTTTGATTAATCCATGCAAGCCTTTGAGGGGTTTGTTGTCCAACACCACATCTAGTGTTGAAACTTTTACTGGATCGCCTACTGGTGAACCATCGCACATTCTTACTATGTCGGCTTCAATCTTCAAACCCTTAGATGTAACAACGCCTTTTTCTGTTTTCTCGATGATATTCATTCCTGTTTGAATCGGCACTCCTACTTCTTCCAGAGTTGACGCTAGGCGTCCAACTAAACCAGCCCAGCCTTCTCCAACAACGCATAAATTTCCTTTCATCAAAGCCTTACTCCTAGCAGGTATATCCTGGCCCCACCCTGATATCAGTTTGACCGCTTCATCTCTGATTGGGTCTTTGCCTAACTTGTAAGCAAGCATGGCTTTTGGATTATCTAAGGGCTGAAGCATTCCATGGCCAACAATCATCACCTTATTCGGCCTTAATGGTTTCAAGGATGGTTTGATTTTGCTGACTTTTTTGACCATGCTATGCAATTCGCCTCCTTTCAATAATAGATGAGGGCCATGTTCTAATTGATGTCCGAATGATTCTACGCTAGTCCCTCTTCCGCCTATTCGTTTGCGTTTTTCAACTATGAATACTTGGTTTTTTGCTAAATGTTCTCGCGCCGCCGTAACAAGCCCATGTATACCTGCTCCGACCACTAGAACCCGCTTCATGTGTAGGCCCAAGAGGTGCATAACCATCAAGTCCTCGTACCCATAGCGAAGTTCATGGCAGACAAAACGCCTCCCCCTCATGATAGGGGGCCGGTTTTATGGGATTCAAGAAGTGGCCCATCTCGTATGCTGATTTCAAGCATCGACAGGTGGACCAGTTCACTACTTGCTGATGATGGAATAGATATGCCATTCATGGGCAATAATGAATCTGTTACTGCTAAAATTGTTGCAAGGAGCGATGGCATATTGGCTGGCTGCGCAGCTGTTGATCATATGCTTCAGATATGGGCGGGCGGCCTGCAAATTTCTTGGAGTCATGGCGAAGGACGGAGTATTGCATCGGGAGATGAAATTGCAGTTTTAAATGGCGATAAAGAAGCGATTCTTTTGATGGAACGAACCATACTAAATATCCTCGGCCAGTTGTCGGGCATTGCTACTGAATCGAAAAAATGGGCATCGAAGGCCCCTGGCCAAATTGCTTGTACTCGCAAAACAATTTGGGGGCTGTTGGATAAATGGGCAGTTCACTTGGGCGGGGGTTTAACTCACCGGCTGAATAAATTCGATGCTAAGATGATCAAAGAAAATGATCTCGCTGTAATGTATCCCGACATCGAAGGCAATGGTGCTAGAGTTTCTCGTTACCTTTCAGAAGTAATAATCGAAGAATGCGGAGCATTTCTAGAAGTAGAGGTTAGAGAAGAAAAAGAAGCGATAATGGCTGCCTTTACATGGTCTGAAAGAAGGATGATTGATGGGTGTGACCGATTAGTTATCATGTTAGATAATTTCGGGCCTGAGCGATGTAAGTCTGTTGCTGATGAACTAACTGAAATGGGACTCAGAGAACATGTCGTTTTAGAAGCGAGTGGAGGAATCCTACTGGAAAATCTAGAGGATTGGAGAGAATGCGGCCTTGATGTTCTTTCCACCAGTACCATCAACAGGGGGACAACTCCTGTTGATTTGTCGATGCTAATAGAAAATAATTAGGTGATAATATGAATGAAGAAGAAGTTGTTGATCCAGAACACCCAAGATATGAATCGTTGATGATTAGAAAAAAGATTGCTGAAGCTGGCGCGAAGGGGATGTTAGCAGATTCTGCAATGATTGCTCATGGAAGAGGAGAGGCTTTCGACTATCTTCTTGGTGAACAAACCATTCCATCTGCTTTAGATGCAACAAGAGAAGCCGCAGCGCGCCTAGTTAAATCGAGTAAGCCGGTTTTGTCGCTGAACGGAAATGCAATTGCCTTGGCGGGTCAAGAATTCCTGACTATCGCTAGCCAATTGGGGTGCCCAATTGAAATCAATATTTTTTACCGCACTCCCCAGAGAATGGGGGCCTTGATTGGTCATCTTAAGATGCTAAATCAAAAATTAGACCTAGATGTTGAGATAATGGGAGGCATTCCTGATGCTCGAATTCCTGGACTTGAAGGGCCTCGCGGAGCGTGTCAGCAAAATGGCATTTTTGAAGCAGACACTGTTTTGGTACCCTTAGAAGACGGTGATCGCTGTGAAGCGCTTATGGCTATGGGGAAGACCGTATTGGTCATTGATTTGAATCCGATTTCCCGTTCATCAAGAGGTTGTACAGTCGGTATCGTTGACGAAGTAACAAGAGTTGCAAAAAATCTGATCCAATTTATTCCACAGAAGCCAGCAGCTACTGATTGGGATAACGACAGAGGATTACAAAGTGCTCTAGACCACATAGTAGAAACTATGTCAAACCGTTTCTGATTTTCACAACTCGCTCAAACGAGATGAAAGTCTGTTAGCAATTGATTCCCCCACGCTGCTGCAACTTGCAGAGCCGCCTAAATCGTATGTCAGAGATTTCCCATCTCTCAAATGATCTGCGACGCTTTCATCAATCAGTTTTGAGATTTGGATAAGTTCTTCTTCGCCATTCTTACGACCTAACCAATCTAGCATCATCTGAATAGAATTGATGCTCGCGATTGGATTTACTTTATTCAGTCCTGCGTGCTTTGGAGCGCTCCCGTGAACTGGTTCGAAGAATGCGTGCTTGTCTCCGATGTTTCCAGAAGCAGCCATACCCATTCCACCTTGAAGAACTGCCCCTAAATCGGTTGCAATATCTCCGAACATATTCGATGAAACTACTACGTCATAGTATTCAGGAGTCCTTGTTAGCCATTGCATGAATGCATCAATGTATCCGTAGTCTGTTTCAATTCCTGGGTAAGATGTGGATACATTGTCGAAAACTCTGCGGAATAATTGGCAGCCCCTAGTAACGTTACTCTTGTCGATACATGATACTCTGCTTACTCCATCGACAGGTGCGCCGTTTCTGCTCTGAGCGATTTCGAATCCCATGCGTACCAAGCGCTCGGTTCCGTTTGCAGATATTGGTCTCGGGTCATATGCGACTTCTCCTTCTAATCCCGGGAAGGTCATTTCAGGGGGAATGTATTCTTCTCGGCCTAATGCTCTGTCTGCACTTCTTCTTAGCAGAGAGTGGTATAATCCCTCGGTGTTTTCCCTTAGTACTGTCATATCAACCAAACCGGGCTCCCAGATTTGTGTGAACTTTCCGTGAACCTTGTGAGGCACTCCCTCATAGAGTTTGATCGGACGAACATTGGCGTACAGATCTAATCCAGACCGCATTCCAAGAATTACAGAGCCGCCTGCAAGATCGCCGTTTGGCAATATAGCACCGGGGTGTCCAATTGCTCCTAAGTAAATCGCATCAGCTTCGTCTCTACAAAACTCAAACGACCCTTGAGCCCATTCTTCACCAGTTTCCTTGTAATGTTGTCCGCCACAAGGAATCAAAACTTGTTCGAAACCGTGATTGGTGTGAGCTTGGACGGTGTCAAGAATTCGCATCGCCTCGACCGCAACTTCTCTGCCAGTTCCATCGCCGGGCAAAATTGCGATACGGTGGTCGCTCATATCACTGCCATAAGCCGCCCCTACATGAACGCGCGCCCATAGCATCTTCCGAAGCAAGAGGAGGTTATTGTCCACTGGAGTTGCGGTTTGGGCATCGCAAGCGCGCAGTACTGCAATACTCCAATCGAAGTGTACCTCTATCTTCGTACTGTACCTTTATGGAGTGCCACAACAACGTACTACCATGACAGAGGAATCGCGTGACAAGTCCGAAGGAAAGTTACGTGTCGAGCAGATGCCTCCAGTTGTAAAACGCCTAGTTGATGCAATGACTGGAGTTGATCCCTATTTTGACATTGAAGAGTGGTTAATCCGCAAGGCCAATGAGGACCTAGTAATTCTAGACAAGGATATTGAAAGAGAGAGGGTTCAACTCGAACAAAGAATGCATCGTCTAGAAACGATTGCAAAAAGGCTCAATCCTGAAGATATTCGGGAAATCCCCAAGGGGCAAACAAATTTGTTTGATTGCTTTGACATACCACTTCCATTGAAGCATTTAGCAGATAGAATCGAGGAAATAGTAAATGAAGAGCCGCACCCTGCTGGAGCATTTATCAACCTACTACCCGACGATAATCTCGACGACCCTTTGCTTGCAGTAACTGCACAGATGATGCTTATAGCTGCACAGGAACGAGTTGGAAATGGTGCGAATTGGGTAGATTTGGAAGACCTGTATTCGCCACTAACAAAAAATGGAATTTCCCAAGAAGAGTGTGAGGAAGCGCTAGACCATTTGTTAATGACCGGACAAATACACGAAATAGATGATGATTGTTTCATTCCTGACGAGTGAAATGTGGGGCCCCACGGACTCCCATCTATTAGTCAATATATACCGGAATACTACTTTACTGTGATGAGCATAGGAAGGTCGGCGATAACAGGGGTTGCAGTTTGGGCGTTAATGACAATGTTTCAAATCCCGCCGACTGGCGCCATATGTGCTGGAATACTAACTACGTTCTTCACTGAATCCATGATTCAAGGTAGCGCCAGAAGTCATCTGAAGCACAAGGCCTCATCGCTCCAGACTGAGCTAAATATTGCAATAGACCAAATTTGTGATATGAAACGAGCTCTTGACATTACGACTAAAGATCTTCGCGGCGCTTTAGATGAATTACATCGAAGGGATGCCATTGGTAGCCCTGCTGCTAGAGAATTACTCGCCCGACAAGAAGAGGCGATGATTGCACAGAAAACTGCTCTTGAAGTTTCAAGTGATCGTTCTTTTGAAACACTTGAATCCCTTGAAAGAATGATTATTTCGCAGGGTCAGCAAACTACCAGGGTGCAAGAAGTTCTTTCAGTGGTTTTAGAAAAACTTGCTCTGGAACCTAGACAACACATCAATATGCGCGATTCTGTACTCACACAAGAGAATCATTCAACACCTGCGATGACAGACGACATAATATCCCTGCTGGGATGATGTGGTTCTATGCACGAGTCGATTCGAGAGTTAATGCGCTTAAAGGTGCGTTCAAAGATCTACTCTTTTTTCTTAGGAATTGGTGTAATTTGCATTACCTTTGCAATTATAATCGGTTTAGCCAAAACTGATCCTCTAGATTTTGGAAACCATTACTTGCTAATGGGCGCGGGGTTTATTTCAACGATTTTAGGGATGTTACTTTACCAAAATGAAGAGCGCTTTGCTCAAAGGTATGATATGACTCATCTTCTCGATATTGATGATCAAGAGACTCGCTTTGAAGCGTATCTTGAACATTTATCTGAATGGATTGCAACAGATATGGACCAAAATAACCCAACTAGAGAAAGGGGATCTGACCCCTCGGGGCCAGACTGGGGTAAAACCGATTTCAAGTTAGGACATGAGCCTACAAGAAGAGATGCTCAATTAGAAGGCGAGAAATATACTGGAATGGAGGGTGAATTGACTTCTGGAGAGAAGATGGTTGCTCAAGCAAACTCTGAATATGCCGATATGGCTCAGAAAAGATGGGAAGTCGCAGAAGCAAATGACTCCGACTTGATTGAATACGGAGTTGAAAGATTAGGTGATTTAGTTAGAACCGATTACTTTGACAAAAACGCCGAAGATGGGGCCTTTACTAAAGCAGCCAACACAGGGGAAGATTCCCAGTGAATCAATAAGCAAAGTCGATGAGGTCTAGAGGATGAAAGCCATTTTGGGCGGGGGCGACGATTGATGGAACTACCCGAGCATGGCACGTTTCGCAGGTATGTTACTACTGCCATGATAAATTTCCTCGCATTCTATTCCCTCTGGGAATTGTGCCTTTTTGTTCTACCAGATGGTAGTTATTGGCCAACGATTTCTTGGGCTATTGCTTGGGTGCTGGGTTCATTGCAAGCACATTGGACTCATCGGATTTGGACATTCGATTCGCACCGAGATATCAAGTGGACAATTCCTGCAACGATGATCCTCTACACAATTGGAGGCGTAGGTTCGACTGCATGTTATTACATTGGGACCGTCTCGTGGGGATTCAATGAACGCATTATTTTCTTAATCAATTCAAGCATATGGGGTTTCTTAAATTATTTGGGCCAAAGAGAAATTGCATTCAAAGAAGTCAATACTTCTCTCCCTTCATGAAGCGGAAAAGCGTTTTGAGAAACCCGACCCTCGGCCTTTGTTCGAGTCCTAACCTCCAATCTAATTCGCCGGCTTTGTCATAACTCATCAGTTCGTCAAAGCCTCCAATCCATTCGTTGTCAATAAATATCTGAGGGATCTTTTTGGCTCCGCGAGTACGAAATGAAAATTCGGAATCTACTTTCTTGGATTTCCCTAATTTCTTTTCAGTATATGTAACTCCTTTACTGTCAAGATAGTGTTTCGCTCCAACGCATGCAGGGCAACCTCTGTTGGTGTAAATCTCAACATCGGCCATGCAACTTCGTTGTATTAGTACCATTTGAATGGCACTATTCTTGCGAGGCATTGAAATCATGCGCCGTTCACGGCTGTGTATGCTGCCCGATACAGTCCACAAATTACCACAGGCTGAAAGATTCGCTTATGCTAAACTACTAGCTTACATGACTCGTGTCGATAATGAGTTGACTGTAGAAGAAATGTCAATGTTCGAACAGAGGCTAGGAACTGCATTACTTTCACCAAAACAGCGCGATGCAATTCGCTCTTGTCTGAAAAATCCGCCCCCTCTCGAAGAATGTTTAGACGACTTGGGCCCTGAATCTGGCCGTCTTGCACTAAGAGATGCTGTCTTGATGGCCGCTTCTGATGGGACAGTTGACGAAGATGAGAGAGAGGCTTTAGACGCAATTGCTGAGCATTTGGGTCTGCTTCCTGATGCTGTTAATCGTCTGCTAAAATGGACTGTTGAAGGGTACAGTTGGATGCAAAGGGGTTATGACCTCTTGAATGACCTTTCAAGGTGATTTGTCTGTTGCCCGATGCCGCACTATCTCTTGCTGAAGAGCAGAGAAGGAAGATCGCCTGTGTCTTAGTAATGGTTGCCGCCGCAGACGGAGCCCTTGTTCGTGAAGAGATTTCTGCAATTGAATGTTCAATGGGCTTAATGATGCTACATCCCGAAAGCAGAGAGGAAGTCCGTCAATTATTGACGCATCCTCCCGAACTAGATTCAATACTTGATGGCATGGAAATTCCTGCAATTAGAATAGCTTTGAGAGATTCTGCTCTTCTAGCATCTGTGGACGGGGATTATGATGAAAGTGAATTGTGGGCTCTAAGAAGAATTGCAGAAGCGGGTGAATTGACTGAAGATGATTTGTCTAAAGTCTTAGATTGGGTTTCAGACTCTTGGAAACTATCTGCAAAGGGGCGTTCAATAATTGCATTGCCTATGCCTGGCGATGATGCGATGGTGTGAAAGCCTAGATTCTGGGCTCATCGTAGTTTGTCGGATGAGGGTTCATAGTTTCCGGAAACAAGAAAAAAGGCGTTTTCCCCCCCATGCTTTATTATCAGTACCTCCCTCGAAGCAATCAGCGCAATTCGTTAATTCGAATTTTACAGGATATGAAGATATGGGAATACATCCAAAAATCGGAATAACAGGGTTGCCCCGTTCAGGTAAATCTGCTGTTTTAGCAAAGGTATTGGAAATGCTTGAAGACGAGAGGCGCAGAGAAATTAACGCAAGAGGCGGAGATGGCGCAAACAGTGACATCATAGGCGGTATGCGTACTGAACCTATTGTAGAAAATTCTGAAAGGGTTGGTTACAAAGTTATCAATATTACAACGGGCGATGAAGCAGTTATGGCTCACAAGTCTATCGACACTCGCCTCAGAGTACTTGGTTATGGAATTGACACTGAGGCACTAGAAAGTGTTGCAATCCCTGCAATTGAACATGCTAGAGACTATTCCGAAGTAATTGTAATCGACGAAATCGGAAAGTTTGCTGTTGAATCTGAAGGATTTGTGAATGTGGTAAGATCCGCATTAGAGGTCGATAAGCCAACACTTCTCGCCCTCCACAAAAAGAGTAGGCATCCATTGCTACAGGATATTCGCCGTAGAGATGATGCCAGGATACTAGAAGTAACTCCTGTCAATCGTGCCTTGCTACCTTACAAAATTCACAAATTAATGCGTGAAACCTATTGATGCAAGCGTTGGGTTCATCCCCTATTACGTATTCGGACTTCTATGAGCCCAGCCAAAAGCGCCCAGAGGTTACTCATTGGCACTGGGCTCGGGCTCATTCTTGCTAGCGGATTGGCCCTAATTTCAGGAGCGTTAGATATAGAGAAGCCTGAAATTGGGTTCATCGTTCCACTAATTGGCCTTATCCTGTTAGCCCTTTCTGGCCCAACGGGACGTGGAGAAGGGCCTCTTGGAACAATTTTCCCTAACGAAAATAAATCTGCAATGGCTGAAAGAATCGAAGGTGAATTGACTAATTCCAAGAAGGAAGATGATGTTGGTAATGCTTGGGCAAAACTTGAACACACTATGCTTTCAAAAGAGTTGGAGGAAGAGGAATGAATTACACTCTACCTCCTGATGAAGGAAAAAAAAAGAGATCTCTATATTGGAATGTATGTATTGTTCTAGGGATTATTGGTTTTGTCTTCTATCTTGTAGAGATTAACCAAGAAATCGATGAGCGTGGCGAGTATAAGCAAAACTCTGCAGGCGATATTGGATATCTGTGCGCTGACGGACAAGTGATTTACGACCCTCAAGAAGAGCTTGAAAACGATGGTAAAGAGGATTGTGACGATGGTTCTGATGAGCCTAGCAATGGAATGGGCCCTGGCGGAGTATGTGGGGGAATAATGTGCTGCGGCTCTCTAATTTTCGCATTCAGTGCCTTGAGTACTAAAAACGATACTCAGAGGGTAGTTGTGGTTCAGCAACAGCCCCAATATGTGCCAGTTGTTCAACAAGTAATTCAACAACCTAGAGTCGTTGCTAAGCCTAACCCGGACGCCACACCAATCAAAAATCAACAGATGTGGGTGGCTGAAGCAAAGAATCTCGAATTAGCAAGAAATTGGGAGGCGGCTGCAGATGCTTATCAGAAAGCAGGAATGTACGAACAAGCCGGTAAAATCCGCCAAGAACATCTTGAACAAAACCAACCGGTAGTACAGATTGGACGAGTTGGAAATACTGTACTAAACGATTCGGTTATGATTAGTGACAATAGCCAACTAACTTGCAAAAGTTGTGGCAGCAATGTGGAGCCTACATGGAAAATTTGCCCACATTGTTCAAATCCGTTATGAGAAAGGTTTGATTCCTTTAACCACTTGCAGTAGATTAGAGGGAGAATCATGAGCGATATTCCAGAAGGCCAATACTATACTAAAGAGCACGAGTGGATTAGAGTTGAGGGTGACGAGGTGGTCATCGGAATCACCGACCATGCACAGGATGCGTTAACTGACATTGTTTACATCGAGTTGCCAGAATCTGGCCAAACATGTGGAGAGATGGACGAGTTTGCTATCGTTGAATCTGTTAAATCGGCATCTCCGATTTTCGCACCGCTTGCTGGAGAAATAACTGCGGTAAATGATGCACTTGATGAGGCTCCTGAATTAATGAATCAAGACCCATATGGAGAAGGTTGGATTATTCGAATGAAGTTAGATGACCCATCCGCCGTCACTCGCTTGATGTCAGCCGCAGATTACAAAGCTGAAATCGGCGAGTGAAATTATAATGCTCCATATCTATGTTGACGGATCCTGTATTGGGAATCAAAATGTGGATAGTGATACCCCGGCAGGCTGGGGAGTTGTGATAATAACTGGATCTAATGATTTAGGTCGAGGAAATGGTGAAGTAATGCACGAATTTAATGGCAGAGTGATAACTGATTTTGAAAGTAAAAATTTCATAGGAGCAGAAGTTGGTTCGAATAATACTGCAGAGCTTACCGCTTTTGCTGAAGCCTTAAGATGGGTTCTCACTGAGGGCGGAGATGGTGAAATAGTCATCAAAACTGATTCCCAATATGCTGGTAATCAAGCCACGGGAACATGGAAGGCAAAAGCAAACCGGGAATTAGTCGCCCATGTTCAATCTCTTTGGAACGAAGTTTCTGAACTTAGAGAATTATCCTGGGAGCATGTCAAAGCACATAGTGGACATAGATGGAATGAAAGGGCGGACCATCTTGCAATTAGGGCTGCAAATGACGAAGCCCCGCTTTCTCTATCTTTCTGGAAGCCAGGTCAACGTTGAAGTCTTTCTTCGAGCCATTCTCTAATCTCATCGCGCATATCTTCTCGTCTAAGCGCATAGTCGACTTGCCCCTTTAACCAAGGGAGAGGGGAGCCAGAATCGTACCATTGAAAGTCGGCCAATTCTACTCCAACCAGACCATCATGTTTCATCCAATGTTGCTGAATTGCTATTGATTGGAGTTCCCCGTATTCTTCGAATGAATATTTTGACAGTAACTCAGATGTATCTTCTGTGAATATGTATCTGCCACAAAGTACAAGATTTGATGGTGCGTTTTCGGGATCTGGTTTCTCAATTATCTCTCTCACATAATCCCCATCCATGGATACAACTCCGTAATTTTGAGGATCGCTAACAGCAGCAAGACCAACACATGGCCGATTTGTTCTTTGATATTCTTCAACTAAAATTCTTGAAGCGTTTGAGGGAATATAACCTGTTCCAGGACTGAATCTGTCCAGAAGAATATTATCCCCTAATAGTACCATGAATGGCCCCTTGATTGCGTGTAAAGCACAACTCAAAGCATCACCAAAACCATTAGCTACTTTCTGAACATGAACTAGTACTTCTACATCACAAAATGGAGAAAGTATCTCTGCATCGAGGTCTGGGCGCTTGTCATTTAGCCATGAGTTATCTTTCAACGCCCCATTAAGATCTTTAGTTGGCGAGGAAATTATGTGGATTCTTTTAGCTCCTGCAGCCACAGCCTCTCTTGCTAGATGTGTTAAGGCAGGGATGTCGACTAATGGTAAAGTTTCCTTGGCGATTGCTGCGCTAGCAGGTAGCATCCTTGAGCCGATGCCGCCCGCTACCAAAACTGCGTCCTCAACCGCTGCCATAGCACGCCTAACAGCCCCATTGCTTTCAAGCGTCGCGCCCCGTGGCCTATGTTATGGGGGAAAAGGCCGAGTGGAGAATCTTTGCCGTAACTGGAATAATTCTAGTCGGAGTAACCTTCACTGATATTTCTCCTGAAGGTCCGTGGGATGATTCGACATTCACTTCTGGATCCTTTGGGTTACTGGGAATGGTTTTGCTTTACTTGGCGTGGTTTAGAATTACATTTGAGAAGGCAGGTGTTGTCCCGACTCTCGATTTGTGGAAAGACCCTGAATCTTCTTCAAAGGTCGTAATGACTACCGGTATTGTAATCCTAGGTATTGCATACGCAATAGGTAGAATCGAGTTTTTCCCCGAACCTGCAGGATTGGTAATGTCGTTAGTTGGACTATTGGTTACCACTAATGGACTGTATGTGTGGCTATCTACAGCAGGCCCGCTATCTACTGAAGAAGAATAATTACTCTTCCTCGAAGTACAACATTTCAGGTGTTGGTGATCGCATCATGGCAAAAAGATAGATTAGTAACACTAAGACGATTATGCCAAGAATGATTTTCCCTGCGTCTTTTTTGTCGCTTTCGTCATTATGGCCTTTTTTATCATCATAGTCGTCATCATCGTCATCGTCGCCATCGTCTTGGACATCGGCAACTGACTCAATATAGTTCCAAGATAAAGTAAAGGCAATTTCTTCACCATCTTCACTAATTAACCCGTAGCATTTTTCGGCAGATTGGTTTGCACTAAATGACAACGCCCAATCAGATTGAGAATTAATAATGCTGCCTTCGCCGGACATATCATAACAAGCAATGTTGGAAACGATAGAAGAAGTGCTAATTATAATCAGGTCGCCTTCAGTCATTTGTCCCAAGAAAACTGAATCGCTATCGCTGATATTTTCTCGCACTCCTGTTGAAGTTAACACCTGCAAGGTGATATTAGACTCGGCCTCGTCAAACACCTCTTCTGTTTCCCTTATTGGGGAAGACATGGAATTTACTCCAGGGAATAGCCTCTCATCATGCCAGAATTGCTGCGAAGAGCCCCAAGCCGCATCAATAGTTACAGCGTACCAAGCCTGGACCTGAGGATTTGTCGGTTTATGGGAGAACTGGCCGTTAGACACATTGGTTGGAGTTAATTCTTCTAAGCCGTCAAGAGAATCTATTGGTCCTGTCGTTGAGCGCCATACCCTCGCTATTGCGTCAGAATTTTGAGTATTATCTTCCCAAGAAACAACTACTGTGCCGTCACCATACCTGTCTGCTACAATCGAACTAACCGTAGATGTAGAAATTGTAGATTCTAGAACATAATCTGAGACTGGAGACATTGTTGTAAGTTGCATTAATTCGTTTCCAAGAGAATCTTGCAATGTAATTGCATAAATTGAGTTGCGGTGTGTTCCAGGGGGTACTTCAACTTCGAATACGGATACCATGGAATCGATAGTAGCTATAATTGTGTCAGGATCGAGTAGGCTTGTTTCTACCTCATAACGATAGATATTGATTGACAAATCCCCTCCACCTATTACCTCCCCCCAGTCAAGGGTTGTTTTGGCTGTTTCAACATCAAATTCTGCCATCAATTCGCCATCAAATACCGGAGCCTTGTTGTCTTCGATTACTGGTTCAGCAAGAGTATTACTTCCAATGAATCGGGTGTCTTCCGACATATCATACAGTAGCGTAACAGAATAGTAAATTTCTCTTTCAACTTGATATGAAGAATGGTTTATTTCAAAACTTGTACTTCCAGCAGCAACACTACTGCTAAGGATTGTTTTAGTCATTGAATTCCAATTACCTCTAGTTACAGGAGAGTCGTGGCTGTAAATCATAATTGAATGATTCATTGGAATAAATTCTGGATAATCCCAAGAAAGTGCAGTAACATCATCAGAATATATCGCTGACAAGTTTTCTACTGCTAAACTGGGGGCGATTATTTCTTCTAAGGTGTTGCTCTGTATGTAGACACTATCGAATGTGAGTATGTATTCATAATCTGTATGAGAGTCTAGTAATAAAGGGTAATATTCTACTTGAAAAATTCCACCCGAACACTCAGAATTTGACGTGCCTTGTGTGCAGAATTTTATTTCTGAGGCAATTGTTTCTGCCAATACTGGCCAATCACCTGCAAAAACTCTGTAGATTGAAAAGGTCGTGTCTTTCAATTCATCTAGGAGGGTTGCATTGTTAGTTTCTGGCATTGTAATTGTTAGAGTTGTCATCTCGGTTGAATTATCAAATGATGCGGTCATTGTGATCCCTGAATTAACATCTAAGCCGCTTGCAGTGGCCGTATTTGAGAAAGGGACTATCGCAAAAAGTAGGATTGTGGTAAACAATAGTGCGCTGCGCATGTCTATTGAAGATGGGCCGCGTTGATGAGTGTTGCGTCAATCTAAGAAGCCCATGTCGTCGAGTCGATCTAGGGCGTCGCTTAGATTGGGTAACTCTCCTTCTGTCATATCAGATACATGGACTAGGGGTATTTCAGGAGTTGTTGGTTGCTCGGCCTTACCCTCTAACCATTGTTGCCATTGGACAGTCCTCTCCTCGTCTCTGACTTTCATTGGAGCCCATAGACCACTGATATCCAAATGTTCCAATGACCTGATAGTAATAGCAAACCGGTCTGCATTAACTTCGTCCATACGCATCAATAATTCCTTCAGACGAGTAAGTACAGTTTCATCACCGTCCGCCCAAAGTTTTGGGATGATTCCGCGTTCATCTTCAGAGAACTCTTCGAGGTAGTCCCTGACTGTGTATACTAAATTGCGCCGAACGATATGTGAGTGATGTCCGCAAAGTTCGTCGATTTTGTTGGCCCACATTTCCTTGTCCAGGAATCTCAAATCTCCGATTGTTGCGCTAGCTGCAGCCAGTACGCTTTCGTCTTCGTCTTCCAACATACTGTTCAGTAATGGTATCGCATCAGTGGTTATTCTTCTGAATAGTCTTGTCAATACATCAGCCATGGCCCGACGAGTAAGCAAATCGTCTCTTGAATTGAGGACTCTAATGCATTCAAGTCCGGATTCTTTGTCGCCTTCAATTAATTTAGCAAGGCATACGACTACGCGACTAGAGACTTCATCAGATGAATCGCTAGCCCTGCGGATTAGTATCTGAGAAATTCCTAAAGGACCGATTAGTTCCTTTCTTTCAAGTAATAACCGGCACCATTCAATTAGCAATTTACGCCTTTCATCTCCACTATTTTCTAACTGTGTCATAAGCCATACTGCGGCTTCAGCACCCGCTTCATGCGCTACAACCGAAGTTGTTCTAGGCACCATTCCATGAGGATTCCAATCCATATTTGCGCTCGAGACATCTGGTTGGGTGTGCCAAGTACCAGGCCTTTCTGCTAATGCTATTGATTCTACGAGGTGGTATCCTTGATGCACGGGTTGACCATGTGATGCGTCACAAAGCCCATTCACCATTACCACTGATAGCCACCACCGGTCAGGCGAGGGGTTTGAGCGGTCTAATGCTTGAGCAAGCCACTCTGTTGCAATAGCAAACAAAAGTCGTTCTGTTAGCACGTCTAGCCTCTTAAGTAGCCATCTTTCGTGGATCTCAAATGGATCATCGGATAAGTTCATTCTGTGTGGAACTATCATGTCGACAACAATAGATAGATGTCTGTCAAACATTCCTTTGTCCGCTTGGAGAAGACCAATTCCCAGTTCGATAACTTGTTGCTTATCTTTTGGATGAATAGGAGGGAAGTCGGGATCCAATTGTGGAGGATAAGGCAGTGGCCACGAGTCTGTGCCTGATTCTAAAGTCCGGGCTAGTCTTTCGGTTAATGCTTCCAGAACCTTTGCAGAAACCCGCCGCTTACTCTTCATCTAATTCACCCTTGAGTGTGCGACTCTTGTAGAGTAACCCTCAGATATCTAACTCAATGTTTAGGTTCTGAATTAGTTCCTTGTATCGGTTTCTGATTGTGACTTCTGTTACGCCTGCAACTTCTGCAACCTCACGTTGTGTCCTTCGCTTTCCGCATAGAACACTTGCAATGTAGATAATTGATGCTGCGATTCCAGTAGGTCCTCGGCCGCTTGTCAATTCTTTTTCTTGAGCGGCTTTGATTAATTCGTGGGCCTTTGCTTCAACTTCAGCATCTAGTCCTAGACCGGAACAGAACCTTGAGATGTAATCTTCCGGTCCTGTTGGCATAATCTTCATCTTCAATTCACGAACCATGAATCTGTAGGTTCTACCGATTTCTTTACGGCCGGTTCTACTTGCCTGTCCGATTTCATCTAAAGTACGAGGTACGCCACATTGTCTGCATGCCGCATACAATGATGCTGCCGCTACTCCTTCTATCGAGCGGCCTCTGATTAGCCTCTTCTCGACTGCTTTCTTGTAATTTACAGCAGCCGCTTCTCTAACCGACTTAGGAAGCTCTAGACGGCTTGCCATACGGTCTAATTCCGCAAGTGCCATTGCCAGGTTCCTTTCAGTAGCATTTGAAACACGGGATCTCTTCTGCCACTTTCTCATTCGATAGAACTGAGAGCGGTATCTTGAATTGATAGTCTTACCAGAATAATCTTTGTTTTGCCAGTCGATGTCTGTTGACAATCCCTTGTCGTGAAGCATGACAGTCATTGGCGCACCTGTACGTGCGCGCTGGTCGCCTTGTTCAGGAGAGAATACTCTCCATTCTGCACCTTGATCGATTACGTTGTCTTCTAAAACAAGACCACAGTCGTCACATACGACTTCGCCGCGTGTCTCGTCACGGGTTAAGGAGCGACTTCCACAATCGCTGCATTTTACGATATCTTCTACATGTTGGTTGTTATCCATTTCTTTCACATCCACCGGCTTAGCACTTGCTTACCGATTACTACTAAACCCTCTTACGGGGGTTATTTAAATTAATTGGCGGCATGGTTAATACCTTTTCTACATCAAATGGCGCTCTGTGTCCTCTTTTCACAATATAGACCTAAATTACAATTTTGAGGTCCAGAGAATTGCTCGTGATTTGTTTCAAATGTTTTGCAAATCGAACTATTTTGGGTATTCCGAGAATAGATGAGAAGTGGCGGTGACGTAAAATATGAAGTTCTTACGAGTCCGAACCCGTTATACCTCGTTGCCCCTTGAAAGGGATTAGGGGAGAGGGATGACTGATATTTGGCCACCTAATCAAGTACGCATTTCCCCGGGAAAAAGAGTACTGTTTCTTACCAAGGATTTGGGTTTAATCAGGCGCCAGCTCTACGACGGTTTGAACTTGAAAATGAGCGATTTATCTCCTGAAGACTTGCTAGATGACATCAATACTGATGCGATGACCCCTGCTTGGGTTTGCTTCGATCATGAGCCGTCTGAGATTGCTAAGAACGCCTATGCCGGGTTGATGCAGGATGGCATGAGAGTATTCAATGAAAACGCCCTTATCGAAGGAGGATTCGAGGTGATTGTTTCTGGACAACGTAAGGGAACTGGCTCTTCTAGAGAGACTGCTGCTCAATGTGAAAGGTGGGCAGGAGTAAGAATAGTAATTGCATCTTCATTTGCGCCTATTCATGAAAGAAATAACATCAACCTTGGACAGTTGATGGGAGATTACAGCATGTTGGAAAGATTACAGAATGGTGATTCGATTCCATTATCTGAATTCACATCGAGGTATGATCCTGTTACTAAATTGATTATCGAAAATGGGGGGTTATTTCCATTTGCTGAGAAATTAAAATCTGAACAGATTTCTCTGCCTCCACTAGATACACCTGAATGTCCAATGACCATGGCTGAAAAAATAATTGCGAGAAATCTAGTTGGGCAGCCCCCTCAACAGTGCGTGAAACCACATGACCCCGTTATCGCCCAGGTGCAAGGCGGATACAGCCATGAATTTACTACAGCGCAGGTTCATACTTTCTTGACAGAAGAATATGGTGAAGACTATCAATTGCCAAACCCTGCTAAATTTGCTGTATTTGAGGACCACCTTTTGTATGCAGATCATAATCCAAAATTTGTCCCTCATATGGCCAAGGTCCAAACTTTGAGAGACCTCCAGGTAGATTTCCAGAAACACACAGGCGTAAGGGATTATTCGGCAACGGATGGCGTTTCGCCCGGGATTTGCCATCAGGTTGCACGTGAGGAATTCATAGAAGTTGGAGATTTCATACAAGCTACTGATTCGCATACGTGCATGGGCGGGGCATCCAACGC